>Ga0182005_1000777_pt1 | contig 14507 bp, 13 predicted proteins | sample Sormic07211103_1_FD_123021 | JGI IMG/M metagenome (GOLD analysis project Ga0182005, IMG submission 123021) | Rhizosphere microbial communities from Sorghum bicolor, Mead, Nebraska, USA - 072115-103_1 MetaG | ecosystem: Host-associated > Plants > Roots > Rhizosphere | place: USA: Nebraska...
CGCCGTCCAGGAAGCCCGCAAGCTCGGCATCCCGGTCGTCGCCGTCGTCGATACCAACTACGACCCGGCCCTCGTCGACTACGCCATCCCGGGTAACGACGACGCCATCCGCGCCATCCAGCTCTACGCCCGCGCCGCTGCCGACTCCATCCTGGAAGGCAAGGCCGCCGCTCCGAACGCCGCCCGTGGCGACGCGAACGAGTTCGTCGAGATGGACGAGGAAGGCAACCCGGTCGCCAAGGACGAGGCCGCTCGCGGCGATCGTCGCGGCGCCCCGGCCAAGAAGGGTGCTCCGCGTCGCGAAGGCGGCCGTGACGGTGGTCGTGGCCGCGCGTAAGCGCCCCACCCCGTCCAGCTCTTCCGTTTCATCCGGCGCCGCGGCATGTCCGCCGCGGCGCCCATCAAAACTTTGAGGAACTACCATGGCTGAGATTTCCGCCAAGCTCGTCAATGAACTGCGTCAGCGTTCCGGCGTCGGCATGATGGAGTGCAAGAAGGCGCTCGTCGAAAACAATGGCGACATCGAAGTGGCGATGGAGTGGCTGCGCAAGAACGGCATGGCCAAGGCTGACAAGAAGGCTGACCGCGTCGCTGCCGAAGGCCTCGTCGCCATCGCGCAGAAGCCCGGCGTCGCCGCCCTGATCGAAGTCAACAGCGAAACCGACTTCTCCTCGCGCAACGAGCAGTTCATCCAGTTCACCAAGGACGTCGCCAACGCCGCCCTCGAGTCGGGCGTCAACGACATCACGGCCCTCAAGGCCGCGAAGCTCGGCGACACCACGGTCGAGGAAGGCGCCAAGGCACTGACGCTCACCATCGGTGAGAAGTTCGACGTCCGTCGCATGGCCAAGATCGAGAGCACCGACACCATCGGCGCCTACTCGCACAGCGGCCGCATCGGCGTACTGGTCAACCTGAAGGGCGGCTCGGAAGAGCTGGCCAAGGGTATCGCCATGCACGTTGCCGCGATGAACCCGAAGTTCGTCAAGGTCGAAGACGTCCCGGCCGATTTCCTCGAGAAGGAAAAGGAAATCGAGCTGTCCAAGATGACTGACAAGGACAAGGCCAAGCCGGCCGACATCCTCGACAAGATCGTCTCCGGCAAGGTCAACAAGATCCTCGCCGAAGTGACCCTCGTCGGCCAGCCGTACGTGCTGGACGGTGACGTCACGGTCGCTGAAGCCCTCAAGAAGGCCGGTGCCGAGATCATCTCGGTCCAGCGTCTGGCCGTTGGCGAAGGCATCGAGAAGGTCGTCGACGATTTCGCCGCCGAAGTCATGAAGCAGGCCGGTCTGGCGTAAGCCTCACCTCCTGGCGGGACCTGAAAGAGCCGCGAGCGATCGCGGCTCTTTTTTTGTTTCCACGACCCTGAACGAACGCAGGAGCGAAAACGCGAGACCCGGAAAACGTGACCTCGGCGCAGGAATTCACATAGCTGTAACAACCGCCCACGCGTTAAACTACGGCCGTTTTGCCCCACACAAACTGGAGATCCCCGAATGAGCAATCCGCTGAAACACCGCCGCATCCTGCTCAAACTCTCCGGTGAAGCCCTGATGGGAACCGAGGACTACGGTATCGATCCCAAGGTGATCGGCCGCCTCGCCAAGGAGATCCTCGAAGTGCGCGATGCCGGCGTACAGATCGGCGTCGTCATCGGCGGCGGCAACATCTTCCGCGGCGCTGGCCTGGCTGCCTCGGGCATGGACCGCGTCACCGGCGATCACATGGGCATGCTGGCCACCGTGATGAATGCGCTCGCCATGCAGGACGCCATCGAGAAGCTGGGTGGCGAAGCCCGCACGATGAGCGCTATCAAGATCAACGAAGTCTGCGAAGACTTCATCCGTCGTCGCGCCATTCGCCACCTCGAGAAGGGCCGCGTCGCCCTGTTCGCCGCGGGTATCGGCAACCCGTTCTTCACGACGGACTCCGCAGCCGCCCTGCGCGCTGTCGAAGTCGGCGCGGACCTGCTGCTCAAGGCGACCAAGGTCGACGGCATCTACTCGGCCGATCCGAAGCGCGACCCGACCGCCGAGCGCTATGACCACCTCACGTACAACCAGGTGATCGAGCGCCGTCTCGAGGTCATGGACACCGCCGCCATCGCGCTGTGCCGCGAGAACAAGCTGCCCCTCCGCATCTACGACATGACCCAGCCGGGCAGCCTCATGCGCATCATGCAGGGCGAGCCCGTAGGCACGCTCGTCAACGCCGGCTGAATCCGCCGCTATCCGGCGCCCTGAGGGGCGCCGACGATCCTTGGCGCGCTGCGGCACGGCCGCACGCGCCCTCACTGCTATACTCGTCTGCTGACCAGTTCGACCGGAAACCAGCCCATGATCAACGACATCAAGAAAGATGCTGAGACCCGCATGGGCAAGAGCATCGACTCCCTCAAGCACGACCTCAAGACGATCCGGACCGGCCGCGCCAACGCGTCGATCCTCGACAACATCGTCGTCCCCTATTATGGCTCGCCCACCCCGCTGTCGCAGGTCGCCAACGTGAGCACGCCCGACGCGCGCTCGCTGTCGGTCAAGCCGTTCGACAAGAGCATGATCGGCCCGATCGAGAAGGCCATCATGGCCTCCGACCTCGGCATCACCCCGACCACGATGGGCATGGACATCCGCCTCAACTTCCCGCCGCCGACCGAGGAGCGCCGCAAGGAGCTCGCCAAGAGCGTCGCGAAGGAAGGCGAAGCCGCCAAGATCGCCATCCGCAACGTGCGCCGCGACGCCGTGCAGCATGTCGGCAAGCTGCTCAAGGACAAGGAAATCACGGAAGACGACCAGAAGCGTGCGGACGACGACATCCAGAAGCTGACGGACAAGTTCGTCAAGGAAGTCGACGACGTCGTCAAGGAAAAGGAAAAGGAGCTGATGGCGCTCTGACGCGCCATCGGACCGCATCCATGACCGCGAGGCCCGACGAAGGCAGGGTTCCCCGCCATCTCGCCATCGTGATGGATGGCAACGGGCGCTGGGCCAAACAGCGCCTTCGCCCGCGCACGTTCGGCCACCACGCCGGGCAGAAAGCCGTGCGCAAGGCCGTCGAGTTCTGCCTCCAGCGCGGCATCGCCTCGCTCACCCTGTTCGCCTTCTCCAGCGAAAACTGGAATCGCCCCGCCACCGAGGTGTCGGCGCTGATGGAGCTCTTCCTGAAGGCGATCGACAAGGAAGTGGACGAGCTGCATGGCCACGGGGTCCGCATCCGCTTCGTCGGCGACCTGGACGGTTTCGCGCCGGAACTCCGCCAGCGGATGCTCGACGCCATGGAGCGGACCGGCGGCAACGAGGCGCTCAACCTGAATATCGCCGTCAACTACGGCGGCCGCTGGGATATCGCCAACGCCGCACGGCTGGCCGCCGAAGCGGCGAGCCGTGGCGAGTTCGCCCCCGGCGACATCGACGAGACCCGCCTCGCCACGTACACCTGTCTCGCCGATCAGCCGCCGCTGGATCTGTTCATCCGCACCGGCGGCGAACGTCGCGTCAGCAACTTCCTGCTCTGGCAGATCGCCTACGCAGAGCTCTATTTCACAGACACCCTGTGGCCCGACGTCGACCAGGCCTGCCTCGCCGAGGCTCTCGACGACTATGCCCGCCGGGAGCGCCGCTATGGCCGCACCGGCGAACAGGTCGCCCAAGGCTGACGCCGGACCGCCATGCTGAAACAACGCATCACCACCGCCCTGATCCTGCTTCCACTGGTTCTCGCGCTGATCCTCCTGCCGCCCACCGTGTACTTCGCCGCGGTGATCGCGCTGGTGTTCGTCGGTGCCGCGTGGGAGTGGAGCCTCCTGGCGGGCTGCCGCACCGCCGTCGGCCGTGGCATCGTCGTGGCGGGTGCCGCCGCGCTTCTGCTCGCCGTTCTGCTGATCGCCACGCCGGGCCTGCTCACCGTACTGACTCTCGTGGGCGTGGCCTGGTGGATCGGCTGCTGCTTCTGGTTGCGACACTTCACCTTCGCCGCGGCGCCCAACGCCGAGAACCGCCTGCTGAAGATCGGCACGGGCGTCCTGGTCATCGTGCCGACCTTCGCCGCCGCCATGGCCCTGCACGGCAGCGACCGTGGCCACTGGTGGACCCTGCTTTCCCTCATGATCGTCTGGGCCGCCGACACCGGCGCCTATTTCAGCGGCCGCCAGTTCGGCCGCCGCAAGCTCGCTCCACGTATCAGCCCGGGGAAGACCTGGGCGGGCGTCTATGGCGCCGTGCTCGGTGGCGCCCTGGTCGCCGTGCTCGGCGGCTGGATGCTTGGCGTGAGTGACGCCGCCCACCTGATCGGGCTGGGCGTGCTGGGCGTGCTGACCGTCGCGATCGCCGTCGTCGGGGATCTTTTCGAGAGCCTCATGAAGCGCCACGCCGAGGTCAAGGATTCGGGCAACCTCTTCCCGGGCCACGGCGGACTGCTGGACCGCCTCGACAGCGTCTTCGCCGCCCTGCCGATCTTCGTGGCGGGCAAGATGCTGCTGGGCCTGTAGGCCATGGCTATCCGCAACGTCGCCGTCCTCGGTGCCACGGGCTCGATCGGGGGCAGCACGCTCGACGTCATCGCACGGCACCCGGATCGCTTCCGCGCCACCGTCCTCGTCGCCAACCGGGGCACCGAAGCGCTGGCCGCCCTCTGCGCACGCTTCCGTCCCGACCTCGCCATCGTCGCGGACCCTTCGATGGAAGCGGACCTCGCCCGTCGCCTCGCGGCGCTTGGCGTTCGCTGCGATGTCGCATCCGGCGCCGACGCGGTCAGCGCGGCGGCCGCGGGTCCGCTCTGCGACACGGTCGTGGCCGCCATCGTCGGTGCCGCGGGACTCGACTCGACGCTGGCCGCCGCACGTGCGGGCAAACGCCTGCTCCTGGCCAACAAGGAATCGATCGTCATGGGCGGCGCCCTGCTGCTCGAGGCGTTGCGCGCCGGTGGCGGCGATCTGATTCCGGTCGACTCCGAGCACAACGCCATTTTCCAGTGCCTGCCCGGCGGCCGGCCCGAACTGGCACGCGCCGGCGTGCGCCGGCTGGTGCTCACCGCCTCGGGCGGCCCGTTCCGCGGCCGTACCCGGGCGGAACTGGGCGGCATCACGCCCGATGAAGCCTGTGCGCACCCCAAGTGGTCGATGGGCCGGAAGATCTCGGTCGACTCCGCCACCCTGATGAACAAGGGCCTGGAGGTGATCGAAGCGCATCATCTGTTCGGCGCACCCGCGGACGCCATCGACGTGGTGGTGCATCCGCAGAGCCTGGTTCACTCGATGGTCGACTACGTCGACGGGTCGATGCTCGCCCAGCTGGGCAACCCCGACATGCGCACGGCCATCGCCTGCGCCCTCGCCTATCCGGAGCGGATCGAGGCCGGCGTCGCACCGCTCGATCTCGCCACGCATGCCCGTCTCGACTTCGAAAAACCCGACACGGACACCTTCCGCTGCCTGGCCCTGGCCTTCGACGCCCTCCGGGCCGGAGGCGACGCCACCGCCATCCTCAATGCCGCCAACGAGGTCGCGGTAGACGCGTTCCTGGCCGGAACGCTGCCCTTCCTCGGTATTTCCGAGGTGGTCGAACGCGTTCTTGAGGAACTGCCGGCCAAACCCGTGGTCGATGTCCAGACGCTTGTGGAGCGTGATGGGGAAGCTCGCCGGGCGGCACGGGGCGTGCTCCACCGCGCTTACTGCTAAACTCGCTCCACTCCAACGTTTTTTATCTTCGAGACCCTCTTTTCCTGATGAGCCCCTTCCTCGGTTCCGTGTTCTGGCTGCTGGTCACGCTTGGCGTGCTGGTGACCTTCCACGAATTCGGCCACTACTGGGTCGCACGCCGCTGTGGCGTTCGCGTGCTCCGCTTTTCCGTGGGCTTCGGCCGGCCGCTGTGGCGTCGCGTCGCGAAGGACGGCACCGAATACCAGGTGGCGGCCATTCCGCTCGGCGGCTACGTCAAGATGCTCGATGCCCGCGAGGGTGACGTCGATCCGGCCTGGCGCGACCAGGAGTTCACCGGCAAGTCCGTGTGGAAACGCATCGCCATCGTCGCCGCCGGTCCGGCATTCAATCTGATTTTCACCATCGCCGCCTTCTGGGCGATGTATATGATCGGCAAGCCCGACTTCGCTCCCATCGTGGCCGCCGAAAAGGGCAGCATCGCCGAACAGGCCGGCATTCGCCCCGGCGATCGCCTTCTCGCCGTCAACGGCGAGGCCGTCGGCACCTGGAGCGACGCGCTGAACGGCGTGGTCAACGGCCTGCTCGGCAACGAACCACTGCCTGTCCACGTGAAGGGCACCGACGGCTCGCAGCGCGACGTCGTCCTGCCGATCCAGAAACTCGCCGACAGCGACGACATCGGCAAGCGCCTGACCCAGCTCGGCCTCGGCCTGCAGGCGCCGCCCGTGGTCGGGCAGGTGGTTCCGGGCGATCCGGCCTCCGCCGCCGGCATTCATAGCGGCGACCGCATCGTCAGTGTCAACGGCAAGCCGGTCGCCGACTTCTCCGACTTCACCACGCTGGTCCCCGAGCAGGCCGCCATCTCGCCGAAGCTGGCCATCGGTATCGTGCGCGACGGCCAGGCGAAGACGTTCGACGTCACCGCACGCATGCGCTCCGAGCAGGGCCAGCCCAGCCGCTGGCTGATCGGCGTCAGCAGCCAGGCCATGGAAGCCGCCACGCTCCGCTACGGCCCCGTACGGGCTTTCAGCGAGTCGCTGCGCGCGACCTGGGCGGGCACCACCTCCACCTTCAACCTGATCGGCAAGATGTTGTCGGGTCAGGCGTCCACCAAGAACCTGTCCGGCGTCATCGGCATCGCGCAGGTCGCCAACGATTCCGCCAATCGCGGCCTGGGCTGGTTCCTCAGCTTCCTGGCCCTGGTCTCGCTGAGTCTTGCGATCTTGAACCTCCTGCCCATCCCGGTCTTGGACGGTGGACACCTGCTGTATTACCTTATCGAGTTGGTCAAAGGCAGCCCGGTCAGCGAGCGCACCATGATCGCTGGCCAGTACGTAGGCATCGCCCTGTTGTTCACCATGATGGGGCTGGCGTTCTTCAACGACATCCAGCGACTGCTTGTTTCTTGACACATCCGTATCACCCAGGCCCCGGACGCTCCCGCGCCCGTAGCCGAACGACGCCGGGCACGAGTCCGGCGCGTGCTCCTCTTCGGTCACCGGCCTCGTCCGCCGGCGACTGGAATTAACCCAACGGAATCGACGATGAAGCGTATCGCCGCCCTGATCTTGCTCGCCTCCCTGTCCGCCAATGCGCTTGCCGCTTTCGAGCCGTTCGTCGTTTCCGACATTCGTATCGATGGCCTTACGCGTATCGCGCAAGGCACGGTGCTGAGCTACCTGCCGATCGAAAAGGGTGAAACCCTTAGCGACGACAAGGCCCAGGCCGCCATCCGCGCCCTGTACCAGACCAAATTCTTCAGCGACGTCGAACTCGACCGCCAGGGCGACATCCTGGTGATCAAGGTCGTCGAACGCCCGGCTATCGCCAAGCTCACGCTGCGCGGTAACAAGGACATCAAGGAAGACGACCTGCGCAAGGGTCTGAAGGAGATCGGCCTGGCCGAAGGCGAGACCTTCGACCGCCTGTCGCTCGACCGTGTCCAGCAGGAACTCATCCGTCAGTACTACAACCGCGGCAAGTACAACGTGTCGGTCGATCCGCACGTGACCCAGCTCGACCGCAACCGCGTGGCGATCGACATCGAAATCCGCGAAGGCAAGGCGGCGAAGATCAAGGAGATCAACGTCGTCGGCAACAAGGCCTTCACCGATAAGGCCATCCGCGAAGGTTTCGAGTCCAACACCAGCAACTGGCTGTCCTGGTATTCCAAGGACGACCAGTACTCGCGCGAAAAGCTCTCCGGCGATCTGGAGAAGCTCAGCAACTACTACATGAATCGCGGTTACGCCGACTTCGGTATCGATTCGACGCAGGTCGCGATCAGCCCCGACAAGCGCGCGATGTACGTCGATGCGTCGGTGAAGGAAGGCGAGGTCTATACCGTCTCCGACGTGAAGCTCCTCGGCGAACTGATCCTTCCGGAAGAAACCCTGCGCAAGCTGGTCTTCATCAAGAAGGGCGACACCTTCAACCGCGGCGCGATCGAAGCCAGCGATGACGCCATCAAGGGCATCCTCGCCAACATCGGTTACGCGTTCGCCAAGGTCACCCCGATTCCCAAGCTCGACAAGGACAAGCGCACCGCCGACCTCACGCTCTTCATCGAGCCGGGCAAGCGCGTGTACGTCCGTCGTGTGGTCTTCCAGGGCAATACCCGCACGGAAGACGAGGTGCTGCGTCGTGAAATGCGTCAGCTCGAAGGCGCGTGGTATTCGCAGGGCGCCATCGATCGTTCGAAGACCCGTCTGCAGCGCCTCGGCTACTTCAAGACCGTCGACATCGACAAGGCACTCGTGCCGGGCACCGTCGATCAGGTCGATCTGACCGCCAAGGTCGAGGAACAGTCCGCCGGCTCGCTGATGTTCGGCGTCGGTTACTCGCAGTACTCGGGCATCATCCTCTCGGCCTCCGTGTCGCAGAACAACTTCCTGGGCACCGGCGACCGCTTCTCGATCGGCGCGGAAACCAGCACGTACTACAAGCGCGTCAACGCCAGCTACACCAATCCGTACCTCACGGATTCCGGTATCCAGCTCGGCTACAACCTCGGTTACAGCAAGCTGGATTACGGCGATACCGATCTGGCGAACTACACGTACAGCACCAAGTCGTTCGAAACGACCCTGTCGTTCCCGATCACCGACTTCGACTCCGTGTCGACGAGCCTGGGTGTCAGTTCCAACCTGATCAACACGTCGTATTACACGCCGGAAGCGCTGGTCGGCTACCAGAACGCGCTGGGCAACAAGACGATCCATTCGTGGACGTCCAGCCTCGGCTACACGCATGACACGCGTAACAGCTACTGGGCTCCGACCCGCGGCGGCCAGCTGACGGCCTCGGTGTCCGGCGCGCTGCCGGGTTCGACCGTGCAGTACTACAAGCTGTTCGGCGAAGCCAACCACTACTGGCCGATCGGCAAGGGCTTCGTGCTCTACCTCGACGGTCAGGTCGGTTACGGCAAGACCTACGGCACGACCTACAGCAACACGTCGTACCAGATGAATGCCGACGGCACCATCGCGAAGGATGCCAGCGGCAACCCGATCGTCGAGTACCAGAAGGGCGACAAGGTGGCGTTCCCGTTCTGGGAAAACTACTACGCCGGTGGTGTGCGCGACGTCCGCGGCTTCCAGGACAACACCCTGGGTCCCCGCCTGTGCGACGGCGGGAGCACCTCCTCCACGCCGGACAGCAAGGGCAAGTGCTCGGGTGGCTACTACAGCTACGGCCAGCCGGTCGGTGGTGCGTTCAAGGTGCTCGGCACGGCGCAGATGTTCCTGCCGCTGCCGTTCCTCAAGGACGTGAACACCGCCCGCGTCTCCTGGTTCGTCGACGTCGGCAACGTCTACAAGGACTACGGCTCGTTCGACGCCAGCGAGCTGCGCGCCTCGACCGGTCTGTCCCTGCAGTGGCAGGCGCCGATCGGCCCGCTGATCATCAACTTCGCCGTGCCGTTCCGTAAGAAGGACGCCGACAACCGCTTCGTCGAACGCATCCAGTTCACCTTCGGCAACACGTTCTAAGCGACACCGCAGGACCGCGCCCCGCGCGCGAAAAGCCAACGAAGCGGCATAGCCGTTTCGTACGATAATAAGAGGGGTGGCCGGTGCAAACCCGGCCACCCCTTTTCTTTGGGAGCCCCCCGTGAGCGGAAATCCGCAGTACACCCTGGCCGAGCTGGCCGAGCGCTTCGGCCTCGAGGCCCACGGCGATCCGACCACGACGGTCGACGGCGTCGGCACGCTGGCCGCGGCTACGGCCAGCCAGTTCACCTTCCTGTCCAACCCGAAATACACCTCGCAGCTGGCCGAATCGCAGGCCGGCATCGTCGTGCTCGGCGCGGATCAGCTGCCACTGCGCAACGGTGCCGCGCTCGTCGCGAAAGACCCCTACGTGGCCTACGCGAAGATCGCCGCCCTCTTCGAAAAACACCCCGCGTCACCGCGCGGCATCCACCCCAGCGCGGTGGTGGCACCGTCCGCCCGCGTTCACCCCACCGCGTCGGTGGGTCCGTGCTGCGTGGTCGAGGACAACGCCGTCATCGAGGAGAACGCGATCCTGGGCCCGCATTGCACGATCGGGCCGGGCTGTGTCGTCGGCGCGGGTTCGCGCCTCGTCGCCCGGGTCACCCTGGTGATCCGCGTGACCCTGGGCAGGCGCGTCCTGATCCACCCGGGCGCGGTGATCGGCTCCGACGGCTTCGGCCTGGCCTTCGACCGCGACCACTGGATCAAGCTTCCGCAGCTCGGCGGGGTCCGGATCGGGGACGACTGCGAGATCGGCAGCAACACCACGATCGATCGCGGCGCGCTGGAAGATACGGTGCTGGAAGAGGATGTCCGCCTCGACAACCAGATCCAGATCGCCCATAACGTGCATATCGGTGCCCACACGGCCATGGCCGGGTGCTCGGCGGTCGCCGGCAGCGCGAAGATCGGCCGTTACTGCCTGATCGGCGGTAACGCGGGGGTGCTGGGCCACCTCGAACTGGCCGACCGGGTTACCATCACGGCGAAGAGCCTGGTCACGTCATCGATCAGGGAAGCCGGCGAGTACTCCTCCGGCACCCCGCTGCAGGAAAACCGCCAATGGCGGCGGAACGCGGCGCGCATGAAACATCTCGACGAATACGTGCGCCGCATCGCGGCGCTGGAAAAGGAAAAAGGGCAATGACCGAATCGAAAGCCGCCGTGACGCTCCCCGTCGACGTGGAGCAGATCCAGCGACTCCTGCCGCATCGCTATCCGTTTCTGCTGGTCGATCGCGTCATCGAGATCGAGCCGGGCAAGTCGATCGTGGCGATCAAGAACGTCTCGATCAACGAGCCGTTCTTTCAGGGTCATTTCCCGGGTCATCCGGTCATGCCCGGCGTCCTGATCGTCGAAGCCCTGGCACAGACCGCCGGCCTGCTCACGCAGATCACCAGCCAGATGGACGGCCAGAGCGGCAGCCCGCTGTTCTACCTGGTCAAGGTGGACAACGCGCGCTTCTCCGCCGTGGTCGCCCCGGGCGACCAGCTGCGTATGGAAGTCTCGCTGAAGCGCCTCATCCGCGGCATGGGCCTGTTCGAAGCCAGGGCCCTCGTCGATGGCAAGGTCGTCGCCTGCTGCGAACTGATGTGCGCAGCGAGGAACGACAAATGATTCATCCCTCCGCGCAGATCGATCCGTCCGCGCGCATCGCGGATAACGTCAGCATCGGCGCGTTCAGCGTGATCGGTGCGGACGTCGTCGTCGGCGAGGGAACCACCATCGGTCCTCACGTGGTGATCGAAGGCCCGACCGTCATCGGTCGCGACAACCGAATCTCGCAGTTCGCCTCCATCGGTGGCGCACCGCAGGACAAGAAGTGGCAGGGTGAGCGCACCGAGGTCATCATCGGCGACCGCAACCTCATCCGCGAGTTCGTCACGATCAACCGCGGTACCGGCGACGGTGGCGGCATCACGCGCATCGGTAACGACAACTGGCTGCTCGCCTACGTGCACATCGCGCACGATTGCCAGGTCGGCAATCACGTGGTGTTTTCCAACTATTCGGCGCTGGCCGGACACGCGGAAATCGGCGACTGGACCATCATGTCGGGCTATTCGGGCGTGCACCAGTTCTGCAAGGTGGGCGCGCACGCGTTCATCGGCATGGGCTGCCTCGTAGGCTCGGACGTTCCGCCGTTCGTCATGATGGCCAACGAGACCCGTGGCCGTCCGCGCGGCATCAACAGCGAAGGCCTCAAGCGTCGTGGCTTCGACACGGCCCGCATCGCCGCCATCAAGCGCGCCTACCGCACGCTGTACATGGCCGGCCTGCCTCTGGCCGAAGCGCGTGAGCAGTTGCTCTCGCAAGCCGAGAACAGCGAAGACGTCCGCCAGATGCTCGAGTTCCTGGATCGCAGCGAGCGCTCGCTCGCCCGGTAATGCCCGTCGGCGCCAGGGGGCGCCGACACTTCGCCAGGCCGGCGCGCCGGTCGAGGGAGACCCGTACACCATGCAGCACACCCCCTCCTCCACCGACGCCCCGGTCATCGCGCTCATCGCGGGCGAAGACTCCGGCGACCAGCTCGGTGCCGAGCTCATCGAGGCGCTTCGTACGCGCTATCCCGGCGCCCGCTTCGTCGGCATCGGCGGCCGGCGCATGCTCGCCCAGGGGTTCGAGTCCTGGTACGACATCCGCGAACTCTCCGTCATGGGCTTTGCCGAGGTGGTCAAACACCTGCCCCGCCTGCTCGGCCTCCGCAAGGCGCTCCTTGGCAAACTTCTTTCCCTGCGTCCCGCTGTCGTCGTCGGCATCGACGCGCCGGACTTCAACCTGGGGGTGGAGCGCAAGCTCAAGGCGGCCGGTCTGCGCACCGTGCATTACGTCAGCCCTTCGGTCTGGGCCTGGCGCGAAAAGCGTGCCGAGAAAATCGGTCGCTCCGCCGACCGCGTGCTCTGCCTGTTCCCCATGGAGCCGCCGATCTACGCGAAGCATGGCATCGACGCGCGCTTCGTGGGCCATCCACTGGCCGATCGCTTTCCGATGGTTTCCGACCGTGCCGCTGCCCGCGAGACGCTGGGTCTGCCCCACGACGCCCCGGTGCTTGCCGTGCTTCCGGGAAGTCGACCCAGCGAAATCGAACGCGTCGGCGCGATCTTCATCGCCGCCGCGCGCCGTGTCGCCGAAGCCATGCCAGCCGTGCGGATCGTCGTGCCGTCGGCCAACGAGCGCGTCCACGCGCAGCTGCAAGCCCTGCTCGCGAACTTCCCGGGTACCCCGCCGATACTCACCGATGGCCAGGCGCACGACGTCATGCTGGCCGCGGACGCGGTCCTGCTGGCCTCCGGCACGGCCACGCTCGAAGCGATGCTGGCAAAACGTCCGATGGTGGTCGGCTACCGCGTCTCGCCCACCAGCTACCGGATCGCCGTCGCGCTGCGCATGCTGAAAACGGACGTCTACAGCCTGCCCAACATCCTTGCGCGAGCCTGTGGCCTCGGCAAACGCCTGCTGGTCCCCGAGTTCATGCAGGATGAGTGCACCCCCGACAACCTGTCCCGCGCGACGCTGGAGCTCCTCGGCGACAGCGAACGTCGCGGCGCCATCGTTGCCGCGTTCGAGTTCCTGCACCAGGAACTGCGCGGCGGCCTGGAAGGCCGCGCCGCCGATCATGCGGCGGACGCCATTGCCGACCTGATCGCGGTACCGGACTTGCCGACAGCCAGCGCCGGACACTAGGCTTCGCATCATGCCCCGCAAGCGCAACGTCAGCTCCCAGCTCGCCCGCGACCTCGTCGTTGCGGGCGTGGACGAGGCCGGACGAGGCCCGCTGGCCGGGCCGGTCGTCGTATCCGCCGTCATCCTGGATCCGGCCCGCCCGATCCGTGGCCTCAACGACTCCAAGCAGCTGAACGAGGACGTCCGCGAGAAGCTCTACGGGCGCATCATCGAACGCGCGATCGCCTGGTCCGTGATCTTCGTCGAGCGCGAGGAAATCGACCGGATCAACATTTTCCAGGCGACGATGGTCGGCATGACGCGTTCCCTGATGGGCTTGTCGCACACCCCCCACATCGCGCTGATCGACGGCAACCGCCTGCCGCGCACCCTGCCCTGCGAAGGCCGCGCGGTCATCGGCGGCGACGCCACCGAGCCGGCGATCAGCGCCGCCTCGATCCTGGCCAAGGTCAGCCGCGACCGGCACATGCATGCGCTGGATGCAATGCATCCTGGCTATGGCTTTGCGAAGCACAAAGGTTATGGCGTGCCCGAGCATCTCGATGCGCTTTCCCGTCTGGGGCCGTGCGATGCCCATCGCCGCAGTTTTGCGCCGGTGAAGCGGTGGTTCGAGCCTGAGGTCCAGCCGATCGCCGATTTGTTCGCTGTTGCCGGGTAGGTTGCCGGGCTCGGCTTGCGCCTTCGCGTTTGGTTTTGTCGCGGCGTGTGGTGTGTTCGGGAAGAGCCGGCGGGTGCCACCCTCGCGTCCACGCCTTCGGCGACCCCTCAAGGAAAGGCGGCTACCGCCGCCGTATATCGATGGCCTTCGGCCGGGTCGGGCTTCGCCTGGGGGTTTTCGAGTCGGCTGTCCCTGCCTCCCCGAAAACGGCCGGCCATCCATGGCCGGCCCCCTGCGGGCCTCTTCCAGTCGGAGCCCTCGCCTGCGGCTACCGGACGCGAGGGTGGCACCCGCCGGCTCTTTGGGGGACTGAGGTTGCGGGTGGGACGAGCGGCGGTGCGCTCCGTTGGATAGGACCGCTCGCTTGCCTGGGGTGTATGGCCTCGTTCGTCTTAGCCTGGCTGAGGGTTCGCGAACAGGGTTCGCTCCTACCGCACGGCGACCGCAATGGTGGGATACATGGCGGCCTGTAGGAGCGCGCCCTGCGCGCGAAAAGCCAACGAAGCGAAGAAGC
>Ga0182005_1000779_pt1 | contig 14503 bp, 12 predicted proteins | sample Sormic07211103_1_FD_123021 | JGI IMG/M metagenome (GOLD analysis project Ga0182005, IMG submission 123021) | Rhizosphere microbial communities from Sorghum bicolor, Mead, Nebraska, USA - 072115-103_1 MetaG | ecosystem: Host-associated > Plants > Roots > Rhizosphere | place: USA: Nebraska...
ACATTAAAACTCAGCCACAAAAAAGCCCCGTAGCTTGTTCAGCTACGGGGCTTTCATTTGTATGGCGGAGAGATAGGGATTCGAACCCTAGGTACCGGTGAAGGTACAACGGATTTCGAATCCTATGAATTCATACTGCCGCACACAGAAAAAAACACATTTATCCAATAAAAACAGTCAATTATACAAACATTTGTATAGTGGCGTAGCGCCATTGTATCCTGATGTGGAATGCTTTTGTGGGATCACAGTGGGATCATAGCTCGATCCCACACCCAACATCGATCCCAAGCCACCACGCAGGAGATCCAATGAAAACGCGACAGCAGATCGAGCTTCTTATCCGAAGAGAAAAGCCCAACCCATTAAAAAAGATACGAATAGCCTGCGGTGATGGGTTGTGCCTGGTCATCAACAAAGGTGGCTCGAAGATATTCACCAGCCGATACAGATTACCTAACCAAAAAAATGCAGAGGACTATTCTCACTCACCGCCCTATCCTGAGATAAGCCTCACGGAAGCATTTAAAAAACACTACATCCTAATGGAGAAGCTTAAAGAAGGAATCAACCCTAAACTCGAACAAAAGGAAAAAGCGCTAAAAGAAGCCTCAGAACCAACACTAAACGAGGTAGCAAAGGACTACTTCAGTAAGGCTTTACTCAGAGAGTCGACGTTGAACGACTACAAAACTCGTTACGAAAAATGGGTCTCATCAAAAATCGGCCAATTAAAGTTAAAAAATATAGACTCAGCCGACTGCATAAACCACATCCAAATTGTTAAAAATGAGTCTGGGAAAGACTCCTACAACAAGGGCGATGGTACAAGAACTGCCAGCATCATAAAAACCATACTTTCTCAGATATTTATTCATGCAGTGCTAGATGGAAAACTAAAACTTTCCCGCAACCCCATGCTTGGGATAAGCAGTAAAATGCTTGGAATACAGCAGAAACACAACCAGAAAAAGAGGGTGTTGAGTCAATCTGAGATAGTGGAGACATGGAGAAAAATAACATTACACGAACAACTCGGCATGTTGCTACCTGCCTCCGCAGCATCGATTCATATCGCAATACTTACAGGAATGCGGCGCCAAGAAATTGTGGGTATGCAGCACGACGAATTACAGAAGCTAGAAGATGGATCAGCAATTTACCACGTACCCTCAACAAGAATGAAAGGGGGCGTTGACCACCAAGTATTCCTGTCTAAATTCTGCATGAACATTATTAACAGACTGCAAACGAACACCATATATGCCTTTCCATCTTCCAGATACGTAGACAGGCCAATAAACAAAGAAACAATGAACAATTCAATACGTTCCATATTTGGGGTTCGACGACCAAAGCCGCCTATAGAAATGATAATAGACATCCCTTGGTTTTCGCCCCACGATCTTCGGAGATCATTTTCCAGCGGATTAATGAATGTATTCAAAACACCAAAACCAATAATACATTCAATGATTGCACATGGAAATGATGATGACGATGACAGCGAAGGATTAGGCTATGACACAACCTTGGACAAAATCTACGTTATAGCCGATGAATTCAATGAAAAGAAGAGTTACTGGCAACAGTGGTCTGATCACATTGAACGCCTAGTCAGCCAACCCGACGAACGGTAGTCCGTACAAAAAACCAAATAACGTCAATAAAAACCTGACTAACATGCACTTTCACCGAACTTTTATTAAAAATCTCTAATTTTACAACCACATACAAGCCGATATAGGATAGCCCAACAACCTAACAAACAAGGAATACATCATGTCAAATCGTTTACTTAAATTCTCCCAAGTTTCAGAAAAGGTAGGACTATCGCGAAGAACAATTTACACAAGAATCAAAAATGGAACCTTTCCTAAGCAGCGAAAAATAGGGTACGCAAGCAGATGGCTTGAAATAGAAATAGAAACATGGATGGAGAGCCTGTAAATGGAGAATCTTATGAATCTAGAGATGAGACTATTACAGGATCGCTGCGGAACCAGAGCAATCATTGAACATTCAGAGCAAAATGCAGAATGGATATTTGAAAACCTCATTGAAAAAGGTGAGCAGTGGATTATCTCGGGCGCGCCTAAAGCAGGTAAATCAAGACTAGCGTTGCAGTTAGCACTTAGCGCCAGTGAGGGCGCTTCATTCTTGGATTTCAAATGCCCCAGAAAACAGAGAGTTTTATACGTTGACTTTGAGTTGAGCCCTAGAATTTCTGCACATCGAGTTTTGGATTTTTACAAAAACGATAGAGAAAAACTTATCATGAATAAGTCTTTCTACAAATGTAGCGATCACAAGATTATTGATGTGAACTCAACAAACCACTGTAATTTAATAAAAAATATCGTAGAAACTCTAAAACCTGACCTAGTGATCTGGGACGTCTTAGCGAGAATGCATTCCGCCGACGAGAACAACAATATTGCTATGACTCAAGTCATGCAAAATATTCGATTGCTAAGCTGCGGTGCCGCACATATCGTGGTACACCACGCCAGAAAGGAAATCTATGGTAATGGTGGGGCTAAATCTTTAAGAGGAGCATCCAGTATACACGGCGAGGCTGACGGGGTAATGGCTCTTGCACTCGAAAACTCAAAAATGGGAAGTTACAGTTTACTTTTCTCGACCCGAGCAATTGATGACCCAGGGAAGATATGGCTAAAAGGAGACGGATTAGGATTTATCAAGGCAACCAAAATAGCTTCCGATGAAAAAAACAAGAGTCAACTTATACTCGGAGAGATTTTTAAAGATCAGACAACAATCACAAAAGCCGCGCTTAAAAACTTCATCGAGGCATCATTGGAGATAAGAGATAGACAGGCCGAACGAAAAATTGATGAACTGGTTCTAAGTGGAAAATTGTTAAAAACAAAAAAAGGTCGGGAGATGCTATATAGCCATGTTAAATAAACATGGACTCTAAGGCCGACTCTTACACTACCGACATTTGCCATACCCTCATATATATAGTAAATGTCAGGTATGATCCCCCCTCTCAAACTCTCCCCCCTTTACGGGGTACCAAAAAAATTTGAAAAAAGCATACCCGACGCATTGCGTCGGAATATGACCAAGGGGAGAGCGAAGCGAAACCCGGTATAGCCTCTTAAATCTCTGAAGCCAATTATAAGCGACATGTCCCTACAGTCGAAAAACCTCCCGTAGTAGAGAATGCATGTGCCTTTCCATAAGGATACACTTCTCTTCATCGGACATCATCACAATGATTTTCTCGCTAATTGCTTCTGTGAACCCCATGTCAGTAAGAGTAAGGAGTACAGAAGAGTTCAGCAGTTCTTGGCTTGACACGTCTACAACCTTATTATTGCTTTCGCTTTGCATGTTGCTTCCTCGGGCATGGCTTTCGCCGATAGTGTTAAACTTTAGATGTAGTGAGCGCTTAAGCGGGCAAAGGGGAATAGACGTACGCCAACATGATGGACAAACCTTCGGAATTAAAAATTCCTAATTTTTTCCATCTCTCCTTTCGAACCCGATCTATTTAGGTTCCAGGCTGGCTAGATTCGACGGCGTCGGTATTTAGTGCCCTAATGGGTTCTGGCGTGATAACCCATTGTTTAAACTGATGACCATCGCTCTATACTGCCGTCTTGAAATCCAGCGAAGAAAACGCGCCGATGCTCTGGAAAATCATAGCCTTTATTAAAAAATATAATATCTTCCAGATGTGACGCCCCCGAGAGACCAGCTTTTCTTCCTCGCATATATATGGCTATTAGAGGTCGTATCAGGGATTTGCCTTTATTCGTATCGTGCAATCTTACTCTGGGCTTAAAAAGCAGAATTTTTTCTGGCATGAAATATGTCCATTCCTCTCTATATCGGCTGATTCGTCAACTGGACTATAGGATTCGATTTTCGACATGCCAAATAACTTTTTAGCATTAAAAAATGGTTTTTATATAGATTTATCCTATTGTCAATACCATTGACAATAGCGAAAGCCTATCCAGGCATGATTTCATGATATACTGGATATACATCCAGATCAGGACTGGAACAAGGCTACTCACTGCCCGTACTACGTACGATTCGTGATGCCTCGCTAGGGTTTCACCCTAGAACCCCTACAAATGGGGATTCCCCATACCCCTATAAAAACAATAAAAACGGGTGAACCATGAAAATTGAAAGTCGCAACACGTCTGAGCGGATTGAGATCCGAGTAACGTCAGAGCTAAAGCAAATCCTCAAGAAAAAGGCGGCGGAGGCGTACATGTCCGTCTCTCAGCTACTAATCCAAAGCGCACTGCACTCGAATATCAGGATTACGGTTTCGTCCAAACCAGAAAAGACGGCCGAGATTCTGAAGTTAACGGCTGCCGTCAATAAGCTTGGCGCTCAGCTCAACACGATTGCCAGGCACTGCAATTATCACAAAGCGGCATCAGACACCGACTTCATACTTCAGGGTCTGACTACAATCGAAGGCGAGATGCTGAAGCTCAGTCGCGCTGTACTGGGGGAGTCTGGCGATGCTGCACGGTTTTAGTAAATACGGCACCGGAGCTGGTGCAGGGCCTGTTGGGTACTTCCTGGACGAACAGGCATACGACAAGCAGCTCGGTCTTTGGTACAAGCGTGACCCGTTGCCTGAGGTCATTGAGGGCGATCCGCAGACGATGATTCAAATGATTGACGCCCTGCCTTACGTTCACAAATACACCAGCGGCGTCTTGTCATTCACTAAGGCGGACACAGAACGCCTTCAGGCTTTGGAGGGAACTCACTTCCACGAAGCTGTCTACGACATCACCTTACGCTTTAAGGACATGCTCTTCGCGGGCATCAAGGAAGAACACCGGCACATTCTGATTGTTGCCCAGATGCACCTCGGTCGACTTGAGATGCACTACGTCACCCCCCGCTGCAATTATGAGGCGGATAGAGCTTGGAACCCTGCACCACCGGGTAAGAAGAAATTCGAACAGATGGATGCCTTCGTTGACTTTGTAAATGTGAAGTACGGTCTTGATGACCCACGAGATCCACAAAGGGCAAGATTGCTCAACCTCCCGGATTGGCTACCAAATGGAGAGAAATATACTCGTGAGAAACTGCACAGCATTTTTATACAAGCGGTAATAGATGGAGTTATTGAAAGCCGTGCTGGATTATTGGAATTATCAAAAAAAGCTGGATTTGAAATTACGCGTGTTGGTAGCAACTACATATCAATGAAGCCGCCTGGAAGCGAGAAAGCATTTAAATTCAAAGGTTCAATATATGACGCAGGATTCACTAGCGATACTCAGTTTAAAAATACAACAAGAAAAAGCATTGATAGAGAAACGTATCTTGCAAAACCTAAAGTTGCTGCAAGATATAAACAGGCAGTCAGCGAGCGTCGAGCGTTTGTCGAAAAGCGCTTCAAAAAAATACTCGCAACTGTTAGAGACGAAGAAAACTATAAAGCATTACAGCCAGAACAGCCTACGACACTTACAACTGTCAAAAGTCTGCCTGATTTTGAACGCAGCACTTTCGGCAATTTGCCTCGCAATATTTATATTCACAATGGAGGCAATAAAGTAACCCATGATAAGCGAGATGGTTTACAGCCAACATCTTCAGCAATAGCTTACCCATCGGACTATTTATTTATTCCATCTACACCCGCTGACATTGGAGGTGGTGGAGGAAGTATGGATAGCGGCGATTTTGAGGCCGATAAGATAATTAACACAAAGCGATCTGAGTTCGGGTCACTACACAATAAATTGCGACAAATAGAAGCGGCAAAGAAAAAGGACGGTGATAGCTATTCTCTAAGATGAGCCGTCGAAAATTACGCTATATAATAATAACAATAAGAGGCATGAAAATGATAAATAATTCACTAGAGTTGAATGTTGTTGAGTACGTCAAGACCGTCGAGGATATTTTTGAGCGACAGCTTAAGCTCATGGATGAACTCCGCGAGTCTTTTAGACTCATCGCAGAAGCTGTGCAAAAAAGCTTTCATGGTGAAGAGCTACCCCCACTGGAAGAAATTGGAGTTAACAATAATTACTTCAATGGTAAAACTTCAAGTTCGGAAGTTCGAAAAAATAGACTAGACGAGGCCGCTCGCTCACCCCTAACAAGATAGATTTCAAATCTGCCTCTAAAAGCCAAAAGCTAATCATGCCTTGAAATGGTTGATTAGCAAATCGGCGATTATTTCTCGTATGTTCATCCATTATTCCATCGTACAAATAAATAGCCCTATCAAAAGACAGGGCTATGCACTTTACCATATATTTATATATTATCGAGCATGTTCAGCCATCTTGTTACGAAGGTCGGTCGCAACGGCTTTGTTCGCTGGATCAAGTTCATCCGCAACAGCAGAGGCTTGTGCCGCGCTGACCGGGCGACCGGAACAACCAGCCGCAGACAACAGAGTCAAGCTGAGGGAGACGATTAACAGCAGTAACTTAGTTTCTTTCATTTGACTCACCGTTTTCTTTTTTCGGCTCTTGAGGATTCGGTGGAGCTTGATAAAACCCAGGTCAGTTAGCTTGAGGAATTACCAAATGCTAGCCGTGCCTTGAAGTGATCCCTAACCATTAAATACGCCGCGCCGAGGCCAATAAAAATAAACACAAAAAGAGACGTTAATATTGAGTGCGTAGCTTTCAAAATCATGACAAATAAAGGACTCATCAGCAATGCGATGGCAAGTCCAAACATGCAAACTATAAAAATCGGCCATGCCCTACTTCTGTTGATGACCTCGCCATTTTCAAGTCGAATTGCATAAAGAATATGCGTTCCGAAAAATCTGCGAACCAGCGCTAATTTTACCTTTACCCCGACCTTTAGAAATGACCTTGTATAGTCATCACAACTTACGTTTCTTATGCGCTCCCCGCTTATTTTCACAAACGATAACATGCGCTCACCTTTAACATACGAGGCGAGCCCAAGCTCCTCGATCATTCCATCCAAAATAACCAACGCCATACTACCTCCAGGCTTTTTACAATTAGTTTAAATTACAGTGACTTTGTTAGTATCGTGGACTGAGTTTCTGCATCAACAACATCTACTCGCTGGGGGGCAATCAATACATAACGTTGCTCGCCCAAATTCCCGCCTAGTTTTTCCCGCTGAATTTCTTTGACGTATCCATAAATAGTGATACGAATGGAGTCGCGCATTGACTCAACTTTTTTTGCCAATGCCTCATCAGCAACTTCAAAAAAAATACTCGATCCGCCAGCAAAGCCAAGATAATAATTGTTTGGCCCCGGATTCACATAGCAACGAATTTTTTCTGCTTTAGCTAATAACGCAGGGTTGCGCTCTTCCTCTTCTGAATATTCAAGTTTGTCAGAAAGAAGACAGCTATCGATTGAAAAACCCTTTTTGACAAAGTCGTAACTACTAAGTGGCAATTTAACCCACTCATCGGACGTGAACTGAACCAGACTTTTATTTTTGACTTTATCTGCTTCGGCCATTGTTAGTGCATGAAGTTTTTCCGTCAGTTCGCGTTTTTTGAAAGTGTCCTGCGTCGAGATGCGCTCCAGAGCGAGACGGTAGAACTCTGGATTATCGCTCCGAGTTTTAATCGGATCTTGAACTGACTCTCCGAGATCATCAGCGCCTTCATCCCAACTGCGCTTGGCATTGTAAAAGAGAAAGGGAACCATTGGATCTCTGGCGTTTAGGTACTCGCTCGGTATACCGATACCGGGGTTCTTGAATGTAACAGCTAAAGGTCTATTTTCCTCTTCTATCTGTTTTTTAACCGCTTCATTGGCTGCCGCTTGTTCCTCGGTGGTCTGCTGTCCAGAGTTTCTGACTCCACTGTTCTTAGCTGGCGTTGCATCTGCTTTGCTTCCGTCGGTACACGCGCTCAACGCAGCGAGGCTTAAGGACATTGCAACGGTAACCACAAGGCTTCGCAAGGTCGGGCTGTGATGGGGGGTCATGCAATCGCTCCTTATGCGTCCTACAGCGCGTATGAACGCCAACATTCATGGGATGGCCGACCAGTTCGCACATAGTGGCCATGCGCGATCATCACATAAAAACCCGTTTTGGGATAATCCTTTTTTAGGATTATTAAGAACGTCGGCCCACTAACCGACGACGCCCAGTGACCTCAACTTATTCAACCTCCTATCAGCTATTGCTTACCCAGCTTTTTGACGCACGCAAGAAAGCAGGGCTCACACAAACAATGCTCTCAGAGCGTTTGAGCAAACCCCAGTCATTCGTCTCGAAATACGAGCGAGGAGAACGCAGGCTGGATGTAATTGAGTTTTTAGAGGTCTGCCAGCTACTTGGGGCTGACCCTCACGAGATGATTCGGAATTTGGAGGATTTATCTTAAGCGGTTAGAGCGTGCGAAATTTCACTTCACCTGACCGCCGGATTGCATCGATACTGACCACTTGCTTGCATACTATCTGACCACCGATTGCATCGAATTTGACCAGCACACTTAATAATCATTATCGGCTGAGAGCTGCCATTGTCGCCGGTTGCGACAGGCAGAAATCGGCCGATTTTGTTGAAAAACTCGGATTTTCGGCTGAGCTGAACTCAGGCACGGCTACCCTGGAGAACCCCTTTTGGTCGGCCACTATTGCGTTGATGCAGTCTCTAGACAGCATTCAAGGAACCTAGTGATGGCGATACACGGAAAGTAGAAATAAGGATAGGTTATGCTAGATCTATATTCTGAAGAAATTGATGTGCTTTCGAACAAGCATATTGATGCGGAAGTACGCAACGTAGCACTAAAAAAAATACGGGAAAAGCTACCAACCTCAGAAAAAAAGCGACGTGAAATTCTGAAGTTTGCTACAGCCATTCTCCTCAACAATGTCCGAAACCGCGATTATAACGCTTCATTTGGAATGCTCAGGTTTACATTTTTTACAAACTTAGAAAAGCCTATTGCGGAAGCTCGGAAGCAGGGGGTTTTTAGGGCATCAAAAACAAATTTTAACCCAAAGCTAACTAAAGAACTTTTGGAAGAGCTGTATCGCAGCCAAACTTTAGCTGATGATGAGCTAAATTATATTAGATCCGTTAATGGTTTATTGAAACTCGCCCCTGACGTATTGGATTTCAAGAATAAAATCGCAACGGCGGCAAGCTCAAGGCGGTATTTTCTCAAAACAATACTTTCTATAGCTGAGACCAAGTATAGTGATTTGCTATCTCACTATGATGAGCGCCCCGAAATACCTTATATGGATATTCTTTTCCATAACAACAAAGAAAGCATCCTTACCTCGGCCTCGTACATAGTTCAGATCTATAGAGAAGTCACTTCAGGCTTAAAGCTTAAAGATAGCAACGGCATTGATGAAAACATTAGTCACGACTTTTATTACAATCTTCTCGAAGCCGCATTTGCAATAACAAATTATCTTGAGGCTGAAATTAAAGTCGACTTCTATGGCTATGGGGTTTGGTTTGACGAAGAAACTAGGAGCTTTAGTGTTGATAGCGTGGAATTCGAAACCGCTAAGAGCTATGGGTATGCGAAAGCTGACTTGAGAATGTATTCGCAAAGCCGAATCTATAACGAGGCTGCGAATTCAAAAAGTTACGCGGAGATGCTGAATGAGTTTTGGCTGAAGGATAGCCAAGAGGCGGAAAGTGTCGTACATGCCATTAAGAATGCTCCATTTGAACGAATTGTTTTAAAGACGTTTCATGTTGAATATGGGCATCAAGCAAACATTTTCGGTCACGGCCGTCCTTTCAAGGAAGAACAAATGCAGCTTATGGCCTTGATGGATGAAAATTATAATGTAGATGTATTTGATACAAAAATTTACCGAGATTTTGCCTGCTTTGATATATTTAAACTGCAACGTTTTTTCGGATTTATAGCCTTCATTTATAAAAAAGCGTATGAAAAGTTGAGGGTAGAAGGACATTCCAATTCTGATTTAATAAGAAAGCGGTCAGTTCTGCCGGTTTTTGATAAGAAGGATCTAGTAAGGATATTCCAGAATACTACTGGCAAGTCACAAGCAGATTGTGAGGGTTTACTTGAAAAACTCACAAATGATAAAGTTACGGATTATGAGGTAATCGACCTCCAGTACAAGCCCATACTAACCATAGAACACAGGTATCTGGTGATGCCTACATTGTTCGCTTATTCAAATTTGTGTAGATCCTTAGCTATCGATGAGGGTGTACATTTTTCTGTTTCTGGAAAGTATGACTATATGGTTAAAAACGTATCAGACATTCTGAACGATCAAGGGTTTACTGTTCAGCATGACTTTCCGTTTGGTGACGATGAGATAGATATTGCGGCAGTGTACGGCGAGAATTTATTTCTATTCGAATGTAAAAACCCTTATCACCCCGTAAATGATTTTGAACTGCGAAACACATATGCCCATCTAGTGAAAGGTTTTTCGCAGATTGAGAAATTTCAGGAGCGTTTCAAGGATCGCCAAGTGCTTGATCAGTTTTTAAAAAATCTAAAAGTAAACCCGAAAAACATAAAGAACATCCATTATGGAGTAATTAATGCGAATCGAGCCCTAACTGGACTTTCTAAAAATGGGGTGAAGGTATTTCATGCAAATGAACTAATGAACTTTATATCTACCGGAAAATTGATATCCGCAGGCCATGAATATCATAGTTGGAAATCAGAGACATTCCATGGAGAGGATCTTGTTGCATACATGACCGGAGAGGTAATTAGTGATGATATGGTCCGTCACAAACTGCCACTACCGTTTTCAATTGCGTTCCGAAGCGGAATAATGCATTTCAGAACCTATCAATATGATCTTGAAAAGACAAACGCACTAATTAAGACGAAGTATCGGTATATCGGCCCTCACAAGTAGACTTCTAAACCGAAAAAACTCAAAGCAAATAATAACCTTGAGAGCTTTCATTCATGCTTGTATCTTCTGAGTTGCGAAATAGATTGTTGGCGCGGCGTGTAAACATTAAAAAAAGCGGCCAGTAGCCGCTTTTTTGTATTCTTGCTAGATCTAACACAAATCTGTCTTATCGATAATTATTAACATGCGAAACTAATGTTTGCGCTATAACTTCTCCCAGCCTTACGGGAACTGCATTACCAATAAGCCGCCCCATTTTATTGAATCTGATTGGAGTACCTGAAGGTACAAATTGATAGTTTTGGGGAAAAGTTTGAAGCATTGCTGCCTCTCGAAGTGATATCGCCCGATTTTGTACTGGATGACCAAATCTGCCATTACCATATCCGAAACACTGCGTAGTTATTGTGGGACCTGGCTTATCCCATTCCATCCGACCATAGACGCTAGGATAAGTCGCCCCAGTAGACTTTTTGTGGCAGGCAGCCTGTAACGCTTCAGGCCAATCTCGCCAAGTACCACCCGGTACTGAGGCCTCTATCCTCTGAAGATTCAGTTCACTTAGTGAGGATGCGTAGTGAAGTGCATCGTTAGGATCCTTACCTCCTGCGGTTAATGCAGGCAGCCCCCCAATGACATCTCTCACTGTAACCGCCTTAGCATGAGTAGGTACCAGCTTCAGATCTTGGTCACCTAATCGTGAAGCGAGCAGCACAAGACGCTTACGCGTTTGAGGAATCCCATACAAAGAACAATCTACTACGCCCCACCATGTGTGATATCCAATCAGGCTATCTACAAAATCTTGAAAAACGGGATGATCCGCAAGCTGCGGCACATTTTCCATCGCAACCAAATCCGGCTTCAACTCATTTACCAGATTTCCGAAGGCTAAAGCTAAAGGCCACTGTGCTTCATATTGGCTATTTCGCCCACTTCGGCTGTAAGTCGAAAATGGCTGACAAGGTGCACATCCAGCTAACAGGGTGACCCCAGAGCCATTATAAAACGCTCTAAGGTCGTCTCCTTTTAGCTGACTGATATCACGTTCTAGAAAAACCGCTGAGTTATTTTTTTCGAATGGATATCGGCTATTGGGGTCGATATCAACGCCTGCCGTAACAGAAATACCACCATCAATTAGCCCACGCGTAAGACCGCCCACGCCACAAAATAAATCAATTGCGGTTATAACTGGAGTGCATACAGCGTTAAAATTAACTGACTGGTTCAAGCTGGGCGCCGCTCAGGAATAAGGAATTCATATCTTTCGACATAGCCGCCAAAGCAGACTATTACCTCTTTCAAATAATTAGCTGTCTTATCCTTTAGCTCTATTAGGCGAACAACCGTCTCCGCCTCCGCGCTTTCTGTAAAAGAAATCGATCCATGCGCGAGCATATTTCTAAGTTTTTTGACTAGACCAAGTGGGCCTAAATCGTCTCTAAATTTTCTCTTCACATCACTATAAACCCTTCGACTGACATTCAATCGAAAACCCAAACGAGTGGCCATAGCCTCGATTTCATTATCATCCCAGTTCCCACCACCACCTTTTTCGATGGAAAACTCTGTAAGCGGGCTTGCGGAAACTAACAAGCTGCAAAGAGTTAAAGCATGATCCAATCGATGCTCAGGTGTGAGTTCAGTGTGAGTCCTAGCAGTCAACCGTATCCACTCTCGAAACAGTGTCTGGCTTAAATCATTAGGTCGCCACGTAGCATCTTTGAAAGCGCTTTGAGCTATAAAATCTATGCATCTCGTCATTGTCGACTCGACGAGGTTGTACAGCTGCAAATATACACCTGCATAAAGAATTTTTTGCTGCTGGACATTTATGACCTGATCCGTCCCTGAAAATTTAGGCGGACCTGCTTGCATGCTGGCTTGCAGTAACTTGAGAAACTCCAGGTACTCCTCGACTTCGGCCAACCTCTCTTCGAAAGCAGCTCTCAGTTCTTCCATGATCAGTTGCCCAACAATCGCTGCTGCACAAAACCAATTCGCTCACGCAAACGAGCGACAGCGTTGGCCCCGTCAGACCCAGTGACCCTTTTGAACTCATCGCTATCCAGCCATCTTTGCACGTCGATGTTTTGAGCGTTATGGAGTGTTGGGTCGTCGTTGAGAGCCAATCTTGTTCCGATAGCTATTGCTTCGAATCTCGCTCTAGGAGTCGCCTTCGCGGTCTGAGTTTTCCTAAAACCATAAGGAAATACCCTCTCAACAAAACTCATAACCTGATCGAATTGACGGCGATACTCCTGAATTAGATTAGGGTCAGCAGCCACACGCTCATTCATACCTTTGACGTAACCAAAAAGGAATTCAGCCGGACGATCTTTGTAGCCCTGCAACCCGTCACCGTAAGCAAAAAGTCGGGTAACAAGATCTTCCCGCCCCCTTTCCTTCTCATCTTTGGTTGAAACCGGCGCGAGAGTTTTCAACCTAGGGTCCACGGCGAGTTCAATAATGAGGCTCATAAAATCACCTGCCAGTGCTCCCCTACGCACCTCAGCATGATTTGCGATTTTGCTACCAGTGTTAATCCGCTCAAACAGATCGAAGCGTGCTTGTTCATCAGCATGCTCATTCAAGACAATGCCTCGAATCGACCTATTATTGATTTTCCGTTTGCGAGACTCGGGCAGCTCAGCAAATGTAAAACTTGAAAGCTTCGTCAAGCTCTCAAGCTCTCCTAAGCGAAAATCATCATGCACGAATTCAGCAATGGTCCTCAGTCGCTGTGATCCATCAACGATTTCCAGCTTACCGTTTGGCATTTCCCAAAAAAACAGAAACGGGATTGGTAGGCCCAAAAGCACCGATTCTATAAATCGTGATTTTCGGTCGTCTTCCCATGTGAAGCTACGCTGATAGGGAGGGACTACAAATTCGCCATTCTTGACCTTGGCAGCCAAAAGCTCAATGGAGTATTCAGTAAGATAGAATTCAATTCGCTTCGATAGCTCAACAATCTGAGCCTCCGCACTCGCAATGTCATCCTTGGTTTTCGCAGCATGTTGCTTTGGAGGTCTCATAGGCTTCGTTGTTCTCTTTAGGTTCGCGCCCTGAACGCGCTGCTTTGCAGCTAACTAACTGAAAAATGTTTGGCCTACCGGCAGAGCAATTTGTCCCATCAGATAGGCATTTCCCAACGATACCACAAGGGCCGCAGTGGGTTTGAGAGCCAGCCCATATCTTGGCGCCTGAGCCGTACCGCCAAGACGCGGAGGGCAAGAACCAGCTTGATGTTACCGACCTTCCCGAAAAGCTCACTCACGCGCTCTGAGGACGCTTGCGGCAAACGGGGCGGGAAAGATGGGTAGACAGCAATAGGCAAACCGTCAGGACTAAGGTTCTCTGGTTACCCTTGGCAACGGAAAACAAAAAAGCCCGCAAGACGTTATCACGCCATGCGGGCTTTGTGGGATCACTGTGGGATCACCTTACTGCTGCTAGAAAAACTCTTTACATTACGTTTTCCGTAAGTACCTGATTTCCTAGCTAAATATGGCGGAGAGATAGGGATTCGAACCCTAGGTACCGGTGAAGGTACAACGGATTTCGAATCCGTCCCATTCGGCCACTCTGGCATCTCTCCAACGGCGCGCATCATAACAACACTTTCGCCG
>Ga0182005_1000780_pt1 | contig 14502 bp, 13 predicted proteins | sample Sormic07211103_1_FD_123021 | JGI IMG/M metagenome (GOLD analysis project Ga0182005, IMG submission 123021) | Rhizosphere microbial communities from Sorghum bicolor, Mead, Nebraska, USA - 072115-103_1 MetaG | ecosystem: Host-associated > Plants > Roots > Rhizosphere | place: USA: Nebraska...
ATCCTCTTCGGCGACGGCGCGGGCGCTGTCTTACTCGAACCAACTACCGAAGACTACGGCGTGATGGAAAGCGTGATGAAAACAGATGGAGGAGGAACCGCATCTTTAATGGTCAAAGCCGGTGGATCCCGTTTCCCCGCTACCGCCGAAACCGTAGAGAACAAATCCCACTATATCCATCAAAATGGCGCACTGGTATTTAAAAATGCCGTAGAAGCCATGTCCTCCGCTTCCATTGAAGCCCTCGACCTCAATGCCCTCGATATCGATGATATCGACTGGGTCATCCCTCACCAGGCAAATAAAAGAATCATTCAGTCCGTGAGCGAAAGACTCAATATCCCTTTCGAAAAAGTTAAAATCAATATAGAAAAATACGGCAATACCACCTCCGCCACCGTACCTCTGGTACTGTGGGACTTCGCCGCAGACTTCACACCCGGCCAAAACCTCCTCATCACCACCTTCGGCGCCGGATTTTCGTGGGGGGCTACCTGTTTGAAATGGGGCCAACTCTCCCCCAAAAATGAAAAACATGCATTTGCTCTACCCCAAAGCGTACCAATGAGCTTATAATATTAGAATATAGGGCAGCGGAAACGCTGCTTTTTTTTGCCCCAAAAGAAACTTTTATAAAAAACATACTAACTAGTATGTTTTTTATTTACTTTTGCTTTGTCAATAAAATAACAATGCATCAGACATTCCTGCTATTACATTCCATTAACCGGTACCTCGTGCTCGCAAGCCTTGTCTATGCTATTGTCATGGCCTGGAACGGACTTCGTACCCGCAAGGTTTTTAGCCCGCTTAACAACACCGTCAGACACGTGACAACCACCATAGCCCACATACAATTAATGCTGGGCCTTTACCTGTATTTAATAAGTCCCATCGTTAAATACAATGTGTTTGAAGCCGCTCCAAATGAACTCGTCAGCGAGCATACTTTCTTCCGCTATATACACATCCTGTTAATGGTGATCGCAATCGTCATCCTCACTATAGGATCTGCCAAAGCCAAACGGATGGAGACCGATAAACTGAAATTTCAAACGATACTAATATGGTTTTCATTAGCGCTACTGATCATATTAATTGCCATACCATGGCCGTTTTCGCCGCTGGCTAACCGGCCTTATTTCCGATCATTTTAATCTTAATTAATGTTATGTTACATCTTGTTAAGACGCCCATAGGCCGTCTAAGGATCATCTCATTTTTCGAAGGTATCTCCCTGATCATTCTTCTATTCATCGCTGTGCCATTAAAGTATATGGGTGGCCAACCAGCTTTGGTAAAACTCATGGGACCTATTCATGGACTATTGTTCACCTTATTCGTCATCACCACCCTAAGCGTAGGAGTGACCTACCGGTGGAAGTTTTCCGAAACATCCTGGAAGGTTTTGCTCGCCTGCATCATTCCATTCGGTACCTTCTATATTGATAAATACATACTCGCTCCACAGGAAAGAAATGAAACGAGGTAAGTATTGCGCAGCGCTTCTATTGCTGGTGGTGATTGCCTGTAATCACACTTCAACCGTCATCCATAACAATGTCGATTTTCAACAACACCTTTCTGCATATGGGTTGTTCAAAACACCATTGGTGCCTGCTGATAGCGTAACCGTGATTGAGATCGCGTCTACCCTGTTCACGGATTATGCCGAAAAACAACGCCTGCTAAAGATACCTGCCGGCAAAAAAGCGATCCTCCACGGCGATAGCCTTCCCCTCTTTCCAGACGGGACTATCATTGCCAAAACCTTCTATTATACAGCAGATACCAACAGGCAACTCATTGAGACCCGCCTGCTGGTATTGAAAGATAATAAATGGAATGCAGCCACCTATCGCTGGAATGAAGATCAGCAGGATGCCACCCTGTTGAATGAAGGCGCTATCGTGCCGGTGAATATAGGGAAGCATAAATCACTGGCGTATAAAATACCCAGTCAAAATGATTGCGCCTCCTGTCACAGAATCAACAACGATCTAAGTCCCATCGGACCTAAAGCCGCTAACCTGAATTTCAGCGTGATCAGAGACGGCACACAGCAAAATCAGCTCACCTGGCTCATGAAGAAAGGCCTGGTTGAACCAGCCGATCTCACCTCCCTGTCGTCTATGCCAGACTATAACGACACCACACTGCCTGTTGCTACCCGGGCCAGGGCTTACCTGGACATCAATTGTGCACATTGTCATCAGTCCGGGGGAATGGCTGCCAGCACTTCATTGAAGCTGGGTTATTTCATGCCTTACACGCATACAGGCATTGAATTTAACAGGCAGAATATGATTGTCAGAATGAAGAACATGGATGAGTTTCATATGCCTAAAACAGGGACGACTATCGTGCATACCGAAGGATTGCAACTGGTGAAGCAATACATCAAAGCGCTGCAAAACGCAAATTGAAGAACTGAAAATCAGGCAAATGAGGTATGTTCTTATAACGATTGTTGAATCTGAAACGGACATCTGCCGGCTCAAACAACGCCTCGATAGGGTATTTCCTTTTGCCAACTGGAATTTTGATCTGGAAGATGGTGATAATATACCGCGTATAGAAATTAAAATCCGAAATTGTACAATCAATTATCACACTCCTGATTGAGAATGGGTTTAATTTTCAGGAGCTGACCGGTTAATTTTTAAAATCATCCAGATGAAAAAGGCAGCTGCAACACGGATTAATATTTTAGAGAAAGCATTCGAGCTGATTTATGTAAAAGGTTATAAAACCACCAGTATTGATGATATCATAGCTACTACCAAGGTGACCAAAGGAGCCTTCTATTACCATTTCAAAAATAAAGATGAAATGGGAATAGCCATCATCAATGAGTTGATGAAACCCACACTCACAAAAAGTTTCATGGACCCGTTGAAAACCGATGAACCACCATTGACAGCCATCTATAACCTGATTCATCATTTACTGATCGAAGACAAATTTCTCAAAGTAGAACACGGTTGTCCGGTAGCCAATTTTGCCAGTGAAATGTCTCCCTGGAATGCGGAATTTAATGCAGCTTTGAATGAAGTGACTGACCAATGGACAAAGTTAATGGTGGCCAGTATTGAAAGAGGAAAGAAAAACGGAACAGTGCGGAAAGATGTCAATGCAAAGCAGGTCACCATGTTCGTCATGTCTGGCTACTGGGGCGTGCGCAACTTCGGCAAACTGGAAAATAGCAAAGCTCCCTATCATCTTTATCTGAAACAGCTAAAGAATTACCTGGAAACATTGAAAGAATAAAACATGCAAAAGTTACTCATCATAGCCGGCGCCTTGCTCCTGGTCTATATTGCATACATCACCTTCCAGTATATCAAATTAGATAAAAGCCTGGATACTAAAATATTCAATGGCGCCATCATCCTGGATGTCCGTACTGAAGGTGAATTTAAATCCGGCCACATAGATGGAGCCGTGAATATCTCTTTAGGTACCCTCCGCGAAAGGTATGTAGAACTGGATCCGGATAAAACCTACATCACCACCTGCTCTCATGGCCTACGCAGTGTAAAGGCCGCATCCATTTTAAAAGAAAGAGGATTCAAACACGTATATAATGGCGGCGCCTGGGAAGAACTGGAGAAAGTGATAGCGGCAGTAAAAGCCCGTCAGTGATAAAGAGGCTGTACCCAAAGTAATCTGAAGGCGCTGCGTGTTGCAGCATTTCAACCCTCCTGCATGAACTGCCCTTTTACAGCATGATCCAATGGAAGTCTTCAATATGATAAGTCGTAAACAGCTACTGCGCCATTTGAAAAGGCAGCTCAGGAGAAGAGCTGCCTTTTCAAAACTACATTAATTAAACAATACCGCGCCACCTGCTTTCTTCAAAGTGATCGTCAGCGTTGAACCTACTTTTTGTCGCTGCAATACAGCGGAAGATCCTTCGCCGTCTTTAATTACAGACACTTCTTTATTCGCCAGCATGGGCAATGCGATGGTAATCGTTTTATCCTGTGGTTCCCCATTCACAGCTGCCACATACCACTTCGTACCCTTACGACGGGCTATTACACAATACTTGCCGGGATAACCATCAATTAATTTTGTCTCATCCCAGGTAGTCGGTACATGCCTGATAAAATCCAACAGGAATGCCGGCTCACCTTCCAGATTGTCCGGTGTCAATCCCCAGTGCTGTACCGGTGAAAAGAACAATACTGCCGTCGCCATTTCAAATGCATCTGTGGTACGTCTGATTGACCCCTTCTGCTGGGTACGGCTCAGGCGCTTATTCAGGAACACCGGGGCAAAATCCATCGGTGCCACTGCATTCCGTGTAAACGGATAAATAGTTGCCGTCTGTGGATAGTTATCACAGAAAGACTGCTGGAATACCAGGTTCTCCGATGCCAGCACCGCTTCACTGCTCACCCAGTTCGGATACATCCTTTCCCAGCCTCTTGGCAGGGTAGCGCCATGGAAGTTGATCACCAGCCCAAACTCCGCAGCATCCACCAGTATATCATGGTACAGCTGCATCGTCACCTGCTTATCACCCCCAAAGAAATCTACTTTCAACCCCTTGATACCAATCTTTTGCAACCATGCCATTTCTTCCCTGCGTACATCTCTCTCATTCATGCGGTTTTTAGGCGTATAAGGCGCATCATTCCATTGTCCATTGCTATTGTACCAAAGGATCAGCCCAACCCCTTTAGAAGCCGCATAACGGGCTAATTCTGCCATTTTCTCTTTCCCGATCAGCTTGTCCCACAGTACATCGACCAGCACATATTCCGCTTTCAGGTTCGCGGCCAGATCAATATAAGCTACCTGGTCCTTGTAATTGGCACTGCTATCCTGCCAGATAATCCAGCTCCAGGTAGCACGACCAGGGGTAAAGACCTTTTCAGAATGCACCACAGGCTTTACAACATCTGTAGCTACGGTCGATTCCACCACCGGTTTCAGGTCATTACCCACGGTAATCGTTTTCCAGGAAGTCTGGAATGGTAACGTCGCCGTTGCACTGGCTGCCCCCTGCCCATTATTTTCACCGGGTTGCGGAAATTGTATGGTATATAATCCATCAGTAGTGCCTTCACTCAAACGGGTACCTACATAGTTGCCGGCCACCCCGGTTTCAGAAACCAGTGCCCATGCCTTACCCGCTACATGGAACAATGCAGGGAAGGTATAGCCTACTTTATTCTGTGAGGGTACCCCCACAGCTTCTTCGATGGAATACGGTTCTTCATAAGACGGTTTGGTCCGCATCCATCCCGTCATGGGCAATGCCTGTTGGGTAATAAAGGTGGTCGTTGCAGCAGGAAAATCAAAACCTGTTACTTCTTTTTCTATTGTACATACCACGTCACCCTTACCGTTCCTGGGAATACGGTAAGAGAAAGCCACATCCCGGTTACTCACCCTGAACAATACCTCTAATGTATCTTTGCCAGTATTGATAAATGCACAACGCAGTTCATTGGCCTTGTAAACGACCTTACTCACCTTGCCTCTGTCCAGCGAATATTGCTCCTGCAATAATTTTTTTTGATGACCTGCCCATTGTAGTTGACGGGAAAAATCGCCTAAGCTGCTCACCAGCCCTAACTGAGATGGCTCCAGTATCGACCTGCCTCCATAGCTTACACTGTAATATGCTTTCCCTTCCTGCAACTGCACACTTACAGACAGCTGGGCGTCCGGGCTCTTTACAAGCACTTCATTTTTCTGGGAGAAAGCTTCAGTACCCGCAAAGGCGGATATGAAGAGACATAGTAACATTCGTTTTGACATATCATGGAATTTGTTGACGTTTCATGTAGTTGCCCATCCGGTATTTTCATTTAGACATGGCGCTGTTAACATCAGCGGTTCTTTTTTCTCCTTTATATAAACGAAACACCTTTAGCATCAGCGGTTCTTTTTCTCCTTCATATAGACGAAACCCCGTAACCACCAGAGATACCCTTTTCTCCTTCTTGTAGACAAAATCCCATTACCCTCACACCTCCATCATTCCACACGGTTTTTACCTCATCCAGTCAAGGTAGTCATTGCCGTAAATATACAAAACGCCAACATTATTACTACCACTCTGCATAAAAATAGGTGTAAATTTGACATTTAATTCAAAACCTATAGTGTTTTCTGCCTGCGAAAGCAGGAAAGAGACCATGTTATTAGATAATTTGCCACCCGGGCCGCTCATTTTTCCCCGGAAAGGCCGCTTTTAAATCCCAATTTTCGAAGGTGATTCCCAGGTCTATCTAATCTGCGACATGATTTAACACCAAACTCCCTTCCCGCAAATTTGCCTTCCCGTATTTTTAGCTGACAACAATCGGTAAAACCAATGATAAAGCATACGTTGAAAGATAGTAACTTTGCGCCATGATTAAATTAGTAGTAACAGATCTCGATGGTACCCTACTGAATGATAAACACGAAGTACCACCGCGTTTTTGGGACATAGCCACCCGCCTGTTAAAAAATGGAGTTAAGCTCGGCATTGCCACCGGAAGACCACATTTCAGCATCACTGAAAATTTCAAGCCTTTACTGGGACATGTGTATGCCATATCAGACAATGGTAGCTTTATCATGTATGATAAAAGAGAGATCTTATCCAAACCATTACCACACGAAGAAATCGCTGCTTTAGTCCACACCTCCCGTGGCATCGCTGATACCTATCCCGTTCTTTGCGGTAAGGATTTCTGGTACCTGGAATCAGAAGATAAAGTCCTGCTGGACAGAGTCCTGGTCTTCCAGAAGAATATCAGGATCGTAGAAGACCTCACCAAAGTTGAAGATCCTATTCTGAAGATGTCTGTGCTCGACCTGCCCGGTGCTGAAAATCACGCCTACCCACATTACAAATCATTTGCCGACAGATTGAAGGTCACCCTTGGAGGCGCACTCTGGGTAGACGTAACCCGTAAAGATGCCAACAAAGGCGAAGCACTGCAGGTATTGCAAAAACTGAATAATATCAGTCCGGAAGAAACACTGGCATTCGGTGATTTCATGAATGATTATGAAATGATGAAAGCCGCTAAATATAGTTATGCGATGAAAAATGCACATCCAATCATCCTGGAGACTGCCAACTTCGTCACAGAGAAAGACAACAACGAGGCAGGTGTGCTGGATGTGATAGAAGCATTGTGTTTCCATGCATAACAACAGGTAGTTACCTCGGTGAAAATAGTTACACCAAGGGAATGCATAGTTACGGAACTTTGGGTCATTGGTAAGTTGTCTAAATTACAATAATTATGATTAGGCCCATTCTGAGGGCACCTTACCAAATTGTTGCTTGAAAGTGCGGGAGAAATGGGAAAGGCTTTCAAAGCCCAGATCCAGGTAGATGGCAGAGGGCTTTTTGTGCTTCTTTTCTATCAGGTGCCGGGCTTCGAGTAGCCTTCTCTCCAGCAGCCATTGCCGGGGCGCTGCATCAAATGTCTTTTTGAAATCACGCTTAAATGCTGCCAGACTTCTTCCCGTCAGGTGTGCAAATTTTTCAACCGGCACATTCAGGTGATAATGACGCAACATGAATTTTTTCAGATCAATCTTATGTGGTGCAGAGAAGTCGAAAAGTAAACTATGGAGAGCTGGCACCGAATGCAATAACAGGGTAACGGCCTCTCTTACTTTCAGCATACCCATCGCCGTCGCAATCTTTCCCTTAGGATTACGAACGTAGGGCAATACCGATTGAAAATATCCCTGCATGAAATCATTTGGGGGAATTAGCACGTAAGATGGCCCTGTATATTTCTCCCGGATGTCTATTTTCTCTTCCAGCGCAATCGTCCTGAGTAGTTCTTCATGCAGAACAATCACAATTGTTTCATAATGCCCATCGCTGGAGGGCGTCTTGATGAGCTGTGCCACCTGGTTCTTTGCCACCAGCAGGATGTCACCTTGCTGGATAGAAAACTTTTGACTGGCAGTTTCAAAGGTGAGCTGTCCGGATACCATCAGGATAAGCGTATTATGCGCCAGGAATGCGGCTATCTCTTTACGCTTAGCAGTAAGATGAGCGTAAAAGATAACGCCGGGAAGTATTTCGGTCGGATGCTTCATTGTATAAAGTTACAAAAAAGCAATGCACAATGATGCTTTACATAGCTCAATTTACTTGACTGTATGGCTCACCACCCAGCCTGGAAATGATTGGTCGCTTTCTGCAATTGAATCTGTGCCAGCATTAACTCATATGCACTTTGAATATAGTTCCGCTCCGTCGCGCTCAGACTCTTTTCCGTATCCAGCAGGGCACTGTAATCAAAAGCCCCCAATCGATACTGCTCCTGCTGGTTGTGGAAGATAATCTTTGACAACTCGTAACTATCCTTCGCATTTTTCTGATTCAACACCGCATTCGCCAGTAATGTCCTGGCTTGTTGTACCTCGTAGTGAATATCCGCGTTCCGTTGCGCCAGCAGTAACTCCTGCTGACTGATCTTTTGACGATACGCCGTTAACAGAGCCTTGTTCTTCACATGCGAAGAGATGGGTACATGCAGGTTCAACGCCACATAACTAAACGGACTCCACCACTTACCGTTGCCATAATTGAACTTTTCGGAGAGAAATAGCTGGGAATAATTTGCACGTAAGGAAACATCAGGCAATAACTCCTGTTTATATTTTCTCAGGTAGATCCTGTTCTCCTCCAGTTGCAGCTTTAATTGCACGATCTCTGTTCGCTCTCCTTCAGCAACGTCATAGGTGACTGCATCCAGCGAATCGCGTAATATAAGTACAGTTTCGGAAGGTACATTCAGCTGGTAACCAAGATGCCTTACACTCAATGCATAATTCTGCTCCGCCTGTTTATGCAGCTGCTCTGCATTTTCACGATCCAGCCTCGCCCGCAGGTAATAATTTTCAATCAATGTGCCATTGTTGTACATCCCTGTCGCTACCATCTCATATTCACGGTTCCGCTCCGCAAGATCCGCGGCCACCCGCAATTGAAGCCCCCTTAGCTGTACTTCCAGGTAAGCCCGGCTGATCTGTAGCATGATCTCTGTCTTTGCCGCATGATTCTTTTCTTCCTGTAAGGCAAGCGCAATATGTGCCAGTTTAATGTCATTTTGCAGACCCATATTCAGGAGTGGCTGCATCAGGTTTAATCCAAAGACGCTTTCGTTTTTTACCATCAATGGTAAGAGCGTCGTCTCGTCGTAGCCCGGCAATACACCCCCCGGAATCACGGTATTTTGTAACTGTGGACTATACTTCAGCTGCCCGTCACCACTGATTTCCGGGAGCCGGTTATTATTTGCCCGTTTTACTTTGCTGGCTGCAATCGCTACGTCAAATTGATTCGCTTTCACATCAAACCTGTTTTTTAATCCAAGCTGAACGGCCTCACTCCGCGACAGGGTAAGGGACGTCTGTGCATAGCTACCAGCTCCCGTCATTACACATATGAGGAGGAAAATATTCTTTTTCATTGTTAGTATAATTGATTAATGTGCATCGGCTGCATTGTTGTTCCCCTTAGGAGTTTTGATCAACATGATCACGGGAATACAAAGCGCGAAGAGAAATGCAAACGTGATGAAACCATGGTTATAACTGAGCAGGGTTTGCTGACTGGTCAGACTATGATCCAGCAGCTGGTGCGCGGCGGTGGTAGCTTCGTCACTGGCATAACCTGAACTGATGAAGTGTTGTGTCATCATCGCCGTTCTTTCCGTTGTCTCTGTGTTGTATTCAGAAAGATGGCCTGCCAGGTTATTCCGTACAAAGGCACTGTCCCTTGTTGTGTAAATACTGATCAGCGCTACCCCGATCGCTCCGCCCAGTTGCCGCGTCATGGTAGATAATCCTGTTGCCTGTGCCAGCTCTTTTCCCCGCAGTGTGCCTACTGCAATACCTATCATATTAGGCGCTACTAAGGCCACCCCCATGTTGCGGATGATGAATGGCCAGAAGAAATCATCCCTGGAAGAATCAGGAGAAGTAAAGGCCATCGGAATCAACGAAATGATAACAATGACGAGGCCCGCAATCATTGGGATCTTAATGTTTGCATTGGCAAAAAGTTTCTTGCCAATGATCATGCCCGCAGCTCCCACTACGCCACCCGATATCAGGAAGGCACCGGTTTGCGTAGCGGTCCATCCCAGTGATACCTGCGCCAGCAGGGGAAAGATAAACAAGGTACCATTGGCCATTATACCATACATCATCCCGATCAGGTTGCCGAGCACCAGGTTAAAGTTCTTATATAAGCGGAGTTCTACCGCCGGATGCGCAGTCGTTAGCTCCCGCCATACAAAGGCAATAAATGATATGATGGAAATAGCAAAGAAGGTGCGGATCTCAGCGCTATCAAACCAGTCATGAATGGAACCTTCTTCCAATACATATTGTAAAGAACCCAGTGCCAGTGCAATAAAAACAATCCCTGCCCAATCGATCTGCGGTGGCCTTACAGCATCCGGCAGGTCTGTGATATATTTCCATGACAGCACTGCCCCAATTGCCCCCAGTGGCACATTCACAAAGAAGATCCAATGCCAGGAAAGTGTATCTGTAATAAAACCACCTAATACCGGACCAAAGATGGGTCCAATCATAATACCAAGCGCAAAGGTCAGAAAGCCCGTTTTTGACTGCTCGGGTGGAAATGCACCGAGTACAATGGACATGGCAGTTGATAATAAACCACCACCTGCTACACCCTGTATAAACCGCCAGAGTACCAATACCCAGAGACCTGAGGAAAGTCCGCATAACAAAGAAGTTAAAGTGAAAACTATCACAGAAGCGGTGAAATATAAACGACGGCCAATCAGGTTGGCAAGCATGCCAGACAAAGGAATGACGATCACATTGCCAATACCGTAAGCGGTAGATACCCACCCGATTTCGGTGACACTGGCCCCGATATTCCCGCTTATTTCTCTCAGCGAAACATTTACAATTGTGCTGTCGATCAGTTCCATCACTGCACAGGCTACGCAGGTCAATACAAGGATCCACTTAGTTGCCCCGGTAGGATAATGAGTTGCTGCATCCATATCAGTTCACTTTAACTTTGACAAATACACTGAGGCCGGGATAGAGTGGAGCCTTCACCGTTTGCGGATCGAGTTTGATCCTGACAGGAAAACGCTGTGCAATTTTGATAAAGTTCCCCGTGGCATTATCCGGTGGTACCAGCGCAAAACGTGCGCCTGTAGCACCTCCATAAGAATCGATCACACCTGTCAGGTGTACATCTTCGTAAGCATCAACTGAAATGTTTACCTGCTGTCCTGTCTTAATCCTGTTCAGCTGGGTTTCTTTGAAGTTGGCCGTCACCCAGCAATTTTTGTGATTGATCACCGCGCAGAGTGCCTGTCCTGCATTGATAAACTGCCCTGTCTGTACATTCCGTTTGGTAACAATACCATCGAAAGGAGCTATCACATAAGCATGGCGTAACCGCTCTCTGGCGGCATCCAGTGCTGCCTGTTTTTGTAGTATCACATTCTCCGCAAGAGAAACCTGTTTTTCTTCTGTCAGTGCACGCGTCTTTAAACCGGAGCTGTTACTGGCGGCAGACTGCTCCAGGGCTTTGGCTTTCAGGTAAGCTGCTTTGGTTACGTCTACCTGTGTGGCGAAATGTTCATAATCCGTTTGGGTAATGGCCTTAATGGCCAGCAGTTGCTGTGCGCGGGTATAATCAGTCACCGCCTTATCATAGGTGGCTTTTGCGGATGCAATGTTTTGCGTGGTGGACTGCGATTCATAAATCGCTGCATGGGCATTTTCCAGGCTCACCGCTGCCATCCCTTTAGACACAGCTACATTCAGCCGGGCGTTCTCCAGTTCGGCTGCTATCCGGCTGGTATCGGCTTGTATTTCAGTGGTCTCAAATATGATCAGTGTATCTCCCTTTTTTATTTCCTGGTTATCCCTGAACCGGATGTCGGCAATGTACCCCGTGATCCCCGCTCTTACAGGCAGCAGATCGCCATCTAATTGCGCATTATCAGTACTTTCATACCCCCTGCCGGCAATATAGGTATTGATGCCATAGCCCAGTGCAAGGAGAACAACCGACGCTCCGATGAGCCATTTGGTTTTAGTCTTTTTCTCTTCCATTTTTTGTTGTGATTTATCAGCACAAAGGACGGAAGGAAGGGAGGGGGAAACAATGAACCAATGCAGGGAATGAATGGACTATTTGCGGGAATTGGTCCGGAATTGAAGGGGAGGCATACCGGTTGTTTTGGTAAAGAGCCGGGTGAAATAAAAGGTGTCGGTATATCCCAGCAGGTGTGCAATCTCCTTCACCGTATTATTAGTATAGAACAGCATACGCTTTGCTTCCAGCATGATTTCCTGGTGTATCCAATAACTGACGGGGTGACCGGTGGTATCTTTAACAGCTTCGTTGAGGTAGGAGGGAGAGATGTTGAGCGCTGCTGCATAGGCAGATGGACTTTTCATATCACGGAAGCTCACCATCAGTAAACTCCTGAATTGCCTGGTGATCAGTAATGGGCGCAGGGCTGATTGTTCTTCGAATTGTTGATCCTGCTGGCAGGCGGCTACAAACTGGCCAATGCATACATCCAGCATGGAATGAAGGGTCTGATCGTCTGTGTTGTCAGCGTATTCATTACCTAGTGCGCCTAGTAGCAGGAGACTATCTCTCAATAATTCACCTTTGGCAGGAGGAATGGACATCGCCTGATGGCTGATAGCAAATGCTGCCAATACAGCCCGGTGATTTTCGTTGATCCGGACGGCGTCCAGTGCAAGTACCCAGGCACTGGCATCCTGCATAAACATCCCATAGTGCACCTGTCCTGGTAGTAGGCAATGTACGGCACAGCCTTCGATATATACGTCCTGGAAGTCGACCACGAGCCGGGTATGTCCTGCTAAATGGAGGAGCAGGAGGTAGTTTTCATCGCGGTGAGCCTGGTTCCAGTGAGAGAGGTGATCCATATTGGAAATGGACGACATCTCAAAGTTCCTGTTGGCTCTTTCCCTGAAGTGATAGACTGGTATAGCTGGTTGTAGTTTCATAAGGTATAAAGCTACTATGACCAGCTATAACAATCTTTAGACAAATCGGGGGGATGTATGGACGATTCAGGGGTACCACTCCGGCTATAAGTCTAATTCATCATCAACACGTCACTATAAGGTCACCAAAAGGGCACTTGTATATCTAATGGATATTGAAGTGCCCTTTTAGTGATGTATTAGTACTCAATTAGTGCCGTAGTAACACTAAAGCTGCATTGATGTTCTTATATTGCTACAGTAACCCCAAATTGTTTGTTATGGCATTAGTGAAAAACAGCATATTGTTTCAACTCGTTCGCGGTACCCTGGGTAAAGAGATCACGATCTACGAAAGGAATGATCAGATCATCATGGCTAAAAAACGCGGCAAATCAAAGAAAAAGCCCACCCCAAAACAGCTGGAAGCGAGATACAAAATGCAGCTGGCAGCAGCGCTGGCTGTCAATATCTTAAAAGATCCTGAATTAAAGGCGTATTACAAATCCAAGGCCGGCCCAGGGCAGAATGCCTATAATATGGCCGTAAAGGACGCTTATAACTCCCCTGAGATCCAAAACATCAAACTGGAGGACGATACCGTGATAGTCACTGCAAAAGACGAATTCAGGGTAGCAGAAGTGGAAATACGCGTAGTGGATGCCGATGGTGTGATCCAGGATATCGGTAAGGCCTGTTTAGGCAGGAATGGTGTGGATTGGAATTATAAAGTGGCCACGCTCCCGGAGAAAGGAAAAATAATCGTATCTGCTGTAGATCTGCTGGGCAATGAGACCCGCAAAGTCGTGCAACTGGAATAAAAAGAATATCTCATTCCGTTGCTGAAATGAGATACTCTTTTCACCACTATCAGCGTACTCCCATATCACCGCCATCGACAGAGATGGATTGCCCGTTCACATACCCCGCATCACTGGATGCGAGGAACAGTGCTGTACCCGCAATCTCCGAATCAAGACCTGCGCGGCCCAGCGCATTTCCCTTTGTGTAGGAAGCCAATTGTTCCGGTGGCAGCTGTGCCGACAAAGGAGTCGCTATCAGACCAGGATGAATGACATTCACCCGGATGCCCCGTGCTCCCAATTCTGCCGCCCAACTTTTAGCATACGTATCCAGTACCATCTTGCTGGCACCGTATACACTCAGGTAAGCACCACCTCTCGTAGCTACCACCGTGCCCGTCATAATGATGGCACCACCATCCTTCAGCAGAGGCAATGCTTTCTGCGCTGTAAAGAACGTGCCTTTTGCATTTACATTAAACAGGTTATCAAAGTGGGCTTCGGTTACATGCCCCAGCGGCGCGGCATCTACTGCACCAGCACTGGCAAAGAGTATATCGATCTGCCCTTTTTCATTTTTTACCACTTCAAAAAGACGATCGAGATCAGCTAATTTTCCAGAATCGGCCACTACTCCTGTTACATTATTACCTATTTCCTTTACAGCCTGATCCAGTACTTCCTTTCTGCG
>Ga0182005_1000781_pt1 | contig 14478 bp, 14 predicted proteins | sample Sormic07211103_1_FD_123021 | JGI IMG/M metagenome (GOLD analysis project Ga0182005, IMG submission 123021) | Rhizosphere microbial communities from Sorghum bicolor, Mead, Nebraska, USA - 072115-103_1 MetaG | ecosystem: Host-associated > Plants > Roots > Rhizosphere | place: USA: Nebraska...
GCTGGCAGTTGCGCAATACAAATATCCAGGTAATTGAGGTGGCACCCCCATCTGTGGACACGGAACTGGGGCATGACCGCAGGGAAGATAAGACGCAATCACATGGTGGGATTCCTATTTCTGAATTTATTAAGGAAGCGATGGCGGCGCTGATTGAGGGTGAGGTGGAAGCAGCCATTGGTGGAGCGAAAGATTTGAGAGCGAAAGGTGAAACGATTTTTGAAGCGTTCAATAGCAGGTTTTAACATTATTAATTAAGAGCAGGGTATTAGTACCCTGCTCTTAAAAATCCGGCTATCTCATTTAATGTCTCTGGTACATCTATATTGGCAAGTGGCCATACGTGCTGTTTACCTTCGTACACCACCAGCTTTGAATGAGGAATACGGGCATGAAAAGTAATGCTGTCATCCAGCAATATTTCATTACTTCCTGCTAATATCAACACCGGTGGAAACTGCTCAAACTGCAGGCTATCCGGACTTACACCCGCATATTCTTTTGCAGCACCATGCAGGTATTCAGTTGCAATTACATCTTTGCCAGCATTTACCTGATGTGATGGCAAGTCATTTTCAAGCCGGATCCAGGGGGATAATAATACCACTGCTTTCGGTGCCTTCTCCCTTTGCATCGCAGCGATAGCCGCTATAATCAGACCTCCTCCAGCACTATCACCCATCATTTCTACATCCACATCTTTGAGCGTACTATATACTTTCAGAACATCATGTAAGCCTGCGGGATAAGGATTTTCGGGTGCCAGGGCATACTCGATGAATAATACTTTCCGGTTTGTAGCCTTTGCAAAATGCGTGACCATAGGACCATGCGATTTGATAGAACCAACAGCAAAAGCACCCCCGTGGAGGTAAACGAGGAGTTTGCCGGCATCGGCAGTTGCCGGTTCGATCCAGTAACAAGGTACATCTTCAATTGTAGCTGGTGTAATAGTAACACCTGCTGCTGCGGGATAATTGTTTCCGAAATTATCAAAGAACTGTCTGCGAATCTTTACGTCTTCCATTGCGCTATTAATTTTTTCCAAAAGTATCCCCACTGATATACATTTGCAAGAGGTTAGGAGAAACTGCCTTACTACGGAAAACTATAGTAATACTGAAAATGAGTGCAAATAAAATTAAAGAAAGAGAAAAAATTTCCTGCCCGGTAGAGTATGCGGTGTCGGTATTGAGCGGAAAATGGAAATTAAGGATCTTACATGCTTTGACTAAAGAGAGTCCGAAGCGGTTCAAAGAGTTGGAAAGGGAGATCAGCGGAATTACGGCTACAATGCTAACGACACAGCTTCGCGAACTGGAGAGGGATGGAATGATAGAAAGAGAAGTATTTGCGACAGTGCCGCCAACTGTAGAATATAGGCTCACCGAATTTGGAAAAACGACCGCGCCGATGATGAATGAGATTAAGAACTGGGGGCTGTTGCTGAAAGCCCGTATGACAGGTAGTGATCATATAAAATGATGGCGGTTGTGCAAAGGTGGAAGTAGCCTGGAACAGCAACTTACCTACTTCATAATTCCTTAAGTACCTCCTGTGCTTTTTTGTTTTCTGTGGGCAGTCCGATAGTGATCCTGATCCAGGTATTATAAGGTGAAAATAAACGGGCGATTTGAATACCATGTGCTTTAAAGGCAGCAGCTACCTGTTCGTAAGGTTTGCCCGTATTGACATAAATAAAGTTGGCCTGAGAAGTAGTGTGTTCCAGGTGCAGACTATCCAGCAGCTGGTTCCATCTTTCTCTTTCCCGGGTAACGATCCTGTTCAGGTTCGCCACATACGCTTTATCTACAATGGCGGCTTTGGCAGCGACAATGGAGAGTCTGTTCAGGTCATGTACATTCCCCAATCCTTTATCCTTCAGGAATCTGGCGATAGCCGGTGAGGCAACACAATACCCTATTGACAATCCTGCCATGCCATAAGCTTTTGCGAAGGTGCGGAATACAATGACGTTATCTCCTTCTTTATTCACGGCGGTTCTGCCGGCGAAATCATCGGAGTATTCAAGATAGGCTTCGTCGACTAAGATGATTGCCTGTTTAGAGGCGGTATGTAAAAAATCGTGAAAGGCTTGTTTGTCACTGACGGTGCCGGAGGGGTTATGTGGATTGACGAGGAAAATGGCAGTAGTGTGGTCGTTGATCTTTTCGGAGATCCTTTTAAGATCATTTTCTTTCTGGTCATTCAGGGGCACTTCTATCACCTTCCCTCCTACACTTGCCGCTGCATCTGTAAAAACCGGGTACCCCGGTACTGAATAAATGAATTCCCCGCCCTTTAAGCCAAGGAAAATTCCGAGTTGGGCCAGTATCTCACCAGTAATGATTTGCTCCTCCTGTACGCCCTCTTTTTGGGCAATAAGGCTCACCAGCTCATTGGCATCCGGACCTGGATAACGGGCAATATTGGCAATCTCCCTTTTTATGGCTTCCTGCACCCCGGCAGCGGATGGGTAAGGGTTTTCATTCAGTGACAATTGTTGTGCACCGGCGCGCAGGCACATAAAAAAGAAAATAGTGGGAATATAAAAGCGATACATAACCGACGTTTTATTATCCCACTAATTTACTAGAGTTATTGCAAAAAATCAACTAGCCTTATTTACGAGGCGCTTCAGTAATATCGCAAATACCAGCGCAATTACCAGCAACACACTAAAGCAATACAATGTACCATTGTAACTGCTGCTTGCACTTCTGGCTATTGCAGCAAACAGCGGACCCGCCATACCGGCAGCAGCCCAGGCTGTGAGCATATAACCTACGATAGCTCCGAGTTCTTTTGTACCAAACAGGTCACTGACATAGGCAGTGGTGGTAGAAAAGCCTGCACCATAACAGGATACGATCAGGAAGATCATCAGCTGGAATACCAGTGGATTGTGAACCCCAGGCAATACCAGGAAGGAAGCAATGGCTATACAGAGGAAAGTGATATATGTGTTAGGTCTGCCCATCCAGTCAGAAGCCGCGGACCAGCCGATACGGCCACCGCCATTGAAGATCCCCATCAGGCCAACCATTGCCGCAGCAGCTGCGGTAGACAAGCCAGCGGATTCCTGTGCCATTGGAGAAGCGGCTGAGATGATGGCAATACCACAACTGATATTGAGGAAGAACATCACCCAGAGATACCAGAATTTCTTAGTACGGATGGCTTCTTTGGCAGTCATACCTGTATTCTCTTTTGCCTTTGCAGGGCCGCCATATCCTTCGGGAGGAGGAGCGATGTAGGAGGATGCAGCCAGGATTACGACAAAATAGCCGCCGCCCATAATAAAGAATGTAGTTGGGATACTGGTACTGGCAATCAGGTGCACGATCAGCGGACTACTGATTAAAGCCGCAAAACCGAAGCCCATAATGGCCAGACCGGTGGCCAGTCCCTTTTTGTCAGGGAACCATTTTACCAGTGAAGTAATCGGTGTGATGTATCCCAGTCCCAGACCGATACCACCAATCACGCCATAAGACAGGTACAGCCCCCACAGTGAGTGTGCATATACTGCCAATCCGGAACCTGCTATGCCAGCTCCGAAGAAAAGCGCCGCAAGTCGCCCGGATTTCTTCGGGCCTAGCTTTTCAACATAACTGCCCAGAAAGGCCGCTGACATACCAAGGAAAAAAATAGCCAGGCTAAATGTAAACTGTGTCTCTTTCAGTCCCCATCCCAGTTGCGCTATTAATGGTTTTGTGTACACACTCCAGGCGTACACAGATCCGATGGAGAGATGGATCCCAACTGCGGAGGCTGCAATGAGCCACCTGTTCTTAAGTTTGTTCATGGTTGTGATGAATTATGCATATATTTTCAACTGTTCAGCAATCAGCTCTCCCATATTGTGGCACCTGCTGAATCCATCGTGGTGATGGAAAGCGGCCAGTTCCCCGGCCAGCTGGTCTACCTTTTTTTGTGGAGAGATCTGATCGTCTTTCATACAGGCCAGCAGATCATCCAGTCTGTAACGTACCAGGCGGATGCGGTTATTGATTAAGCTCCGCTCCTCTTCCTGATACTGCCGCATGGTCCGGCTGTCCATATGTCTGATACCAAGGCTTACCAGTTGGTTATTGTCCTTAAAGAAGTGTGGCAGATAAAACTGTCTTCTGCCTTCATAGGATTGCTGGTCGAAGTCGATGGCACGGATCCTGTATTGGTTTCCTTCTATATCTGGTGTGATATGTACCACATAGTTATAAGCGCGCATATCGCCGAGCAGGCGGATAAAGCAGCGTTCGTTGAACTTCACAAATTCTTTGCAGATCCTGATCTGGTTGAATTTGGAAGTGTTCAGCCGGTGTTTGATAAACACATCTCCGGGAAGACCTGAAATGTGTTCTTCTATCAGGGTATCACCATCTGTGAGATAGGCGATCCTGTTAGGTGATAATATATGTTCAAGTTCCAGTCCGTATACACGAGAGGCATCAGATACTTTTACATAGAAGTAATCGTAGTTATCATTCAGCGTATTCATGATGCGCACCCGGAAAGGTTTGGAATTACCAAATGTGCAGTAGTCAATCTGGGATACCTGTAGGTGCTCGGTAAAAGCGGTATCGCCAGAGGTATTCATAATGGCATAGATGAGGGTCAGCGCAGGGAATAAGGTTTCCATATGCGCAGGATCATAGTATACGGTTTCCCATAGGGTGTCTTTACCATCCTTGTCCAGCAGTGGAATGCTCACATGGAAGCGGAGCAGGTCACTGTAGTTCACGAGTACTTTCAGGTCACGGTTGTATTTACGCAGGTAATCCATCAGGGGGGGCCTGACGGGATAAACCAGTTTCTTACGGGATTGAACGTCCATCATACAATTATAAATAAGAAAGTAGCTGGCCGGGTCAGCGGCCAGCTACTGATGTATAGCAGATTAAGCACTTACAGGTGCCTTGATCTTCGCATTGGTGGTCTCAGCTTTTTGAGGACCTTCAAAGGCTGCGATATACAGCTTCTTCATTTCGCTGATCAGTGGGTAGCGAGGGTTCGCTGGAGTACACTGGTCATCGAATGCCTGTTCAGACATTGTATCCAGGGATGCATAGAATTTGCTTTCCTGTACGCCGAATTCCTTAATGCTGCGAGGTATACCTACCTGAGCTTTCAGTTTTTCGATCGCTTCGCAGAGCAGTTCTACTTTTTCTGCATCGTTTTTACCGCCCAGTTGCAGGTAATCTGCGATACGGGCATAACGCCAGCGTGCATTAGGATATTTGTACTGAGGGAAGGCAGCCTGTTTGCGTGGGTTTTCTACAGCATTGAAGCGGATTACTTCAGTGATGAGCATACCGTTTGCAACACCGTGAGGCACGTGGTGGGTAGCACCCAGTTTGTGTGCCAGGGAGTGACAGATACCCAGGAAAGCGTTGGCGAAAGCCATACCAGCGATGGTAGAAGCATGTGCCATTTTTTCTCTTGCTTTCACATTGGTCTTGCCTTCATTGTAAGCAGCAGGCAGGTATTTGAAAATCAGGCGGATGGCTTCGAGTGCCAGACCGTTGGTGAATTCACTTGCCAGCACGGATACATATGATTCCAGCGCATGGGTGAGTGCATCGATACCGGAAGCAGATGTCAGGCTCTTAGGCATGTTCATCATTAACTCAGCATCTACGATCGCCATATCAGGAGTCAGTTCGTAGTCAGCCAAAGGATATTTAATACCTGTATTTTCGTCTGTGATTACCGCGAAAGGAGTCACTTCAGAACCGGTACCTGCAGAAGTTGGAATAGCGATGAAGCTGGACTTGATACCCATTTTAGGGAAGTGGTACACGCGTTTGCGGATATCCATGAAACGCATTGCCAGGTCTTCGAATTTTTCTTCCGGATGTTCGTACAGTACCCACATGATCTTAGCGGCATCCATTGGAGAACCACCACCTAAAGCGATGACTGCATCTGGTTGGAAGCTGGCCATTTCTTCAGCACCTTTTCTTGCACAGATCAGGGTAGGATCAGGTTCTACATCGAAGAACACAGTATGAGCAATGCCCAGTTCATCGAGGATCTTTGTTACTTTTTCGGCATAACCCAGGCCATAGAGTACTTTATCAGTTACGAGGAATACTCTCTTCTTGCCTTCGTCTTTCAGTTCTCTCAGAGCAACTGGCAGACAGCCATATTTGAAGTATACTTTTTCAGGAACTTTGAACCAAAGCATGTTTTCTCTTCTTGCTGCTACGCTTTTAATGTTCAACAAATGTTTTACACCTACGTTTTCAGATACAGAGTTACCACCCCATGAACCACAACCAAGGGTCAGTGAAGGAGACAACTTGAAGTTGAAGATGTCGCCAATAGCACCTTGTGAAGAAGGCATGTTGATGATGGTACGGCCGGTTTTCATGGCAGCACCGAATCTGTTTACTCTGTCCTGTGAGATGGTAGGATCGGTGTACAGCACGGAAGTGTGACCGAAACCACCCAGCTTAACGAGGCGTGTAGCTTTGTTCAGGGCTTCATCGAAGTCTTTAGCTTTGTACATAGCCAGTACGGTAGACAGCTTTTCATGGCTGAATGGTTCGTCCAGTTCTACGGAAGTCACTTCTCCGATCAGGATCTTGGTTTCTTCTGGAACGGTGATACCTGCCAGGGCAGCGATCTTAACCGCAGCTTGTCCTACGATGTTGGCATTGAGTACGCCATTGATCAGGAGCAGCTGACCTACTTTGCTTGTTTCAGCTTTGCTGAGGATGTAAGCACCGCGGTCGATGAATTCTCTTTTTACTTCTTCGTACACTTTGTCAACTACGATCACGCTCTGTTCGGATGCGCAGATCATACCATTGTCAAATGTTTTGGAGAGCAGGATAGAGTTCACGGCCATTTTCAGGTGGGCGGTCTCATCGATGATGGCAGGTGTGTTACCAGCACCTACACCGATGGCAGGTTTACCTGAAGAATAAGCGGCTTTGACCATACCGGGACCACCGGTTGCCAGGATAAGATCAGCTTCTGCCATAACCATCTGGGAAGATTCAACGGAAGGTTCTTCGATCCAGCCGATGATGTCTTTAGGTGCCCCAGCTTTAACGGCTGCATCCAGTATGATCCTTGCCGCTGCTATTGTGGAATTTTTAGCTCTTGGGTGTGGTGAGAAAATAATGCCATTGCGGGTCTTGAGTGCAATCAGTGCTTTAAAGATAGCGGTGGAAGTTGGGTTTGTAGTAGGTACTACAGCCGCAATCACACCGATTGGCTCAGCGATTTTGGTGATGCCAAAGGCTTCATCTGTTTCAATGACGCCGCATGTCTTTTCATCTTTGTACTGATTATAGATATACTCAGATGCAAAATGGTTCTTTATCACTTTATCTTCCACCAAGCCCATGCCGGTTTCTTCTACCGCCATTTTAGCGAGGCTGATACGGGCATTGTTTGCCGCTATAGCCGATTGGCGAAAGATCTCATCAACCTGTTCCTGGGTGTAAGTGGAAAACTGGGTTTGCGCTTTCCGTATCCTTTCAATCTTGTCGATTAAATTTTTTGAATTAGGTTCCATGTTAGAGGAGTTGATATTGATAAATAATTCCTTAACAAAGGTGGGTAGAAGTGAAATTATAACCGATGACGGGTTTGGCATAAGTGATTGATACAAATCAGTGACGATGGGCAGGATGACGTTTTATTCAGAAAAAACAGTTTGTCTACAGAATTAATTTGCTATTTTGTAGTCATTACTTATACCTGATGAGAATTTATTGCCTACAACTGTTATTGCTACTAGTAGCAATGGGGAGCGCGTATGGACAAGGCATACCTCCTGTGAATAATTCGACCTATGCTGTACCGCCTGCTGAGCCGAACATGCCGTCAGCCACACCTTTGAGCTTGTCTGTTGCCACACCTGTGAGCTTTTCTTTTGCAATACCTGTGGGTATGTCTGCTTCCACAACTTTGAGCTTGCCTGTTACCACACCTGTGAGCTTGCCTGTTGCCACATCTGTGAGCTTCTCTCTTACCACACCTGCGAGCTTTTCTGCTGCCACACCTGTGAGCTTGCCTACCGCCTCCAAACTGAGGGTTTCAGAACCTGCCTATAAGGTAAATCCCGGGCCACTGCTGGCTGCTGCTATTATGATCGGCTATGGCGCCGCGACCTTCCATGTACGACCGCTACACGACCTTGACCTGTCTACCAGACATGAGATCCGCGAGGATAATTCCGGGTTTCACACCACAATTGACAATTATTTGCAGTATTCGCCCATTTTGGGGGTATATGCGCTGAATGCGCTGGGCATTCATGGGGAGCATAACTTCAAAGACAGGACCATTATCCTGGGAATGTCATCATTGTTCGTATGTGGTACGGTGACGGGGTTAAAGACGCTTACCCACCGGGAAAGACCTGATGGTAGTGCTGCAAACTCCTTCCCTTCCGGGCATACGGCCACGGCGTTTATGAGTGCGGAGTTTATGCGGATGGAGTATAAAAGGGCGAGTCCATGGATTGCTGTAGGCGGGTATATGGCTGCGACGGCTACCGGGGTATTAAGGATGTATAATAACCGGCACTGGCTGAGTGATGTGGTGGCGGGCGCTGGTGTGGGAATACTGAGTACCCAGGCGGCATTCTGGCTGTATCCTAAGATCCAGAAAGGGTTCAGTGGGAAAGGGAATACCAGCACCATGGTAGTACCTACCTATGATGCCGGTACGAAATCAGCTGGACTGAGCCTGTTGTATATTCATTGAGGTGAATGGTGGCGCCAGGGCGTAATGAAACATGTGACGGCTTTTCAACTATCCTTTGATTCATGATTCCATGAAACACACTATCTGCATTTATAATTACCTGCCTTTTATATATTCATCAATGTAAGCTACTGCCTTTGGATAACCACCCGCAGCTTTGAAAGAGTCGCTGATCTTTTTCATGTTGGCAGAGTAGGATGGATCGCGGAGCACCCGTTCAACTGCGTCCTGCAGGATACCAGGTGTGAGGGTATGATGGTCCAGTGAGATAGTAGCCCCCAATGCAGCCGTCCTTTCGGCGAGGTCAGGTTGATCCGCGCCGAGCGGAATAGCTACAAAAGGGACATTGTTGTACAACAGGTCACTGATGCTATTCATGCCGGCGTGGGTAATGGCTACGTCGGTATGTTCCAGGATGGCCAGCTGTGGGATATAGTGACGAACAATAAAATTGTCCGGGATTTTAAATTCGCTGAGGTCTACTTTATAAGCCGCCATGACTACAGTAACATCTTTGCCCGCGAAGGCATCAAAAAACGTCTGGTAAAGGTCATGGTTGAAATTGCTGAATACGGTGCCGAGGGAGATATAGATGACTTTTTTCCCTGCCAGTAATTCAAAAGGGAAGTCAGACTGCTCCTTCCGGTTGAATACGGGTGGGCCTACAAAGCGGTAGGTGTTTTCAATCAATTGATGCTCCGGCACAAAGTAACGGGAGGAATAGACGAGATTGAGCCCCCCGAGATTAATCATTGTAGCAACAAATTTCTCAGGCAGGGTTACATTGTATTTTGCTTTTATTTTTTCACGTAGTTCAAGGTATTCAGGTGGTGTAGGAAATGCGTCAGCATGTTCCAGAAAATCATTTAGTCCGAGGAAAATACCCAATGATGAAATGGTGGGTAATTTTAGTATTTGTTTAAATACTGCTGTGAATGGGAATGGTGTAGAATGGATGATGTAATCGAATTGTATATTGCTGGTTTGCGCCAGGATATCGTCAATAATGTTTGTTCCTTCTCTGAATACAGTAAACATTGGATCCTCCTCTCCTTCTACATCGGGCTTAAAAAGATCCAGGTCTACAAGATATTGTTTATATATAGCACCCGTGGCTTCAACTTTCTCTCTGAAGGGTGCAGTGGCAAAATAAATAACTTCATTTCCGTTTTTAATCAACTCGCTGACGAGACCAATGGTAGGATTCACGTGGCCGTGGGAAGGTACACTCAGGAATAATACTTTTGACATGTATTGTTGTTTTGTAAGAATGTAGACGGGGGGGGTGAGAATATATTTTAAAAAGTGAGAAAATAATTTTGCGTAACCGATTAGTTACATATATTTGCGTAACCAAAAGGTTACATGTTATGCAAAGAGACTTATCTTTTAAATGGTATTTTCCGCATTCTCCTGCAGCGGTATGGGAGTGTCTGACAGAACAGGAGGCGATAGCTGAGTGGCTGATGAAGAATGATTTCAAGCCGGTGGTAGGCCATAAATTCAACTTTCATACGAAGCCTATTCCTAAGATGGATTTTGATGGGATCATATATTGTGAGGTACTGGAAGTGGAGGCGTTGAAGCGGTTGGTTTATTCCTGGAAAGGAGGACCTGCGCCGGGAGTGATCACATTGGATACAGTATTGACATGGACATTGGTACCGAAGGAGAATGGTACGGAGGTACGATTGGAGCATAGCGGATTTAAAGGATTTAAGAATTATCTATCCAGCTTGTTTATGGGAGCGGGATGGAATGGTAGAATACGTAAGAGATTGGAGACACTACTAAATGAGAAAACTAATGCTACAACCTGATCCATTTCAGGCAATTGCCGACCCGGGAAGAAGGGAAATCCTGTTTTTGTTATCAAAAGAGAAGTTATCTATGAATGCACTGGCAGAGAATTTTGAGATTAGCAGACCTGCGGTGAGTAAGCATGTGAAGATCCTGTATGAGGCAGGGTTGATTATGATTACGGAAGTGGGGAGGGAAAGGTATTGTGAGTTGAATCCGGATGGATTTAGGGAGATCAGAGCCTGGATGGCGTATTATGAAGAGTTCTGGCAGGCGAAGATGGCGAATTTTGGAAAGGTGTTGAATAAAAGGGCGAAACAATAAAAATATACCCGCCTGCTTCACCCGCCAAATTGCCCTTTTGAGCCTGAATTTTGGCCTCTACCTCCTGTACTATCGTATCTTTACCCGGTGAAAAAACATGACGGTTACTTTGGCATGCTCATCTCAGCATGCATTGCCATCCTGGCTACATTCCCAAGGATGCTCCGCATGGAGCATTTTTCCTGGTGGGGGACTTCCCTTTTCTTTCTCCACTCCTTCCTATTTGGACTGATCTGCTGGTTCTTACACAACTGGTTTATCACCGCATCCTTCCGCCGGAAAAAAGAAGACAATATCATGGCCACACTGTCCTTCGTCGTACTCGTAGCCCTGTTGATCTACCCCTACAATTACCTCGTGTCCTCCCTCTACGATGTGTCCGAAGGCCTCCCGGAAATTCCAATGGCCCGGAAGCAATACATGCTCTACCTCCGCGGCCTGGTCACCAGTGGCCTGTTCTATTTTATCCAACACCATAAACTGGTTGTGTTCCAAAAACAGGAAAGCCAACTGGAAATAGAAAGATTAAAACAGGCACAACTGGAAGTCAGCCTCAATTCCCTGAAAGAACAATTAAGCCCGCATTTCCTATTCAACACCCTGAACACCTTAAGCACCCTAACCTCCGAAAAGCACGTGAAAGATTTTGTAAATGAACTGTCCAATATCTACCGACACGTATTACAACATAAACAAAAAGATACTGTCACCCTGGCACAGGAACTTAATTTTATATACTCTTACGTATACATACTAAAAAGTCGCTTTGAAGATGCCATCCATATTAATATCGATCTGACTGACGCCGATCAGGGTTTACGAATACCCGCCCTCACCCTGCAACTGCTCCTTGAAAACGCAGTTAAACACAATATGGCCACCAGCTATAAACCACTCTCTATTCACCTGTACAGGCAGGATAATTTCCTCGTTGTGAGTAATAACCTTCAGCCTAAAAACAGTGTCAGCTATTCAACCGGTACCGGCCTGCATAATATCCGCTTACGTTACCAGTTGCTGTTCAATAAAGAGATCGTGATCGAAAAAACACCCGCCTTATTTACCGTTAAATTACCGCTGGCAGTATGAATGTATTAATAATAGAAGATGAGCCCCGGGCAGCAAAAGAACTGAAAAAAATGATCCTGCAGATCGACGATACCATACAGGTAGCCGGAATACTGGAATCAGTAGAACAGGCAAAGGAATGGTTCGCACATAATACCCAGCCGGACCTTATCCTCTCTGATATTCAGCTGGCAGACGGATTGAGCTTTGAAATCTACAACCAGGTACAGGTAACGAGCGCAGTGATCTTCTGTACCGCCTTTGATGAATACCTCCTGCATGCATTTGAAACTAATGCGGTAAGTTATCTTCTAAAACCAATTACTATTGAAAAACTGGAAAAAGCCCTGGAAAAATATGAGCACATGAAAGCATCATTTGCCAATGCTCAGGTGCCCAACAATCTCCAGTCTTTAATGCAGGTCATCAAACCTGTACATAAAACAGCACTTCTCGTAAATGAAAAAGAAAAAATCATTCCTGTACAGGTAAAAGATATCGCCTGTATCTATCTTGATAATACCATTTTGCAAATCACCACCCTGCAAAACAGGAAGTACTTCATTACAGCCACCATGGATGAAACAGAAAAGATCTTAAATCCCGCTGATTTTTATCGGGCCAACAGGCAATACCTTATAAACAGGGCCGCTATTGCGAATGCGGAGCGTTTTTTTGCCCGGAAACTGGTGGTGAAGTTAGTCGTACCCACTGAAGAACAAATAGTGGTCAGCAAGGCTAAATCAGGCGATTTTCTGCAATGGCTGGAAAGTTAGTCCTGACACATCCGCTTCATCCGGTTATCTGCCCGCTTTAGCCAGTTAGCTCCCAAACCACCTCACTTATTTTGCCAGCTTTGCATGGTTAAATTAAATCAATGCAAATGAAAACACTGGCTTTTCTCTTTTTACTTATTTCCACCTCCCTCGCCCCGGACGCCATCCTTGGCAGGTGGACCAATGCCGACAGATCAAAAGAAATTTCCCTGGTAAAGAACGGCAATTACTTTTCCGGCACCACTGATGGAAAGGAAATCCTGCAAACCCTCGTGTACGACAACGGCAGCTATACCGGTAAAGTCTTCCTCCCCAAACGAAACCAGACCTTCCCCTGCACCATTACGCTGAAAGGAAATGACACCATGGAAATTAAGGTCAAAGCCGGCTTTTTGAGCCAGACCAAAATATGGACCCGCATTAAATAAACGCCTGCATATGAAAAAGTTCCTCACCGGCATCCTCTGCTCCTGCATGGCGCTGCCGGTGTCTGCACAACTCAGTTTCTCTTCCGTACAGGATATCTGGCAATACGCCGATCTGCATAATATTCAGCTCGCAGCTGCCAATGCCGCCGACAATGAAGCCACACTGGATGTCAGACAAGCCAAAGGCGCCTTATTACCAACCATAAGCGCCACCGGCAACTACATTGATAATATCAAATTACAGTCTACACTTATTCCGGCACAGCTCTTTAATCAAAACGCACCTGAAGGCACCTTTTATGAAGCCACCTTTGGTAAGCGCTACAACTATAACGGTGCGGCCAATGTACAACTGGATCTGATCAATACCCAGCACTGGTTTGCCATCCGAACGGCCAAACTGGATAAAGAAATAGCCACCCTGCAAATTCAGAAAACCAAACGTGACCTGTATGAACAACTGGCTAATATCTACTACTCCTATTTACTGGCCAATGAAGCAGAAGAATTGTGCACCACAAACGCGGCGACGATGGATACCGTGTTTGCCTCGGTACAACATAAATACAATGACGGAAAAGCTAGTGAAGTAACCATGAACAATGCCGCCATCAACAGAGATAAAGCAGCTAAAAACCTGGTGGCTGCCACCCGGAATAAGCTTTTACAACTCAACAATCTCCAGCAGCTGCTCAATACCGGCGATAGCATTACGCTTACGGAGCAATCTGCACCACCTTATCTGCCACAGCCTTTTACGACAGACCCGGACGTAAGCATTGCCTATGCAGCATGGCTCAAATCAAAAACACAATGGCAGGCATCCAAAAACGCCTACGCCCCTACGCTGTCTGCCGTCTATCAGTATAACCGGACCATTACCACCGATCATTTCATGCAATTTAATAACAGCAACGACCTGCCCAGCCAATACTGGGGCCTCCGCCTGTCAATACCCATTTTCTCCGGGAACAGTCGCCACTACAATGTGCAGAAAACAAAGATCGACATGGATCTGAAACAGCAACAATACCAGTATGCAGGTTTGCAGTCGCAACTGACGAACCAAAACATCCTGATATCATACAATACCGCATTCAAAGATCTTGAAAAGGCAAAAGGCATCCTGGCCATGTATCGCAGCAACGACAGGCATGCCACCCAACTACTGAATGAAGGATCCATCTCCATTGATGACCGCCTGAAATACTATTCAGATATGATCACCAATCAGCAGGATTACCTACAGAGCCTGAGCGAATATTTCATTCAATCTTATCGCCTTCAGATCAGAACTATTAACATCTACTAAATCATGAAACGACTTTTCATCATAACCATGGCAGGTACATTCC
>Ga0182005_1000782_pt1 | contig 14474 bp, 13 predicted proteins | sample Sormic07211103_1_FD_123021 | JGI IMG/M metagenome (GOLD analysis project Ga0182005, IMG submission 123021) | Rhizosphere microbial communities from Sorghum bicolor, Mead, Nebraska, USA - 072115-103_1 MetaG | ecosystem: Host-associated > Plants > Roots > Rhizosphere | place: USA: Nebraska...
GGACGACGTCGGCGTGATCCACATGAACGGGCGCCTCTTCGACCCGCGCCTGGGCATGTTCATGCAGGGCGATCCGTTCATCCAGGATCCGATGAACCTGCAGAACTACAACCGCTACGCGTACTGCTATAACAATCCGATGACCTGCACGGACCCAACAGGACAATTCAGTTTGTTCGGCCACAGGATATTGCCCGGCTTGTTCAATAGTAGGACTTTAAGAGTGGCTGCCGCCATTGGCGCCGCATTTGTGCTTGGGCCTGGCGGCGCGGTATGGGGCGCGGAGTACGGAGTGCTTGGCGCCGTGACGCAAAATGCAGTGGCGCAATCGGCCATCGCTGGATTTGTGAGCGGTTCTATTGCTAGCGGAACGGTAAAAGGCGGCCTTCAAGGGGCTGTAACAGCTGGTATGTTCACGGCCGCAGGCAATGTTTTAGATGGAGGTAATGCATTTACAGGGGGGGCTGACAAAACTGCAGCATGGACTAACCCCGCTGCGGGAGTCGCCTTGCATGGCGTGGTAGGCTGTGTAACGAGTGAAATGAATGGATCTAAGTGCGGAGCAGGCGCTCTTAGCGCCGCATTCTCAAAAACAATGGCACCCAGCGTTTCTGAATGGAGCGGGAAAAATGCCGTAGAAGGTAGTGTTGTTAGTGCTGTCGCAGGGGGGACAGCTTCGGTTCTTGGTGGTGGAAAATTTTCAAATGGGGCTAAAACAGCTGCATTTGGCTATCTATATAATGCATGTCATGATGGTAGTTGCAGCTTGCCATGGGACCAACTGAATGAGTCACCGGTCAGAAAATTGTGGGACTATGTTGCACGGACTCTCAACCCACCGCCTCCAGATTACATTGCGGCCACGGTTGGAATTTATACATACTCTGCTGGAGTGGCAATAAATTTACATAATGGTGATATATTTTATCAAGTGAATGGATCAAAATCCTGGCCTGGAAATTCATTTAGCGGAACGTCATACTCGTTAACTGCAGGATATATTCTGGGTCCATCAAATGCGGAATCGACATCAAATCTTTTAAACGGAGGAGGAACTCAGATAGCGTACTATCACCCGACCCCGTTTCTAGGCGTTGGCTTAGGGGGTGCCATTACACATGCTTACGGCGGAGAAACAGCAATAGAGATCGGCTTAGGGCGCGCCGGAGCAAGTTACACACCTTTCAGTTTAGGAATGAAAAAAATTTCCAAGGGGAATGTCCGTGAACCATAAAAAAAACAGCCGATTTACACTCAAAGATGTTTTAACAAAAACCAATGCTCAGCGTCTTTCCGAGGCACCGAAAAGCGAGAAGATTATTCATTATGTTTTTGTTTTTGGCATTGCGATTGCCATAGTGGCCTCTCTTATTTTTATAGATTGATTTTTTTGCTCATCTACTCTATGAAAACTAATGCCCCAGCATTACAGCTTAAAGAATCACACAAGAAAATGATGTTTTATATTTTAGAGATACGATGTATTTTCTAAAAGAATTGAAACAATTTCGCTTGTCCGCCCGCGAACATTGGCCATGGTTTGCCACTGGCGCAGTGCTATGCGCTGCAGCCTGGCTACTTTTTTCCGAGCTGCCGGCGCAGCGTACGGAGAACAAGACTGCGGCAGCCAAGGTGCAGATGCTGGAAGCCCAGCTGCGCGCGCAAGCCACTGATCCCGTGGCAGCGCGACAAAACCTGGCAGCACAACTGCCCGGATTCGACAGTCTGTCGCTGGTGACGGCGGACTTGCAGTCGCTGGCTACGCAAAACGGTCTGCTAATGTCGGATGCGAGCTTCAAGCCGGCCGCCGACAATCAAGCCGCTGCTGGGATCGGGCGCGTCGAGGTCAATACCCGTATCAAGGGCGCTTATTTGCCATTGAAGAAAACCCTGGCAACGATGCTGGCCACGCATGGCGGACTGGCGCTGGACACGCTATCGCTGCGACGCGCGCGCGCCAGCGATATCGTGATGGATATCGATCTGCGTTTCACTTACTTTTACCGGAAGCCAAGCTGATGGCATTATCGACGCCGTCCTTACCGTCCCGCCGGCAAGGCCTATGGCTGGCAGTGTTGCTCACGGCGGCTTTGTGCGGCTGGACTGCCTGGCGTGAGCAGGAAGGCTTTGCCTTGTCCACCGAGGCTGCGATCCCGCGCCGACAGGCTGCCGCGACAGCTCCTCTGGAGCAGGTAAGCAACACTGGCGAGGCGGGCGCTTTGCTGGAGCGCGACCCCCTGGTGGAATCAAAAACAGACCTGTTCCGTTTCATCAGTTTCCAGCCGCCCGCACCGAAAGCCTTGCCGCCACCACCACCGCCACCGCCACCAAAGCCGAGCGCGCCGACCTTTCCCTATCAGTACTTCGGGCGCATGGTCGACGTCGATGGCCGGACGGTCACTTATTTAACGCGTGGCGACACACTTATTCCTATCCATGCACGCCAGTTGTTGGATAATACATACCGCATCGATGCCGTGACAGAAACGCAGATTGTCGTGACGTATGTGCCGCTGGAAGAAAAAATAGTGATCGCCGTGCAGACCGGCAATTAATAGGCTGGCCCAGCAGGGCGTTCATATATAACAGGGAGTAAGGCATTGCGTTACAAGGGACATTATTTGGGCTGGGCCGGCGCGGTATGCAGCGCCGTCTTGCTGGCAGGTTGTGGCACGCAGTACATACGCGACGACGCACAGCGCCAGATCGGCGCCGGCAAGTATGAAGATGCGCTACAGGCCTATGATAAAGCCCTGCTGAGCGATCCGGAAAGCGTGATTCTACGTACCGGCCAGCTTGCCGCGCGCGACACCATTCTGGCACGCTTGCTGACAGCGGCGACGGCGGCACGTTCGCGCGGCAATGAGATCCAGGCGAAGGAAATCCTGCAGCGTGCGCTGGCGATACAGCCCAATGAAGACAGAGCCAAGGCCATGCTACTGGAAATCGAACGCGACACGCGGCAAAAGGCTGCGGTGGCGAGCGCCCGTGAGCTGATTGAGAAAGGCATGCGCGAGCGCGCCATGCTGGTGATCGAGGCTGCCCTGAAGGATACGCCAAGAAATGCCGAATTGCTCGGCCTGCAGCGGCAACTCGAACTGGCCAGTAAGCAGTCCGAGCTGAGTATCGCGCGGCTGGCCGAAACACGCCCCATCTCGCTCGACTTCCGCGATGCCAATCTGCGCATGGTGCTTGAGGCCCTGACGCGCAACAGTGGCATCAATTTTGTGCTCGACAAGGACGTGCGCCAAGATTTGCGCACCACCATTTTTCTGCGACAGACACGCCTCGACGATGCGCTGGAATTGCTGACCTCGACCAGTCAGTTGACCTTCAAGGTGCTCGATGCGTCCACCGTGCTGATCTATCCAAAGACAGCAGAAAAGGCCAAGGAGTACCAGGACCTGGTAATTCGCGCCTTCTATCTGTCCAGCGCGGACGTCAAGCAGACCGCCTTGCTGCTGAAAACCATGCTGAAGATACGCGAACCTTTCGTCGACGAAAAGCTGAACCTGATCATGGTGCGCGAAACGCCGGAAACGATACGCCTGGCAGAACGCCTGATCGCACTGCACGATTTGTCCGAGCCGGAAGTCATGATGGAGGTCGAAGTACTGGAAATCAAGCGTTCCAGCCTGACCGAACTGGGCATCAAGTACCCGGACGGCTTCAACCTGACGCCGCTAGCGCCCGCCGGCTCGGACGGTTTCACGCTGGGTAATCTGAAAAGCCTGAATCGCGATTCCATCGGCATCAATTTGCCCGATGTCCGCATCAATCTGCACCGCGATGTGGGCGACGTGAATATCCTGGCCAATCCCAAGATCCGAGCGCGCAACCGCGAAAAAGCCAAGATCCTGATCGGCGACAAGCTGCCCGTGGTCACCACCACCGGCAGCTCCAACAACAACAGCTTCATTTCCGAATCGGTACAGTACGTCGATGTCGGCCTGAAGCTCGACGTCGAGCCGAATATCTATCTGGACGACGAGGTGGCCATCAAGGTAGGACTGGAAGTGAGTTCGCTGGTGCGCGAGATCAAGACAGCTGCCGGTTCGCTGGTGTACCAGATCGGCACGCGTACCGCCAGCACGGTGCTGCGGCTGCGCGATGGGGAAACACAGCTACTGGCCGGCTTGATCAGCAACGAAGAGCGCATGAGCGCCAACCGCGTACCCGGCATCGGCGACCTGCCATTGGTAGGCCGCCTCTTCTCTTCGCAGCGCGACGATGGCCAGCGCACGGAGATCGTACTATCGATCACGCCGCGTATCGTGCGCAATATCCGCAGGCCGGACCTGAACCAGGCGGAGTTCTGGTCGGGCACGGAAAACGACGTGCGCAGCCGGCCCCTGACCCTGCCTGCCGTGGACAAGGCAGGCGCGGCCAAGGGCTCGCCGCCGGTTCCCGGCCAGCCAGGCGCGGTACCGATGCCCATGGGCCCGGGTGCGCCGCAGGGCGCGGTGCCAATAATGGTGCCCATGTTGGATGGCGCGGCGCCGGTGGCGGCCACGCCGCAAGTGAGTGTGTCCCTGGTGGGCCCGCAGGAAGTCAAGGCTGGCGAAACGTTTACCGTGCATGTCAATGTGAAGGCAGCCACCGCTTTGCGGGGCATGCCGCTGAAGCTGCAGTTTTCGCCGCAAAATCTGCAAGTGGTCGATGCGGATGAAGGCGCTTTTTTCACCCAAGATGGCGCCACTGCCAGCGCGAGTAAGTCGATGGAGCAAGCCAAGGGTCTGGCATCAATGGCCATCTTGCGCACCGGCGCAGCCGGCGTGAAAGGAGACGGCACGATGATGAGCTTCAAGTTCAAGGCGCTTGCTGCAGGCCCCGCCGAGATTCGCGTGCTGTCGGCCAAATCGATTTCCTCGACGCCGATCGACGCCGAAACATTGCCGGCACCGCTGCGCGTGATGGTCAAATGAGTGCGGGCCATGCTTAAACTGCGCAAGTCCGGCCACGTCCTGCATGCCGGCTATACCACCGTCGAGCTACTGGTGGTGATGGCCGTGCTGGGTATTCTGGCGACGGCCGCCATGCCGCTGGTCGAGCTGACGGCGACACGCAACAAGGAACGCGAGCTGAAGCAGTCCTTGTGGGAAATTCGCCGCGCCATCGACGGCTACAAACAGGCCTATGATGCAGGAAGGCTCGGCAAGAACGGCCAGGGCAGCGGCTATCCGCCATCGCTGGCGGTACTAGTGCAGGGCGTGCCTGACCTTGCGGCTGGCGGCCGGACCATGTATCTGTTGCGGCGCATCCCGAAGGACCCGTTCGCGCCCGCTGATGTAAAGGCGGAATTGTCCTGGGGCTTGCGCAGCTATCTGTCTCCGCCGGAAGAGCCGAAGGAGGGCGCGGACGTATTCGACGTCTATTCCACCTCCGACAAGGTCGGCATGAACGGCATCGCGTACCGGCTATGGTAACTCGCCTCTCATATCGCGGCTTTACACTGATCGAACTGTTGGTAGTAATGGCGCTAATCGGCATGCTGCTGTCGCTGTCAGTGCCGCGCTATTTCGGCAATGTCGACAAGGCAAAGGAATCGGTGCTGCGGCAGAACCTCGCGCAGACGCGTGACGCGATCGACAAATATTTTGGCGACAATGGTCGTTATCCCGATTCGCTAGACGAAATCGTCGTGCGCCGCTACCTGCGCAAGCTACCTGTCGACCCGATTACCGACCGCAGCGACAGCTGGGTCATTGTCGCGCCGGAAAAAAAGGACATGGGCGCCGTGTTCGACGTCAGGAGCGGTGCGGCGGGCCGCGCACGCGACGGGAGCGAGTATGCCTCGTGGTAACCAGCATGGCTTTACCTATGTCGCCATGCTATTCGCGCTGGCGATGTTCGGTATTGGCTTAGCCGCCGTCGGCGAAGCGTGGAGTACCGCGACACAGCGCGAGCGGGAGGACGAGTTGATCCAGATCGGACAGGCGTATGTGCGCGCCATCGGCACCTATTACGCGCAGGCCCCCGGCACGGCGAAAGCGTACCCGCCTGCGCTGCAGGACCTGGTCGAGGACAGGCGATTCGTCGGCGTACGGCGCCACCTGCGCAAGATTTACCTCGATCCAGTAGGCAAGGGGGCAGAATGGGGCCTGGTGAAAGCGGCCGATGGCGGTATCGCCGGCGTGTACAGTCTGAGCGACAAAGCTACCTTGCGGCGCCAGCCTTTGCTCCTGCCGGGCGCCGCGCCGGTAATCGGCGAGCGCTACGCCGACTGGAAGTTTGTATATATGGCGGCACCATGAGGCGCGCCCCGCATACGGCAGTCACTGCACGTCAGAACGGATTGGATCTTCATGCAATTTAAGATACGCACATTTCATGCCGCCAGCGGCGCCATTGCCGAACGCACGGTGGACGGTGAGGATGCTGCCGCCATAACGCACATGGTGGAGCAGCAGGGCTACACGGTATTGTCGGTCGCAGCGCAGGGCCGACGCATCCGCACGCGCGGGGTGTCAGGTATCCGGGGTTTTAACCTGGTGTTGTTTTGCGACGAGCTGCGCACCCTGCTGTCATCCGGCATGTCGCTGGTGGAAGCGATTGACACTCTGTGCACCAAGGACAACAATGACGCCAAGCGCACCGTGCTGCTGGAAATCAGGCAATTGCTGTTAGAAGGAAAACCGCTGTCATCGGCACTGGAGTTGAACCGCTTGGGTTTCCCCCCGCTGCTGATTGCTTCGGTCCGAGCCAGCGAGCGCACCAGCCGGCTCGATGAAGCGCTGGAAGAGTATGTGGCGTATGAAAAAGTGGGCCAGGAACTGGGCCGTAAGGTGGTCAGCGCGGCGATCTATCCCAGCCTGGTTGTTGGATTTGGGATGCTGGTGTGCCTATTCATGATTTCTTATGTCGTGCCACGCTTTGCCAAAGTATATGACGATTTTTCGCAAAAACTAAGTTTTTCCACGGTGATCCTGATGAAGGTGGGGCAGGTCTCCGGCGATTATCTCGGCCTGATACTGGCGGGCTTAGCTGGACTGGTCATGCTGGCGGTCATCGGCCACCGCAACGGCAAGCTGAAGATATTCCTGCTGCGCGCGCTGGGACGTTTCAAGTTCGTCCAGCATTATCTGCGCCTATACCAGCTAGCGCGCATCTATCAAACCATGTCGATGCTGCTCAAGGGCGGCTATACGCTGAGCGATGCCATACCACTGGCGCAAAACCTGGCATTTGAAAAGAAACTCCAGGACCAGATATTACGCGCGCGCGGCGTGATCCAGGAGGGCAAGCGCCTGTCGACCGCCTTTGCCGAAAACGGCCTGACAGACACGGTGACCGAGCGGCTGCTGCAGGTCGGCGAACGATCCGGCAACCTGGCGCGCATCATGGACATCATCGCGCAGACATACCGCCAGGAATTTACCGTATTTATCGACCGCGCCACGCGTGTCGCGGAACCGATCTTGCTCATGGCCGTTGGCATCATGATCGGTGCGATTATTATTTTGATGTACATGCCGGTATTCGACCTGGCTGGAGGAATTTGATACATGAGCAGCGACTCCGCTTTATCCGGCATGGCGCCCCTGAACACCTTGCTGGCGCAAGCGCGGGCACGCGCGCGCGACAGTGGCCAGGCGCTGGCGGTTGAACTGGCGGCACTGGCCGGCTGCGAAGTGGCCGACCTCGCTGTGGCAGCCCCAGCCCATCTGGATATGGCATATTACCCGCAGGCCGCCATGCTGGCCTGCGCTCCCGAGTTCTCGCTGCTGAGCTTTACGGACTGCGTCAAGCGCGTGATCTATCCGCTTCGGCTAGCGGGCGGCGACATTTTCATCGTGGCCGACCCATGGGATGACCACGCTTTGCAATGGCTGGCCAACAAAGTGGGGGGCTACCCGGCGCTGGCCTGGGGCGACAAGAAAGAAATTCTGGCAGCGCTGGACCAGGCACAGCACCGTATCAAGGCATCGAGCAGCCTGTCGGCCGGTACGCCGGAACAGCGCAGCAGCGTTGGCGATGGCGCCGGAAACGTGATTTCAATCGAAACCATCGAACGCAGCACCAGTCCCATCGTGCGCTTTGTCGATGCCGCCATTTATGATGCCTGGAAAGCTGGTGCCAGCGACATCCATTTTGAATGCGACCGCAATGGCGTGAAGGTCAAGCTGCGCCTCGATGGCGTGCTGGTGCCGGCATCCGAATTGCCGGACCGCGTGCGCGCTGAGGAGGTCATCTCGCGCATCAAGGTGCTGGCGCAGCTCGATATCGCCGAGCGCCGCGTACCACAGGATGGCCGCTTCCGCATCGAGCTGGGTTCGCGCGAACTGGACTTCAGGGTTTCCATCATGCCCAGCATTTTTGGCGAAGATGCCGTGGTGCGACTACTCGACAAGACGCAGTTACGTGGCGATGCTCATGCCATTTCGCTGGCCAGCCTGGGCCTCGATGCCGATGCCATCGAACGTATCCGCCGCCTGGCGAAGAAGCCACATGGCATGTTGCTGGTCACCGGGCCGACGGGCAGCGGCAAGACCACGACGTTGTATGCGGCGCTGACGGAGATCCAGACCGGCCAGGAAAAGATCATTACCATCGAAGACCCGGTGGAGTATGAATTACCGGGTGTATTGCAGATCCCCGTGAACGAAAAAAAGGGACTGACCTTTTCCCAAGGCCTGCGCTCTATTTTGCGCCATGATCCGGACAAGATATTAGTGGGCGAGATCCGCGACGCGGAAACCGCCGAAATCGCCGTACAGGCCGCATTAACGGGCCATCTGGTGTTTACCACCGTGCATGCCAACAGCGTGTTCGACGTCATCAGCCGGTTTGCCCACATGGACATCGATTTATACAGTCTCATGTCGGCATTGAACGGCGTCGTGGCCCAGCGCCTGATCCGCTCGAACTGCCCTATCTGCAGCGTGCCGGAAGCGGCAAGCCAGGAAATGATCGAACGGCTGAAAGTAACGAACATGGATCTTAGCGAGCTGACGCTGAAAAGGGGCCGCGGCTGCGAACATTGTCGCAATACAGGTTACAAAGGCCGGCATGCACTGGCCGAAGTGCTGCCATTCGACGATACCCTGCGCACCATGATACTGAACCGTGCAAATGTCACCGAGATCAAGCGCTATGCGCTGGAACTCGGCGTACGCCCGCTGAATGTGCGTGCGCTGGACCTGGTTGCCAGCGGTGCCACCACGATGGACGAAATTGACCGGGTAGTGGCACATGATTGACGCATACCATATTTACATCAACGCCAGCGAGGTAATGTTGCGTCGCCAAACTGGATGGGGACGATGGCGCCGCGTCGAAGAGCTGGCTCGCTGGCAATGGGAGTCTGCCACCCCAGCCAGCCTGAATTTCGCTGCGCTGGAATTACGCAAGCGGCGGTATGCCACGCTGGCCGTGCATGTCGGTTCGGCCCTGGGTAAATTCATGATGCTTCAACTGCCACCTGGGCTGCAGGGCGAGCAAGAGGAGCGCACGGCCGCAGAAGCGCAGATGCAGCATCAACTAGGGTTGAACCCGGGCCAGTGGGAGTTCACATTGGACCATTTACCAGCACGAGGAAAAGTCGTCGCCTGTGCGCTGCGTGCCGATATTGGTGCACGCCTACGCCAGCTGGCCAACGAGCACAGCTTGCGACTGCTGTCTGTCCGGCCGTATGTAGCAGGCGTATGGAATGCGATGCAATTGTGGCGCGGTCCGACGGCCCCGGCATCGGATGGCGGTAGCGCAGTGATGATGGTAGAACGTGATGCTTTCACGATTGTGATTGAAAAGAACGGTGCGATGGAGGCGATGAGCGCCATGACACATCGCCGTGAGTCCGAGATGATCAACCGCGAGATGCGGCGCATGGCATACTCCCTGGGAGAGGATGCGCAGGGGCAAATCCGCTTGGCAATAGTGGGCGAACTCCTGCCGTTGGCGCAGTTGCATGCAGAAAAAATGCTACAGCTGGATGACTACCTGCAACCCGTCCTGTATGCCGATTTCCGTGACCTACTGTTCCAGCCTCCCGCGCAGGTGATGCCATGATACTGCAGCTTGAATTCATCCGGCGACGTCGCGTTCCGTGGTGGGGATTGTTTTGCATGGGCTGCGCGCTGCTCTGGGCAGCGGTGTTACTGGCTGAATCGGTTGCCTTGCACGAAGTGGCGACGCAGAATGCGCAACGTGCTGTGCAGCTGGAATTGACCCTGAAGGAGCGGCGTCTCGCCGCATTGAAGCTGCAGGCCAAAAGCGATCCGGAAACACTACGGCGCCAAAAAGAACAGGAAAAGATCATCGCCGCCTTGCGCTACCCATGGACGAGGGTGCTGTCGACAATTGAGCAGGCCGATTCGAATGAAGTCGCCGTTTTATCACTGTCGCATGAACAGGCGGGTGGCCAGACCCAAATCGCCCTTGAGGCGCTTGACAGCCAGGCACTGGTGCATTTTGTCAATGCGCTCAATGAGGAGAATAGTGGCAACCTCGCAGGAGAGGCAGGTAACGTCCAGGCGCAATGGTATATCACGAACTATCAGAGCCAGCGTCAGGACGGTTCGCAGACGGTGAAGGGAACTATATTGAATAAATAACCGCAAGCATGCCAGTTAGTCCGAAAATAACTTTCCCGAAAATATTATTTTCTGTAATTTACAATTCTGATTTTTCAACATTATAATAGACAGATAGGAGATTGATATGCGCACTATGTCCAGGGTATTTAATGTACTATTTATTTTTCTGGCGTTGTCTTGCGGCGCTGCACATGCCGAGCGTCGCCAGATATTTTATTCTGTAGCGTCAGGACAGCCAAGCTGGAAATTGGAAAATTACATGGCTGATGGAGTTGCGATTTGGAATACACCTTCATCGTGCAACAATGGATTCATCACTTTTCCAGGCAGTATGAGCGCCGCTGACAAGAATCGCTTTTATGCCACGATGGTTGCCGCAAAGACATCCAATGCAACGATGTTTATTTATTATGATGATGCTCCAGGTTCCTGTGTGCTTGTGAGTTTCGGGCTACTGTAATTTCTGCATGTGCGTGCGCGCAGTTTTTTATACTCTTGGACTATCCTACTCATTCGATTCATTTTTTCAAAAAAACCATACATGAAAATTAAAAATATCGTCAATATAGGTATTCTTTCGGGGACTTTTTTCAGCATGGCGGCAAGCGCCGCATTTTGCGACGAAAATGTGGTAACCCTGATCAGTCATTCAAATGGCAATATTTATTTCACAACCGATAAAACTTGCCAGTATTGGTGCCAGGTTTCTGGAAATCCATCTTTCTTAAAACAAACATATGCAATGATGATGGCGGCTCAGATGAACAATAAAAAGCTGGGATTTTCCTGGAATGAATTAACTACATGCGATGAAAAAAATAAGGTCTATGCCATTCCTGATTTTGTAGTTGCAGCACCGTTGTAATTGCAGTGATAGCCAACGGTTGCGTAACAAGCCGGCAATTCTTTATCAAGAACACTATAAGTGCTGTCGCAACCAGCTTTTGCCAACGGCTAAAGCAAAGTTAGCGGAAAGCCCCCCTATCGCCAAGACAGCATCAGGCGATCAGGGACAAGTCACACTCCAGTCGGATTAATGATATCGATAGGGTAATTTTCCCACCTCGTCTGCAATACTCCCTATTGCTCGCTATAAGCTATTCATGATCAGTTTCTTGCTCGCACATCACGCAAAAAATCCTTTTTTAAAATGATTAGGTATCCATTCCCATTTGATATCAACCCGCGGCACGAATAGATCCGGCCTCTTTTCAGCCATTCTTTGAACGCCTTGATGGGTGTTTTTGCAGCGATGGCCCGTTGTGGATGTGGTGGTTGTAAGGCTTTACATAGTTGAGCATGGTCTTATCCAGGTCGGCCCGGCGGTCGAATCGGGTCTGCTGCAATAGCTCGCAGATACGGCCGTTGAATCGGTCGACCATGCCATTCGTTTGCGGATGCCGGTGCGGTACCAGGCAGTGTTCGATGCCCATGGCGGTGCAGACTGTAGCGAAGGCGTGCTGGCCACTGGGCTTCCTGTCTTTTCTTGTGAAGCGGGCGGTGAATTGCGAACCGTTGTCAGTCAGCAGTTTGATGATCCTGATCGGCGAGGCCAGCTTGAGCCGGCGCAGGAAGTCGACGCTGCTTTTGTCGGTCATATCGCCGTAAATGTGCAAGAACACCCAGCGCGTGACGCGGCCTATGGCCACGAACAGATAGCGGCGCGCTTTCGTCCGGCATCTGCGGCAAGTAATTGATGTCGACGTGAACAAAGCCAGGTTCGTGGTCCTTGAAGGTCTTCTTGGCCGAGATCGTTTCTCCCTCGGCCTTGGGAATGACGTCTTCCAGGCGCGAGAAGCCCTCGCGCTTAAGCAAACGGGCCAGGCCGGCGCGCGACATGTCGCCGTTGATGTACGGGTGATATAGAGCAGGTCGTCCAGCGGCAAATACAGCGACTGGCGCAGTGACAGCCGATGGCCTCCTGCGTCGCGCTCAGCGTGGTAGGCAGCGTATGGGCCTGGGCCCGGTGCGAACGGTCTTGTACATCGCGTCACTTGGCAGCCGTGGAACAGGTGATATTGAGGACCCTGGCGGCCTCGCGGTCAGACAGGCCGGAGTCCTTGATTTCCTGCCGGATTTTCGTGGTGGTGCGGGCTTGGGGATGAATGCGTGAGTTTATGGATTGAAGTTTATGCAATGTGCTGTAACCGGTGCGACGATCTCGGTGGCAAACCGCCGATCAACTCGCCCAGCATGGTTCTGGCACGTAACAGGGCCATGCTGCGACGAGGAATATGGTCACACGAAACCACACAGTTAGATTGCAATTTTTCCTATTTTTATAAAAAGAGTGCGGCTAAATGCTCCCTTTACTTAAAGTATAAAAAAATTAACTATACTTTACGCAAACTATACATCCCATTGCCTGCAATAATTAGCCTTCCGAGACAATGACCCAGGCAATCTGGCAAAAACCAGCCACACTGTTGCTATGGATGGTGACTGTCTTGTTTAATGCTTGTGCCATTAATAAAATGCTCAAAATTCCTTTGTAATTCGCATCGACGGCATTCATGTAGCTCCATGCTGGTGGTGATGCAATACTGCTTGGGCACGGCGGTGCAGATGAAGACAGGTACACTCGGAGGTCAAAATTTCCGGCGCCGCCGGCTCCTCCAACAGCCTCGATCTGTGCGATCTTCCCGCTAGTCACACCATCCCAGGCAAGTGCATGAACGCTGGAAAAGAAAAACAACACAGCGCAAAATAAATTCTTCATGATGATCCTTGGATAACACATTAATTTAAACTTCTAGGATGGAATATACTATTTTCTTACAACTGTGGCTACTATTTTAACCGCCTCATTGCTAGTCTCATCCGGCAGCTGCCTGTCCAGACTCAAGTACGTCAACTTGCTCGCGATCGAGGCGAGTAGATTAGATTAGATTGTTGAAGGTAACACCTGTTTTCGCCAATTTCCCCTACATGCATCTGATCGTCATAGAGAAGAATTCTGCCACTTCGATTCGGCATGTTCGACAAATCGGTGCACAAACCGCGGACGGCCACTCGCCAAAACGATAGTCTTGGATGAAAACAACTTTTCGGTAGCGGCGAGAGTGCGACCGGCGCGTTCTTTTTCAATTCTCTTTTCAGTCTTTTGTTACGTCCCCCGCTCCTGATATCTCGTGTAAGTGGGCATCAGATGCGACGGCTGCTAGCTGCATGCGTACTATTTCCTGACATTTTTTAAAACATAGCGCAAGTGTTAAATTTTCTATTTTCCCGATATTTAGTTTGCAATTCGTTACTTGTTATGGCGTAATATTTTAAAAATGATTATTTCATAAAAATCGACTATCCATTAGCCGATGTCCCGCCGCTGAACAGGAAACGATTGAAAAGCCGTTTCCTGTTCTTGCGGTACCTCGGGAAGGCTCGGCTCTGCCACGGAGAATTAATTGATGACATTGCGTACCACCGGCAACAAGCATGCTTGCAAGCTTCTAGGGCGATATTTGATGGGTGCCAGCCTCTTGATAATTTGCTTGGGCGCACATGCGCAAGGCGTCAGCGTGGCGAATGGCGGCACACCTGGCTATACAGTGCCGATCGCCGTCCCCCCGGGAATCGGCGGCATGACACCGAATATCGGCCTGCTGTATAGCGCCAGTGGCATCAATGGTCCGGTCGGCCATGGCTGGAGTGTGCAAGGCATCTCGCTCATTACCCGCTGTGCCGGCAACAAGCGCATCGATGGCGTGGCGCGCAGTGTCGAGTACAGCGGCAACGATAAATTGTGCCTGGATGGCCAGCGCCTGATCCAGACCGATGCATCCGGCAATCCCGTTGCGAACCAGCAGGGCGATAGCCTGGGCGGCTCCGGCATGGTGCGCGAGTACCGTACCGACAAAGATATCTATGCGCGCATCCGTGCGTATGGGGCGAATGGCGATCCGGCCAACGGCCCCGCCTACTTCAGGGTGTGGACCAAGA
>Ga0182005_1000784_pt1 | contig 14467 bp, 8 predicted proteins | sample Sormic07211103_1_FD_123021 | JGI IMG/M metagenome (GOLD analysis project Ga0182005, IMG submission 123021) | Rhizosphere microbial communities from Sorghum bicolor, Mead, Nebraska, USA - 072115-103_1 MetaG | ecosystem: Host-associated > Plants > Roots > Rhizosphere | place: USA: Nebraska...
GAGCCAGCTCAATGGCTATACGGAAGTCGCCGGGCAATCCGCCCGTGTCATCGTCGCCAACCCCTACGGCATCAGTTGCAACGGCTGCGGCTTCATCAATACCCCTCGGGTGACGCTGACCACCGGTAAGCCAGTGTTGAACGGTGCTGGCGGTCTCGACCACTACCAGGTCGACGGGGGCAACGTGTCGATTGACGGCGTCGGCCTGAACGCCAACAACGTCGACAGCTTCGAAATCATCACCCGCTCGGCGAAGATCAACGCCGAGATTCAAGCCAACAACCTGAGCATTATTGCCGGGCGCAACGACGTCAACGCACAGACCCTGAACGCGGTGGCGCGCGCCGACGACGGCAGCGCCAAACCACAGTTGGCCATCGACTCGGCAGCGCTGGGCGGCATGTATGCCAACACCATTCGCCTAGTCGGTACCGAGGCTGGGGTCGGTGTCCGTTTGGCCGGCAATCTAGCGGCCAGCGCTGGGGACATTCAGATCAGTGCCAACGGCCAATTGAGCCTGGCGCAGACCGCTGCCACCGGCGCGATCAACGTCAACGCGGCCAGTCTGGAGACGCAAGGTCCGGTGTATGCCGGTACTTCGCTCAACGTGCAGACCCAAGGTGACCTGACCAACCAGCAGAGCCTCGCGGCGCGCGACAGTATCAACCTGAGTGCCGGCGGCCAGTTGAGCAACAACGGCATCATCGAGGCCGGGGTCAATGCCGACAACAGCCGCAACAGCAGTGGTGACGTCAACGTTGCCGCGCAGACCTTGACCAACAATGGTCACAGCGTGATCGCCAGCCGTCACCTGAGTGTCAGCGGCACCACCCTGAACAACGTCGCGGGCACCCTGCGCAGTCAGCAAAACCTCACCGTGCAACTGAGCGGGGGTCTGAACAATACGCAGGGCCTGCTCAGCAGCGAAGGTTTGCTCAGTGTCAGCGCCGCCAGTCTGGCCAACCGCTTGGGCAGCCTGTCCAGCGCCGGTCAGTTGAGCATTGGCAGCAGTGGCTGGATCGACAACCAGGGTGGCCAACTGGTGACCGACGCTGGCCTGAACCTGTACAGCACGAGCCTGGATAATAGTCAGGGCGGCAGCATCAGCGGCAAAGGTGCGGTGAGTGTCAGCACCGGTGCCTTTAACAACAACGCCGGCAGCCTCAGCAGCGGTAGCAGCCTCACGCTCAACGCCGGCCCGGTCAGCAATCAGAGCAACGGGCGCATTGCCAGTACCGGCGCGTTAAGCGCCAGCGTCACCGCTTTGGATCAGCAGGGCGGGCAATTGTTCAGCAACACCAGCCTCACCTTGGACCTGAACCACGGCCACCTCAACAACAGCAATGGCCTGATCACCGCGCCGATCTTGGTGCTAAATAACCTCGACGATGTGAGTAACCAGTACGGCGAAATCTCCAGTAGCCAAAGCTTTAGCCTCAGCGCTAATACCCTCGACAACACCGGCGGCAAACTGATCAGCAGCCAATGGCTCAGTCTCAATGCCATGTTGCTGCTCAACCCCACCGGCCTGATTTCTGGCTGGCAAGGCCTCGACGTTTCGGGCGGTAGCCTCGATAACCACAACACCGGCACCCTCTCAAGTCGCAATGGCGATATAAGCGTCAACCTCCGCGGCACCTTGCTGAACAGCGACGCCGGAGCTTTGGTGAGCCAAGGAGCGCTGACCGTCAACGCCGCCAGTCTCGATAACAGAGGCGGCATTTTGTCCAGTGGTGCGGGGCAGGTACTCACCGTCAGCGGCTTGCTCAACAACGGTCAATACGGCCTGATCGATAGCGGTGCGGCCTTGACCGTGCAAGCGATGACCCTGAGTAACGTCGGCGGCACGATCAATGCCGAGCAAGCGGTCGGCATGACGGGAACCTCTCTGGATAACACCGCCGGCACTATGGCCAGCAATGGCGCAGTCACTCTCAACCTGTTGGGCGTATTAACCAACACCAACGGTGCACTCGCCAGCGCTGGCCCACTGCTCATTCAGCGTGCGAGCCAAATCAACAACCAGGGCGGTCAAATTGCTAGCCAGAGCCTGCTGACCTTGTTCACCGGCGACTTGGATAACAGCCACTATGGAACCCTAGCCGCCAGTGGCGCTGTATTTATCACGGCCACAGGCTCCGTGCAAAACAGCGCCGATGGCCTGATTTACAGCGGCAATGCCGACCTGCAAGTACACGCCTCCAGCCTCGCCAACACTTCTGGCACACTGCAAAGCCAAGGAAAGCTGGGACTCAACATTGCTGGCGACATCGACAACCAAAGCGGCCGCATCATTGCTCGTGACGATGACCTAACGGTCAGCGGCGGCAATCTCAACAACCGGGGTGGAGTGCTCTCCAGCTTGGTGGGTTCATTCACCGCGTACCTTACTGGCCTGTTGCAAAACGGCGTTGATCCGACCACCAGTCAGGGGGGCATCACTCAGGCCCAGCGCCTGGACATCACCACGCTTGGCGGCATCGACAACACCGGTGGCCGTATCTCTGCGCAAGCGGGCGATGCACTGATTCACACGGCGAGCTTTGATAACAGCAATGGAGGGCTCTATGCCTCCGACCACGTCAATCTCACCGGCAATAGCTTGATCAACAGCGGCCAGATCGCCGCAAACCAGATTGATCTGACGCTGAGCGGTGCTCTTAATAACCGCTTGGGCATCATAGAGAGCAGTACTGATCTTGGGCTGACCGCCGCCAGCGTCGATAACCAGAGCGGACATCTGCGCTCCCTGGGTACCAGCTGTCAAACCCGCTTCCAGATCGGCGGCCTGTTTGATAACCGCAATGGCATTTTCGAAAGCGCCAACACTGACTTGAGCCTGGCCTTCGGCGGCTTCCTCAATGACGGCGGCAATTTGCTCCATGTCGGCAATGGGACCCTGGACATCGCTACGGCCAACGTCATCGGCGCTGGTGGTTCGATTGTTACCCGTGGCGGCTTGAACCTAAATGCCGACAGCTGGACCAACAGCAGCGTGATCCAGGCCGGGCGCCTTACCGTCAACGTCAACAACTTCAGTCAGACCGCTAGTGGCCAGTTGTTGGCGTCCGAGGCCCTGATCGGCAGTGGTGGCAACTGGAGCAACGATGGACTGATTGCCAGCGACGGCAGCTTGAGCCTGAACCTGGGTGGGGCCTACTCCGGTAATGGCCGTCTAACTAGTCTGGGCGGTCTGATCCTGGACGCCGGGCAAGTGAACCTCAGCAGCACCGCGAGTATTGCTGGCGGCGGTGTCACCACCCTCAACGTGGGTGGAGCACTCACCAACTACGGTCGTTTGACCTCGGCTAACAGCCTGATCCTGGACGCCGGTAGCGTGGGTAACTACGGTACGTTGGGTAGTGCGCAAGATCTCATCGTTACTGCTGGCTCACTGCTCAACGACCATGGCCTGATTTTCAGCGGCGGTGACATGTCGTTGCGGGTTGGCGACTTCACCAACAGCTACGCCGACGTCTATAGCCTGGCCAATTTGAGTATCGATCGCGACGGTCTCGGCGGTCTGGCCAATAGCATCATCAACAGTTCATCGTCGATTCAAAGCGACGGCAACATGAGCCTGGCGGCCAGCACCATCCAGAATGTCCGGGCGTTGTTGACCGTGAACAATGCCGGGATTTATACCGCCAAAATCTACGAAATCACCTGCATCGAAGGCGTCAACGCCGGCGATTGCAGCGGCAAGCAGAACCACGCCTGGGAACTGCGCGAACGCGAAAAACTGGAAGTGACCGCCGCGAGTGCCGCCTCCAGCATCACCGCTGGCGGCAACCTGAGTCTCTTCGGTGGTGATCTGCTCAACGCCAGCAGCACCATCGCCACTAGCGGTAATTTGACCGCGGTGCTGACTAACCTGACCAACAGCGGCGTCGAAACCAGCGAAACCGAGTACACCCGCCAGTTCATGAGCGAGCGCACCAACGACGCCAGCAACCTGTACGACGCGGCTGATGCGGTCACCAATCAGTACTGGTACGAAAGCAGCCTCTACGACCCCAATAATCTGAGCGGTCTGACTGCGGCGATCAGCCGATTCATCGGCCTGACGGAAAGGGAATACCCGCTATTCGCCACGACCACCGTGTTGTCCACTGGCGACCAAACCTATGCAGCGGTGATTCAAGCGGCGGGCGCGGTCAACATCAGCACCCAGAACAATTTCGACAACAGCACCGTACGCGCTGGTTACACCTATGTCGGCAGTGGTCCTAAGACCAATACCGATCCAGCAGGCAGCGCCTCTTCCACTCGCATCACCCTCAATCAGCAACTTCCGCCCGACCTGGCACAGCAGCAGATCAACCCGCTGGCATTACCAGGCTTCAGCTTGCCGACCGGGCAAAATGGCCTATTTCGTTTGAGTGGGCAAGGCTCCAACACGCCGGATGGCCCTCCGCAAAGCTGGACCGTGGGCGGGCAAAACGTGGCGCGGGTTCAGGGTGTACCGAGCAGTCAAGGGGTTAACCGTTCTCACAAATACTTGATCGAAACCAACCCTGTCCTTACCGACCTCAAGCAGTTCATGAGCTCGGACTATTTGTTGGGCGCCCTCGGCTACAACCCCGACGACAGTGCCAGGCGCCTGGGTGATGGTTTCTACGAGCAGACGCTGATTAAGCAAGCCGTAGTCGCTCGTACAGGGCAGCGATTCCTAGATGGTCAGACCTCGGATGAGGCCTTGTTCAGGTACTTGATGGACAACGCCATCGCCAGCAAGGACCAGCTGAATTTGTCGCTGGGCGTCAGCTTGACCGCCGAACAAGTCGCGGCGCTGACCCATGACATCGTTTGGATGGAAAGTGCCGTCGTCGACGGCCAGACCGTTCTGGTACCCGTGCTGTACCTGGCCAATGCCAACAATCGCCTTGCCCCTGACGGTGCCCTGATCCAGGGCAGCGACATGACCCTGATCGCGGGCAATAACCTGAACAACGCTGGCACCTTAAAAGCCACGGGCAGCCTGGCCGCCATGGCAGGCAACAACCTGGTCAACAGCGGCCTGATCGAAGCCGGTAGCCGTTTGGATCTGCTGGCGGGCAACAATCTCACCAACAAGGCCGGAGGCATTCTCGCCGGTCGTGATGTCAGCCTCACCACTGTTAGTGGCGACCTGATCAACGAACGCAGTGTCACCAGCCACCAAAGCGGCAGCGGTTATCGCGACGAACGCACAGACTTCGTTGACAGTGCTGCGCGCATCGAAGCGGGCAACAACCTGACCATCAACGCCGGACGCGATCTCATCAACGCCGGCGGTGTTCTGAAAAGCGGTACCAACACCACGATCACGGCCGGTCGCGATGTGAACATCACCTCTGCCGAGCAAATTGTCAGTAATGAGCGTGGTGTCGACCACCGCAATCAAACCACGACCCAATACGGTTCCAGCGTGACCGCCGGGCAGGACCTGAACATTCAGGCGGGGCGTGATCTGACGGCCGCTGGCAGTCAGATCGATGCCGGCCGCGACATCGTCCTCGATGCCGGCAACAACCTCACCCTGGCCTCGGTAGCGGATGAGGAACACAGCTACGACAAGACCAAAAAGGTCACCAGCCAGGAAGATCACGCCAGCCAGGTTGGCACCAGTGTCACGGCTGGAGGCAATGTCGCGTTGAACGCTGGCAAGGACCTGACGCTGATCTCCAGCAAGGTCAACGCTGGAGACGAAGCCTATCTGGTGGCGGGTGGCAATTTAGAGCTGTTGGCGGCGCAAGACAGTGATTACTCGCTATATGACATGAAGAAAAAAGGCGGCTGGGGCAGTGAGAAGACCCAGCACGACGAAGTCACCGACGTTAAAAACATCGGCAGCGAAATCAAATCGGGGGGCAACCTGACACTGGTCAGCGGCGGCGACCAGCGCTACCAGGGCGCTCGACTCGAAAGCGGCAAGGACATCACGCTCGACAGCGGCGGCAGTATCACCTTCGAAGCGGTTAAGGACCTGCACGATGAGAGCCATACCAAGAGCGACAGTAACCTGGCATGGCAGTCCTCCGAGGGTAAGGGCTACACGAACGAGACACTGCGTCAGAGCCAACTGATCGCGCAGGGCCAACTGACGATCAAGGCCGTGGACGGTCTGCATGTCGACATCAAGCAAATCGACCAGAAGACCGTGAGCCAGGCCATCGACGCGATGGTGCAGGCCGACCCGGGTCTAGCCTGGTTAAAGGACGCCGAAGCTCGTGGGGATGTGGATTGGCGGCAGGTGCAGGAGGTGCATGACTCCTTCAAGTACGACAATTCCGGACTAGGTCCAGCAGCGCAACTGGCTATCGCGATTCTCGTTACCTACCTGACCTGGGGCGCCGGCAGTACCCTGGTCGGGGCGGCCGCGAACAGCGCCGGTGGTATTGCAGCCAACTCGGTCGCTGCTGCGGTCGCGACTAAGACAGCTACCAGTACGATTAACAATCGTGGCAACTTAGGTGATGTGGCTGAAGATGTGACCTCCAGCGACAGCCTAAAAAATTATGCAATCGCTGGTGTGAGTGGTGGTATCGGTAGCGCCAATATCGGCCTGCAATTGGCCGTCAACTCTGCGCTTAAAACTGTTCTTCAGGGGGGCAAGTTTAAAGACAATCTGGCGCAGGCGGCCGTAATGATGGCCGCTGATGTGCTCAGTGGTTACCTCTACCAGAACGTCGGCGACGCGTTGAATGGCAGTGGTTTAGCGACCAAGGTCGCGGTGCACGCTATCGTCGGCGGGCTTATCGCCGAAGCCGCCGGTGGCGACTTCCGTACCGCAGCCTTGGCGGCGGGCGCCAATGAGGCGCTGCTCGAGATGTTCGGTAGCGATATCTTCCCCGGCGAGGCCCATCAGCGCGTGCTCGCGATGACGTCGCAGTTGGTCGGGATGACTGTGGCGGCAGCGGCTGGGGGAAGCGCCAAAGATCAGGAGAAAGCTGGCTGGGTGACTCAACAGGCGGCGGCTTATAACTATTTACAGCACGAAGAGGCAGATGCCCTAGCCAAGGAACTGGTGGGTTGCCGTGGCAATCCTGATCCAGTGGCATGTCGTGGTCAGGTGCAAAAGAAATATCAGGACCTGAACGACAGTAAAACCGGTGCGGGACTGAATGGCTGCAAGAAAGGGGGGGAAGGTGCGTGTAACGATCAATACACGGCTGTGGAGAACGGCTCTGCTAAGCTAGATTCGCTGCTTAATTCTTTCGCATTGAATGATGCTGAGAAAGACGTTCTTGAGCATTTTCAGAAAATCAATCACGACGACGAGCGACTGGCTCAGTCCGCATGGTTGCAGCCATTCTTGGGTGAGTCTGGGGTTGCGGGTGGAGTGCTCAGTGGTGGTGCTGCGGCACTTGCAGCTGCTGAGAGGGCGGCAGCGACCAAAGCCGCGGCAGAGGTTGCTGGTGCACAAGACGCAGCCGAAGTTGCGTCTATAGGTGGGCAGACCTGTGTGTATAACTGTGTCGTTGACGGCGTGACTCGTTATGTGGGAATAACCGACGACATAGTTAAGCGAGGCCAGGCTCACCTAAGAGAAAAAGGTATTGTAATTGACAGAATCGAGGGCTTACAGAACCTCTCACGTACCGATGCCCGAGCTGTTGAGCAAACACTGATTGATTACTATGGCCTCGGTAAAGATGGCGGGACACTAATCAATAAGATCAACTCAATATCATCAGTTAAAAACCCGACCAAATATGAGCAAAGCTTGATTCGCGGTACTGAACTGCTGAAAGCAGCTAAATATGAAGGATTTTAAGATGGCTAAGAAGGTAAAATTGGGCGACATTTTGCAGGTGTTAACCTCACAAGGTGTCGCATATGCGCAAGTAACTCACAAACATCCGGAGTTTGGATTTTTAATTCGCATTTTTTCTGGGTTTCATAATGAGCACCCAAACGATTTTTCGCGTGTAGTTGATAGCGAACCCCAGTTTTCTGCATTTTTTGTTGTGCAAAGTGCGGTAAATCAAAGCCTTTTGTCTGTTGTGGCAAATGTCCCCGTTCCTGAAAGCCTACAAGACTTCCCTACATTTCGCTCCCGAAATGGCGGGCCCGGTGGGTCTCTTTGGCTCTGGGATGGTACAGAGTCATTTCGCCTTGAGAGAGAGCTCAGCTCAGAAGAGTTGAAATACCCCACAAGAGGAATTATCAGTGCTCCGCTGCTTGTTGATCGGATTGAAAAAAATTACAGAGCGGAGACCCATGAGGTCTGGTGAGTATTAGAAGTTTACGCGTTGAGACCGACCGGTGTCGGTATTGGTGTCTTCGCCTGATACTGATAGACAACGCCAATAAAGCACTTTGTATCATTTTAGCTTCCGTTTTAAGTTCAGACTGCTTTTTTGACAACCAAAACTACAAACCAACAAGGATGATTCATATGATCAAAACTCTCTGCAAGGCTACTGCGATCATCTCGGTAGGATTGTTGTATGGCTGCGCATCGGCCCCCTCGATGGAAAAAATGCAAGCCGAAGTGGCACAGTACTCCCTACCCAAGCCCGCGATTGCGGATAAAGGATTGGTATACGTTGTTCGCCCCAGCAATGCCGGGATGATGGTGCGCTTCAATGTCTTCCTTGATGACAAAGAAGCTGACTCAGAAATGGGCTACAACCGAGGTAACCAATACATCTACTTCTATGTATCGCCTGGACAACATGTGATCAGTTCCAAAGCCGAAAATTGGGCGGAGATGACCGTCACAGCTAAGGCTGGCGAAGTCATCTATCTCAAGCAAGAGGTAGAAGTGGGTGTGGTGATGGCGCGTAACAGCCTGAAAGTGCTGAGTGATGTTGAGGGCCGTTATCTGGTAAAGGACGCGGCACTTGGTACGATTGCTAAAGAAGGCAAGTAAGTCGCTGTCTATTAGTGAAAGGAAGAGAGGACTCCTCTCTTCAACGTTCTTGCGTCAAAACTCAAAACCTTCTCTGCTACTGCTCTATCTGTTTATGAAAAATTTTTTCCTTCGCCAATAGTTTGATCCAGTCTGCGCGACTCGATGGACATGATCCGTACGCCTACTTGAAGGACGTTGTCACGCGTCTGCCGAAGCAGCGGGCGAGTGAAATTGCAAACCTGCTACCGCATCAATGGGTTGCCCAATGGCCAAGCAAGGTATAAGCAAGGTATAAGCAAGGTATAAGCAAGTCTAGGTGAGCTAAAATGCCGGATGCATAGACCTTAAGGACGCGCGATAATGTTACAACACAGGCCAGTGAAGGCTGATGACATCCAAATCATCTGTAGCTTTCCCCTCGACGCACGTGAACTGTTTTATATGTTCCCCAAAGCTCAATACCCTCTAACTGAAGCTCAGCTGTCTGACGCTATTACACAACGATTCGACTCGACGATTGTAGAGTGCGGAAATAGAGTCGTCGGGTTTGCCAACTTTTATCGGGCTGAAACGGGTGGAGTTTGCTGTATAGGCAATGTGATCGTTGCCCTTGAGGCACGAGGAAAAGGTGTGGCTACCTTCATCGTGGAGAAGATGACAGCATTAGCCTTCGACCGCTATGACGCCACAGAGGTGCAGATCTCTTGCTTCAATGAAAATACAGCAGGTCTGCTGCTTTATCCAAAACTAGGCTTCTTGCCCTTTGCTGTCGAAGAGAGGGTTTCTGTGGATCGTGGTAGATCAGCGCTAATCCATATGACCCGTCATAGACCAAGACGACCATAGTGCTCACCTGAAAGCTCGGTCAATTCCGGGCATTCAATCGGCCACGCCGTGCAGCCTTGGGATCATGCGGTGAAATTACCGGACGCTTAGTGCGGCAGTTAAAGCTGGCGGAGGATAGTCGATGAAAGTTCGATACTGGTAAGAAATGGCGAATCAACCAGTCCCAAGTTCATATGAACGATTTTTACCGTGTTTCACCGATATTGCTCTACTTTGCCCTTCTTCGGTTAAAAAGATATGTGCGAAGCCGTTTGTATTCTTCAGCAGTGAACGTGAATTGCAAGTATTAATTATTTTGTAGAGGTGATCTTCGGGCCAATTGAGTTTTTCATCTATGGCTGTTCGATCAGTTTGCCCGACTACAAAAGAAAAATAGACGGAATTGATTGTTCCGCCAAAGCTCTCCATGTCATCATTCATGTAAGTTAAAAGTAAATCTATATCAAACTGTATTTTTTCTGCGCCCATATTTGTCTTAGCGTCTAAATTTAATTGAGAACAATAAAGTCAACTGTTTCTACCTTCATCAAGCGTAGCTTTAAATGCTTGATATCGGGCAAGCTCATCATGTCGTATCACGTAAACAGACCAATTTGGTCGAGGCTCTGTAAACCCGCCTCAGATTCGTAGACATCATCGAGCGGCCGCTTCTAGCCCAGTGTGTGTAAAAGCACCGGTTCGGCTCTGTCCAAATCATTTTACGGTTGCCGAAGTCGTGAGGTTTGGTTGGTTAAATGGGTATCGAACAAAGACAGCTCGTATGAATTATAAAGCACACTTCTCTTAACGAGAACAGATTCCAGTGGTCCGGCTGTCAGCTCAGATGCGGGCATTGATCCAATCCCAGGTATTCTGGCTCAACCAGCCCTGATGATTACCTTGAACAACTTTGGACAAAAATACACGATCATTTGCGTCTAGCTTCGTACGAAGGTCTTGAAGCACTTGGTCTGCTGTACTTGTGGCACTGATCCATCGGACGGACTCTAGACCGACATCCTTGGTATTGTCGTAGCGCTCAAGGTGCTGAAGGAAGGCACGACGCGCGGTGTCATAGTTATTACGCTCTTTGTTTAGGTTCCAAGTAACAATGTAAACAGTCATGAACATCTCCAATTAGGTTGGAGGAGTGGTGGATTCACCACTCCAACAGCAGGTAGCGATCTGTGGCGATTGAGGGGATTAGTAATCGATGGTGTGAGTCCAAATCGGGCGCCAGCTTTTGACCAGATAGTCCACCAGCTTTGGGGTTCCATGGAAGCGAAGCCTCCCGCCGGACGAATAAGCTAAAGCCGATTGATCAATCATCAGGCCACTAGCCCGAGCCTTGGCCGTGAGTTGCGACAAAAGCTCGTCGTTGTCCCCTGAGGTAGATTTCGCATCGAAGACGGCGAAATTTATCCATCCTCCACCGGTAGCTCGCTCACGCAAGTGAGCCATGTTTATCTTCATAAAGCCTCCTTCAATACACCCGGAGCCCAGCTGTAAGCTGCGGCATTGGTTGAAGATTAATCATTCGCTCGTGAAGGGTATATCCCCCCTACAAGCGAATTTACCCATCATCGAGCGGAGACAGTCATGAGAATATTCGTTTACTAGCGACTGATAGGACCTGTATGCAAACGTGAGTAAATGCTCACGCTCTATATCATCTAGGTGCATTTTGTTCTGGTATTCTCACGCGATTCGCCGATGAGGATTAGACTATGAAGCAGATAGCCGTGATTGAGGACTCTCCGGATGTCAATGACGCATTGACTGGATTCTGTAGAAAACTTGGCAATGACTTCGACGTGCATCAGTTTTTTGACAGAGAGTCAGCCGAAGCCGCAATAAAAGTAACTAACTACAGCCTTATAGTGTTGGATATTGAGCTTCCTCCAGAGAAAAGTGCAGGCTTTGGAGTTGTTTATACAAATGTGACGCATCACAAAAGTCCCGTCTTGGTGGTGTCTGGGCTTGATCAATCCATATATAAAAATGTGATGACGCAGCTAAATGTGTGGGATTACTTGGAAAAGCCTATCGATGCAGATGGCCAAGAGTTCATAAGCTCTGCACTCAGAATTCTCCGGGCGAGAATCGACATTCCAATAACGCAGACGCCAGATCTTGTAACGCATGATAGTTCTACCGGTAAAGTCACGTACGATGGTAAGCCATTAAATCTTCCTCAGACTGCCAAGCTCATACTTATGCGAACATATGAACGAAGAGGAAAGTATGTGCCCTATGAAGACTATTACGATCTAGTAAAAACAGGGAGAAGTCCCGAGTCCATTCGTCAGCATGTTAAAACTATTAGAGATGCTCTTGTAGAAGCAAGAGTTGGGGTGGAACATGTTGTAGTAATTCGAATGAAAGGTGTGCAGTGGCAGGACTAATCAAACCATTTTCTCGGTTAGGAGAAAATGTAGGAAGAGCAAAAGCGAGATTTCTGGTAATCGGCACACTGTTGGTGATGGTGGTAATTGTTATTCTTGGCACTGTATCTGTATTACGCTTTAGCTACTCCCCTGTAGCTAAGCAATACCAAACTGGAATACAGCGGACGCTACAGCGAATAGCCTCAGATTTCGAAAGTCTTGACGGGCGAACCGCATTCATGAATATAGATCGGCCCGCACCAACAGAAGGTGGCTTGCCGCTGACTCGGTTACCTCTGGATTATCTGAACTATCTGCCTGGCCACATTGAGGAACTCAAGCCCCTAGCAGCCTGTAGCTACCCCTATAAAACTCAATCAAACTCAGAGATCTGCGCTGGCGTATTAGATAGCAGAAAATACGGGGCCATGGCTTATATCCAGGGGTCATTCGATTTTGATGGAGAGCTTGAGCCGCCTGTTTACTCCAAGTCACCTACGTCCGGTCACCACTTTTTGCTTTCGATTGAAGCCCGGGGGATAAGACGAAATTTTGTGTTGACGTTCGATCGGGTCCGGCGCCCAGAACATATAGGCAGGCCAGAACTTCCTGGCGTTTGGAGCATGACAGGATTTATTTTTTTGGGGAATGGACAAAAATCATACGCTCGAGAGCCAGAAATAAAAGGCCGAGTATTGATATCTGATACAGTTAAAAATCACTATAAATTTGTTTTTCAAGCTCCGATCCAAGCGTATATGGCGGATGCAATTACAGATGCGTATGAATGGCCACCCGAGGATATAGCTGATACGAAAATAACTTTGAAAGTTGTCAGCCCGGTCGAGGACGGTTCGGGACAGCTCATCACTGATACGGCTGACTTAGTCACTACCCCGCGCTTCTCATTCTCTGGGATGTCTGAGTATCTTGCATCAGGTGAGACTCTGACTTTCAGCCCGCCTAATGCTATTTGGGGTGATTCCGTAGAGGTGAAAAGCTCCGAATCCGATGCTATCCAAGTGCCTCGCAGTAACCTAAGAATGCTACTGGAAGGCATCTCAGACATATTTATACGAGCAGTGATTCCTAATATTTCGACTCAGAAAGCCTATAGATTCGCGGACGGTAGTGCCATTGAGCTCAACGGCAACGCATCCCTGGTGCTCACCGGATGGAGATCTGCAGCGCAAGCGAGCATCACCTTTGCTTTTCTGCTCTGCACCTCTCTGGTTCTAGCTGGAGTTGTACTCTATCTATACTTACTGGTTCCCTTGAACAATTTAAGGCGAAATACCCTATATCTGCAGGATAAATTTTCCGACGCTGATAGTTTTAGACTGCCCTACGCCATCAAAAATAAGGACGACGAGGTAGGTGTGCTATGGGCAAGCATCCTTGACTTACACAGATCAATTACCTCTTACGGGCGGGAGGCGCTAGAAAACACTAAAAGACAGGCTGATTTTCTCCGCGCTTTAGGGCATGAAATCAAATCCCCCCTCCAAGACTTGACTATCAGACACAGCGATTCAAAAGACCCTAGCTTCAAAAGTATTAAACGAATTACACACGCATTGAAGATATTTTCAAGCTCACCCGTAGGCACTAACGAAATAAATCCATCAGCTATCACCCCTAAAGAGGCAATTAGCGCATTTCGGGGAAAACTGACCCGAGAAAATGTGTCTGAATATCTTGATAACGCAGAGGAAGCGTACATAAACGTCAAACACAAAGATCGGGGACTGATACTAACTGTTAGCGCTGATGCGGAGCTTTTGGAGGCAGCGCTCACTGCGATTTTAAACAACGCACAAGATTTTCGGGATCCGGGGACCGAAATAACAATTACATCATACAGCGATGCCGAGTGGGTTTTAATCTCCATATCTAATATAGGACCCAAAATCAAACATCACCCTATCGAGGAAATATTCGAGTTTGGAGTGAGCAGCCGCGCCGGAGACGACGATCACCAAGGTATGGGTTTGTATGCCGCTAGGCAGCACATAGTAAACATGGGTGGAGATCTATTGGCAAAGAACGTGGAATTCGGGGTGCGGTTTGATATAAAACTGGTGAGGGTCAAATAATTCATCGAACCCTGAATTCGACCTTAGTATTAATCTATTGGCGGGTATCGAACGCATGGGCATGATTGCCAAAGGCCTATTTGCGGCAGAACAGTTTTATATATTGCTCTGCTGAAGGTTGATCTGCGCGGACTTCGGTATTAGTTTTTTAATGCGATAGAATCGGTTGGACGGAGTTTGGATGCGTGATTGGTTTCAATCAGGGGATCGTTATTAATACTGTGCGGACGCGGGGCGGGAATCGTAATTCATAGGACCCCCCGTAATGGACAGGGTGACTTTTCGCGCTGGAAGGACATCCGAAGCTCATTGCCGTA
>Ga0182005_1000785_pt1 | contig 14455 bp, 5 predicted proteins | sample Sormic07211103_1_FD_123021 | JGI IMG/M metagenome (GOLD analysis project Ga0182005, IMG submission 123021) | Rhizosphere microbial communities from Sorghum bicolor, Mead, Nebraska, USA - 072115-103_1 MetaG | ecosystem: Host-associated > Plants > Roots > Rhizosphere | place: USA: Nebraska...
AGCACAGCATAAATCAAAACAACCATGTCCCATCCCCTCCGCTGTCGCTTTGCACTTTCTGCCGCATCATCCCTTTTGCTGATACCTGTGTTGAGCATGAAACCCGGGATTGCCTATGCCGCCTGCAGCATCTCTGGACAATCAACAACCTGCGATGCCAGCGCGGCGAATCCCTGGACAACATCGGTTGGCAGAGGCAATCTGGCTGCCGAAGACGGCAGGACAGTCACGGTCGGAGCGGGAAGCCGGATCGCGGTCGGCGATGCGAATGCCATCAGCCTGCGCGACAATGCAAGCATAACGCTCCAGAACGGCGGTACGGCAAGCGCCAACGGGGTCCGCAATGCGGGACTATATAAGAGCGGCGCCAATACGATCGAGTTTCGCAATAACAGCACGTTGACTGTCGATCAAGGAGGCCAGGTCCTGGCGACCGGCACCGAAGTCACTGCCGAAGCTGTCAATCCGCAGGGCAGCGGCAACTTCATTATCAACAATGGCACGATCAGGGCAGATCATGCCGTTGCCGTCTGGTTTCAGAATGCGAGCGGACTGAACACGATTGTCAACAATGAAACGGGCGTCATCCAGGCGCCAGGCAACGTGATCGGCGCATCCGGCAACGGCGCGGTCGACTTCACCAACAAGGGACGGATCATCGGCAACCTGGTTTTTTCCGGGGGCGATGACACATTGCGGCTCTATACGGGATCGGTCATTACAGGAAAATTCGATGGCGGCAAAGGCAATAACACCCTTTTCCTGAGTGGGACCGGAAGCGCCTCCCTTTCCGGCAATATTGTCAATTTCTCGTCATTCATCAAAAACGATGCGGGAACCTGGACGCTGACCACCCCTATCACCGGAGTCAGGATTGCTGAAGTACAGCAAGGCACGCTGGCATTGACGGCTAACAACAGCGCGTATGCCGGAAAGATGACCGTCGATGCGGCCGGCACGCTTGAGGCGCGGGCGCAGAGTTTGCCGCCTAGCGTCATTGACAATGGCCTGGTGCGCTTTGTACAGCCTGACAGCGGCACTTATGCCGGTCTCATTTCCGGCACCGGCGCGGTCGAAAAGACCCAGGGCGGCACCTTAGTTCTGGCACCGACAGCTGCTGGCGGCAATACCTATTCCGGCGGCACGATCATCGCCGCCGGAATACTCGCGGTGGGCGACGCCTCGCACGCGAATGCTGCATTGTCCGGCGGCGGCAACACGACCATCTCGTCCGGCGCCACGCTAGGCGGCTATGGCAGCGTCACGGGACCGGTGACCAACGGCGGCACCGTCGCGGTAGCCAATGCCTTGTCCGCGTTTGCCGGTTCGGGCAACGGCGCCTTTACGATCAACGGCACATTGGTGAATGCCGGCCTGGTGCAAATCGGCGGCCAAGGCATTGGCAACCGGCTCAATGTTGTCGGCAACTATGTCGGTCAAAATGGCAGCATCGCCCTGAACACCTACCTCGCAGGCGATGGCGCGGCGTCGGACCGCTTGGTGATCAACGGCGGCGCCGCCAGCGGTTCGTCCAGCTTGCGTATCACGAATGTCGGTGGGCCCGGCACGGCCATAGTCGCCGACGGTATTGAAGTGGTGCAGGCCGTGAACGGCGCGACGACTGCCGCAAGCGCCTTTGTGCTGGCGGGACCGGTCAAGGCTGGCGCCTATTCCTACTATCTCGCCAAAGGCGGCGTGAGCGGCGGCACCTCGGAAAACTGGTATCTGCGCAACACCGTGGCGCAAACCCCAACACCGCCCGTCGTCGTGCCTCCAAGCACGCCGACAAGTACGCCCCCGGCTGTGGCGCCATCCACCCCGTCGGTTACTCCTGCAGACCCAACGCCGTCGGCCGGCCCTGGAGCAATCCCACTGTATCGCCCCGAGGTCCCTGTCTATGCGGCAGTTGCCAGCGTCGCCCGGCAAGTCAATATCCAGCAACTCGATAATTTCCATGACAGGCAGGGCGAGCAGTCGCTGCTGATCGAGAACGGCGAACTGCCGGCGGCCTGGGGCCGTGCCTGGGGTAGCCGTACCAAGCAACGCCAGGATGGCACTGTCTCGCCCCGGTTCGACGGCTCAATGACGGGAATGCAGGTCGGTCACGACATCTACGCAGGCACCAGCGCTAGTGGCCAACGCAACCATTACGGTCTGTTTGTCGGCTTTGCGCATGCCACCGGCAAGGTCAACGGTTTTGCGATGGCCATGCAGAATCTTGATGTCGGCAAGCTTGCTGTCGACGCATACAGCCTTGGCGGCTACTGGACCCACGTCGGCCCGAGCGGCTGGTACACGGATGCAGTGCTGATGGGAAGTTCACTGTCGGCTGATCCGCGCTCGCACGATGGCGTGGGCGCGCACACCCATGGCAGCGCGCTTATCGGATCGATCGAGGGCGGCCTTCCCATTCCACTCGGCGCGGATGTGACCATCGAGCCTCAGGCGCAAGTGATCTGGCAAAATCAATCCTTCAATAACTTGAATGACGGTGTCTCGACTGTGAGCTTCAACAACGGCAACACCTTCCTCGCTCGCGTCGGAGTACGGTTGCAAAGTCGTTTTGAAACATTGGCGGCGACTTGGCAACCGTACCTGCGCCTGAACTTGCTACGCAGTTCCGGTTCTCATGACACCACCACTTTTGACGGCACGACCGTGATTTCCAGCGCTACGAATCAGACAACGGGCCAGCTGAACGCGGGCCTGGTTGCCACGATCAACAAGTCGACCAGTGCGTTTGTCACGGCAACCTACACTGCCAATCTCGGCGGAGCGCAACAACGCACGGTTATGGCGGATGCAGGCATGCGGTGGAGTTGGTAGCTTGCGGCAAAGATGGCATCGTGGCCGCACGGACAAAATTCTTGGCAGCAGCTTGCGATTCGATGCAAATTGGAGCGGCGCATTCCTGCGCTGGCAGCCATCTTCTTTGCATGTCCGAGGCAATGCCGACACCGAAGATGCACTAAACAAATTGCAGGCACGCTAAACAAGCAGGACACTGCTTGCCGCAGGCATCAGTCCCGCCGACAAAAAATGTCAGTCTCTGACAAATGACAGGCGATAAATTCTTCATTGCCGCTAAATGTCGAAAAAAAAGCCCACAATCCTGCTGGTACAACACTTGCTCATAAGCAAGTTCCCGCACTGCTCGCGCGGGTGAATCCGTCATCGGACATTCCATGCGAACCGTAGTCCACAGGATCCAGCAATAGACACGTGCCACGGCACGCGAATCGGCAAGTGAAATGATTTGCACAGGCATCGGGCCTGGCCAGAATCAGCACGCAAGCTTCACATAAACACCTGGCTCAACGTTCCAATGCCTTACATGGAAACAACGCATGGCAACGTTTTGAACGCTTATTTTGACCGCTTGTAAACCAACTGAACCAACATTTTTTTTGACTAGAACGCAATAACAAAAACAAAGGAACGCACCATGAATAAAGTGCCATATCGACGTCGGCTCGAATTACCCCCATTGCGCCATCTGTCGACACAAGTACTGCCTCTCGCCTTGGCATTGCTGCTTGCAGCCTGCGGCGGAGGAGGCAGCGACGATCCAGCAGCCCAGGATGCCGCGGCCAAGTCCTCCAAGGCCCTGGCCGCAGCAAGCGCGGCAGCGGAAACCGTGCTGACGCCGGTGAGCGCCAGCGCCAGTTCGGCGGAACGCGGCGACCTGTCTGCCGCTGCCGCCATCGACCACAACGAGAGTACGCGCTGGGGCAGCGGCTTCTCCGACGATGAATACCTGACGCTGGATTTCGGCACATCCCAGGTCATCAATCGCGTGCACATCGACTGGGAGAACGCGCACGCTCTCCAGTACCTGCTGCAGGTCTCCGACGATAACGCCAACTGGACCACGATCAAGGCCGTGGACAATAGCGGCGGCGGTTCCGAGGACTGGACCGGGCTCTCAGGCCAGGGCCGCTATCTGCGCATGAAGGGCATCAAACGCTCGACGCAGTACGGCTATTCGATCTTCGAGATCCAGGCTTTCTCAGGCACCCCGGTGGCGCCGCCCGTGTCCAATCCGGCGCCTGTGCCGGTCGACACCAGCAAGCCGGGCGTGACCATCACGCCGGTCGCGGCGACCTCGTCGGCCCTGGAAAACCCGGGCTTGTCGGCCGCCATGGCGATCGACGGCAAGATGACTACGCGCTGGTCCAGCGCATCCGAGGACGGCGCCTGGATTCAATTCGACTTTGGGGCCAAGACGCAGGTCGGCTATATGAAGCTGCTTTGGGAAAACTCCTACGGCAAGCAATACGCGTTGCGCGTGTCGGACGACGGCCAGACCTGGTCGCAGCTGCGCTACGTGAGCAATGGCCAGGGCGGCACCGAGGAATTCTTCAATCTCGGCGTCAATGCCCGCTACATCCGGTTGCAGGGCATAGCCAGAGCCACGCAGTATGGCTACTCGCTATTCGAGGTGCAGTTCAAGACGCCAGGCAGCGACAACACACTGCCCAACAACACCACGTCGGCCCTGAAATTTCCCGCCAGCGGCAACGGCTGGACGCCACTGCCGACATCGGCCGAGCCGCTGGAAACGCTGCAGTTCACGCTGCCCGACGGCACGCTGGTCACCCGCTTCGGTGCGCGCGGCCTGGCGCGCCACGGCCGCGAGCGCGGCGAGGAATGGAATGAGATCGGTTATGGCCCGAACGAGACGGTCGACCCGGCTACCGGCGCACCGATGGACAAGGGGCCAGGCAATTACCTGACTTTCGTGCCGCAGTACTTCAAGAACCGCACCTGGGGTTTCGAGGTGATCGATAATAGCCGCGTGGCAGGCGTGACCAAGCCGACGCTGAAAGTCAACGAGTACTTCCAGCAAGCCCAGCTGCCCGGCGGCGTGGCCTGGTTCCGCGCCTTCGACCGGCCTGGCGTTACCGGATATGGCTGGATGAACCCCGGCGAACTGGTGGACCGCAACCTCACCATCTGCCCTCCTGTACCGTACCCGCCGAACGGCAAACTGGCCAACGCCGGCATGTACAACAACGGCTGCAGCCTGACTGTCAGCGGCTACCCAGGGCATGGCGCCCTTGGCCCTGACGGCTTCCCCAATGGCGGCAACGTCCCCGGACGGCCGCTGGTGGTGGGCGATGTCATCGAAGTCTCGCCGTCGTTCTTCTCGACCAAGGACGCCATGCTCGCCAAAGGCGACGACGGCGGCATCCGCTACTACTCTTCCGAATGGATATACGTGGTGGGAACCGGCCTCAGGCCCTGGTACGGCGTGCAGCCGCGCCTGAATTCAGTGCCGCTGCCGGCCGAGACCTTGTCGGGCGGCGTGGGCTCGGTGTCCTACAACTACTCGGACAATGGCTTGTTCATGTTCCAGCAGCCGCAAAACAATGTCGGCATGCAGAACATCCAGCGCTTCGTCGAAGGCCGGCGGCTGGTGCATACCAACTTCACCACCGGCGACCACAACGAACCGGGCAACGACCGCTACGCGCCGGCTGTCGGGCTGCAGGGACAACGCTTCAACCAGTCCGCCTGCATCGCCTGCCACGTCAACAACGGCCGCAGCATGGCGCCGGGCGGATTGAACCAGCGGCTGGACAGCATGTCGGTGCGGGTGGCGATGATCGATGCCACGGGACAGCAGCTGCCGCATCCGCAGTATGGCACCGCAGTCCAGATGAACGGCGCATCGACAACCGGCACCTCGCAGAACTGGGGCAACAGCGTCAGCGTCGGAAGCTTCGAGACCCGTTCGGTGAAGCTTGCCGACGGCACCGCAGTCGAATTGCGCAAGCCGACGCTGGCGTTCGAGGGACCGGTGCCCGATGCCGTCTCGCTGCGCGCCGCCCAGCCCATGATCGGCACCGGCTTGCTCGAAGCCGTACCGGAAGCGGACATCCTTGCGCGCGCCCGCACGACAGCGGACGCCGATGGCGTCAAGGGCCTGCCTAACTTCGTCTTCGATCCTGAGACAGGCGCCGTCCGCCTGGGCCGCTTCGGCTGGAAGGCATCCAAGGCGACGCTGCGCCAGCAGGCTGCTTCCGCGCTGCTGCTGGACATGGCTGTGACCTCCCCGGTCTACCCCAACCGTGCCTGCAACACCGACCCTGCCGGCTGCGCTTCCGCCGGCGCCCAAAAGGGCATCTCGGAGTCCGACCTGCAATCGATCTCCAACTATCTTTCGCTGGTGGGCGTGCCAGCCCAGCGCAGTATCGCCAGCGGTTTCCCCAAAGGCGTAGCGCCGCTGGATGAGCATCGCGTCGATCCGGCACAGGTAAGCAGCGGCTCCAAGGTCTTCCAGGGCATACGATGCACGGCCTGCCACGCGGTGGAGATGAAGACAGGGCCGGGCCATCTGTTTGCCGAATTGCGCGACCAGACGATCCACCCTTATACCGACTTGCTGCTGCATGACATGGGTGCGGACCTTGCAGACAAGTTTGTCGAGGGCCAGGCCAAGGGCAGCATGTGGCGTACCGCGCCTTTGTGGGGCATCGGCTACACCGACAAGGTCATGGGCAACAGCGCCAAAGTCGGTTATTTGCACGATGGCCGCGCCCGCAACCTGACCGAAGCCATCCTCTGGCATGGCGGCGAGGCGGATCGCGCCCGCCAGCGCTTCCAGGCGCTGTCCGCGACGGACCGCGACGCCCTGCTGGCGTTCCTCAAGTCGCTGTAGTTCCTAAAGGACCGTTTTGCATGAGGTGCAGGCCGCTGGGTAGATGACCTACCCAGCGGCCTTTTGCATGGTTCTCGGCATTTTTATAACTGGCGGAGCCTGGGCGGCGTCCTGTACTTCAGGTTGATTAACAGGCAACATGAATTATTTCCACGGCACAACGGAAAAATATTTCCTAAAGTCATCATTGCGTAATAAGTAACTGTTATTTTTTACAAGCCGCCAGGACGATATCCTGGCTTGCATGGCGCAGGCCGGAGAAAGTCCGTGCCGCGTGACGGTGAAAGCAACAGTCATCCCCTGTTTTATTAACCGATGCACCTTATAGAAACACGAAGGAGAAAACGTAAATGAAAAAATTCCTGCTTTCCCTTTGCCTGATGACCCAGGCAATGTGCGCCATGGCCGATGGCCAAACCGATTGCGACGCCGCTGCCGGCAGTTATCTCACGGGCACCGTCAACGCCAAACCGACATTTGCGGATGGCAAGGCGCTCAAGGGCGTCAAGCTCTCGCATACGCATATCAGCGTAAAGGCGGATACGGATGGCAGGACTTACGACGTTGCCATGGACAACGTCTACGCGAAGGATTACCAAAAGAATTCGACCTCGATCCCGAAATCGCTGGCAGCATTCAAGATAGGCGACAAGGTGGAAATGTGCGGCCAGCTGTATACCAGCGGCTATGGCATCCACTGGGTCCACGACAACTGCAACGTCACGCCGGACCAGGCGCATCCGAATGGATTCATCAAGAAGGTGCTGGCCAACGGCAGCGAAGGCGCCAACCTGGAAGCCAGCGAAACTTATTGCTATCTGTGGAACTGAGCGCCGCCGTTCCTGCGCAGTTATTCCGCTAGGTTTCCCGATGCCGTGAACCTGACTATCCGTTATTCGCTACTGCTCGCAGTGGCCGGTGCATGCCTTGGAATGTATCTGTCGGCGACAGGGAGTTCCGGGGAAAAGCCGGGCATGAAAACCGCAAGCCCGGCTCCTGTTCACAGTCCATCTCCTCGCAGCGGCGAACTGATTTCGCCGTTTGCGCCAGGAACCGCATACCAGGAAAACAGCTTCGCCGCAGCCCCTCCTCCTCCCACCGCCGTGTATGCGCGAAACGGCCGCCAGGTCGACCTGGGCGGACTTACCGCGCAGGAGTACATCGCCAAATGGAATAGCCTGGCAAGGAGCGGCGACAAAGACGCAGCCTACAATGTTTACCAGGCGGCAGCGGTTTGCGCCAGCAACGACGAGCCCGCTCCCGCATACAACAGCGCCGCCGAGCTCGGCCGCTTTCTAGATGAGCGAAAAAAATTGCTGGCACTGTGTGCGGGCGTCAATCCGGCGCAACTGCAGGAGCGCCTGTCCTTCCTGGCCTTGGCCGCGCGCGCGGGGAAAGTTGAGGCGCAAATCGATTACTTCATGGAAGGGCCATACGGCCGTGACACCGACCTGGCAAAAAGCGCGGACGATCCCGTCGTCCAGCAGTGGAAAACCGAAGCCGTCGCTGAACTGAAATCCGCCGCCGGACAGGGAGAGCCATTTGCACTGGCATTGCTGGCGCAAGTGTATGACGCCGGCGAACTTCTGCCGCGCGATGCAAAACTAGCGCTCGCCTACAAGGTCGCCGAAGCCGATGCAAGAAACAGCGCCTTGTCGGAAGACCAGCTCAGGCGCAATGCCGGCGCGCAAATGTCCGACGCGGATTTTGCCGGCGCCTTGCAGACAGGCAGGCAAATCGCGTCCGCCTGTTGCAAGAAAAATCGCCTCTCGCCGCAAGAGTAGGCCGGTCAGGCTTATTGCTCGCCGACGATTTCAATCTCGATGCGCCGGTTGGGTTGCAGGCACTGCACCAGTTGCGGCGTCAGTTTCTGGCCCGGGCATTGCACCACCGGCTTGGCTTTGCCGGCGCCATATGCCCGCACCAGGCGGCCGTCCACGCCTTTCTGTATCAAATAATCGCGGATCGTATCGGCCCTTGCCTGCGACAATGCGAGGTTTGCCTCTTCAGAGCCAATCCGGTCCGTATGCCCGGTCACAACTACCGACGACAATTTGACGCCGTCCTGCTTGAGACGGTTTGCCAGATCGTCGAGTTTGCCGCGTCCGGCCGGATCAAGGTCGCCGAGGTCCGATTTGCCAAATGCAAACAGGCCGTCTGCACCCAGCTCCACGCGGCGCGGCAAGATTTTTTCTATTACCGGCGCATCGTTGGCTGCGGGCGGATTGATGTACTTTTCGCAGCCCGGGTCCTTCCAATGGGTAGACGTAGCCCGGTTGTCCGCGTCGAACTTCACCTTGAACTGGCAGGTAACGTACTCGTTGCCCTTGCCGGTATAAAAATTGAACGCGTAATCCCATTCGCGAACGTTGAAGATGCCTTCGCTGAAATGCGGGTTGCCGAGCTCGCGGCGCACCTGGTCTTTGTTCAGGCCCGGCGTCACGCGTTTTACATGGTCCGGGCCGACAAAATCCCCGGTCTTCAGGTAGGAACTGTCAAGCGCCGGAAAATTCACCTCGCCGGAGTCGGCCGCGGTGGCGGAAAAGCTCATGCAATACAGCATGCTGATGCATAAAGCCCGATGGAAGATACTGGAAGAATGTCGCATACATTAGTCCTGGAAAAATGTGAATCGAAAGATTACCCTGTGCCTTGGCAGGCACAGGGATCTACTTGAATAACCGTCCACCCTGCCTGGCGTTCAATTGAGAACGCCAGACACCGCAAGCCGGGCAGCCACTCCACCGGAAGTCGTGCCGGAGACGCCGCCGCTAAGGCTCCAGCGGCCGTTATCCGCAGTGCGGCGCAACGACACGCCAATCGCATTCTGGTTCTGGTAGTACCCATATCCTGCCGAGTAGGTAATCTTGCCTGCCACGTACGGAGCGCTCTCCATCGACATGGCCGCCGCGACACCTGCATAAGCCTTCTTGGCAACGTCGTTGATGTTGTTCTGCAGCTGCATGGCCAGCCCGCTAGCGTATTGGTTGGCTTGCTGCAGGCCGGTATTGAGCTGGGAAACGTTGACCGCGTCCGTGGCGGCGGTGCCGGCTTCGACGTTATGAATCGCTACAGGACTGCTGCCGCCGTTGCCCATCGTGACGCTGGTGTAGTTGGTAGAACCGTCAGTGTTGGTGTCGTAATGCACCCCGCCTGACTGTACCGCCTGCAATTGACGCACATTGACCGCATCCGTCGCCTGGGTTCCGCCCGCCACATTGGTGATCTGGCGTTCGTTGCCGGCGCTGCCGACCGAGACCGCGCCTTGCGTCGATGCCACCACCGTGTTGGAGAACGACTCCTTGGCGCCGCCCAGGCCTGCGCGATCAGCCGTCGAACCGGCGCCGATTGCCACGCCATTGTTCGCCGTTGCGCTCGCACCCGCCCCCATGGCGACTGAATTCGTGCCGGAGGCGGTGGTGTTTTTACCCGAGGCAATGGCATCGGCTCCGGTCGCTCCGTCATTGTTGACATTGCCGCCGCCGCTGGAATTGACGCTGTAATACTTGGTCTGGGTAGACGCCACCACGTTGCTCAGGTTGTTGATGGCGCTGTTGGTCGCATACAGCTGGCTGCCATTGATGGCATCGGTACTGGTCGCGCTCAGCTGTCCCGCAGCAACATTCTGGATCTGCCGTTCATTTCCGACGGAACCGACACTCACCGTGCCTACCGGCGCAGCGCCGGCGAAGGAATAGGCGGTTCCGCGGATGGTGGTGCCGGCAGTCGCCACGGCTGCGGTGGTGACCGACGCACTGCCGATCGCCACACTGTTGCCAGTGCCGGCTACCGCTCCTTGTCCCAGCGCTGTGCTGTTGGCGGCGGTTGCCTGTGCGCCTTGGCCGAGCGCGGTAGTGTTGGCCTGGCTGGCCACCGATCCTTGGCCGGCGGCGGTCGAGTTCTGACCGGTTGCTACGGCATTGGTGCCCATGCCCAGCGAATTGCTGCCGGCTGCGCCGATAGAACCGGTAAACGCCTTGCCTTCGCTGGAAGCAATCGGGAACTGGTTGGCGTTGACAACGGTGGTCAGGTTATTGATTGCAGTGCCCAGGCCGTTTGCGACTGAATAGAGCTGGGAGCCGTTGATGGCGTCGGTTGAGCTTGCCGTGACCTGCCCCGCCGCGACGTTGGTGATCTGGCGCTCCGCCCCGGCCGCCCCCACCGATACGGTGGAAGTCGGCGTGGTCCCGGCAAAGCCGCCATAGGTGGCGCCGTTGACCGTGGCGCTGGAAACAGGATTCGCCGCCGCTGCCGCGCTGCCGCTGCCCAGCACCACGGAACCGTCCAGCCCCGCGGGCACCGTCACATTGCTGCCGAACACAAAGGTATTGTTGGAAGCGATGTTATTGTTATTGCCCACGGAGAAGCTGCCGGTGCCGGTAATGATGGTCGGATCGCCGATCGCCACGCTGCTGGCGCCGCTGACTATATTGCCGGTGCCTATGCTGATGCTGTTGGCGCCGGATGCCTGCGCGCCGTCGCCGATGGCAATCGACGATCCGCCCGAAGCTGCAGCCAAATTGCCGATGGCGACATCGTTCACCGCCGCGGCAGAGGATCCGACGCCGGCCGCCAGCGCATTCACTCCGGTGGCGCCGTTGTTATCGTAGTTTCCGCCTTGGGTGCCGCCGTCGTTGACGCTGTAGTAGTGGCCTTTGCTCGCAGCAATCGCCAGGTTGGTTGCGTTCAGCTGGCTGCCGTTTACTGCATCTGTGCTGTTCGCGTTCAATTGTCCGGCCGCCACATTGGTGATGGTGCGTTCCGCACCTGTCGCGCCCACGCTCACGGTTGAGCCCGGTGTCGCGCCGGCGAAGTTGTAAGTGGTACCGGCGATGATGGTGCTGGCCGTGCCTACTGCCGCGTCCGTCTTCGATCCCGCACCTAGCGCCACGCTGCCCGCAAAGGCTGCCTGCGTCCCGGCACCCAATGCCATCGCCTGGATGCCGTTGGACGTAGCGTTGGTGCCAAACGCCACACCATCGGCAAGATTCACCGTGGCGTTCTGGCCGATCGCCGTGCCGCCCGGCGCTGTCTGCTGCACGATCGCGCCATTGCCCATGCCGATGCCGTTGTCGCCGTTTACCGTGGTCTTGGGACCGATGGCGACGGACTCCGCACCAATCGCCGCCGAGTCGGTGGCGGCGGAATTAGCGTGGAAATACTTGATCGGCGTGACCGAGAACGAACTCATCGCCCCCTTCAACTGACGCAATGTCACCGCGTCCTGATCCGTCGTGCCGTCCGCCACATTGGTGATCTGGCGGAAATCGATGGCATTGCCCACAGACACCGCACCGCGCAGATTGCGATCGGTGGTGTTGTACGGAATGACATTGGTACCGACGAGGATCGAACCCGAGGACGGCGCAATCGCGCGATCGGACACTGCGCCAGAACCTAGCGCCACGCCGCCCAGTATCGAGACGTTCGTGTTCTGGCCAAGCGACGTGCTGCTGTCCGCCGACGCTACAGCACCCACGCCCGCCGCCAGCGCGTTGATGCCGGTAGCTCCGTTGTTGGTGTAGTTGCCGCCGTGTGTGCCGTTGTCGTTCACACTGTAGTAGTGCGTCGCGTTGGCGGTGACCGTGCTGCTGAGGTTGTCCACCGCCTGGTTGGTGGCGAACAACTGCGAACCGTTGATCGCGTCCGTGCTGCTGCCGCTGATGCGGCCTGCCGCCACATTGGTGATGGTGCGCTCGGCACCCACCGCGCCCACGCTCACCGTGCTGGTCGGTGTGGTACCGACAAAGTTGTAGGTAGTGCCGGCGATAGTCGTACTGGGCGTGCCCACTGCCACTGCCGTCGTGCTGCCCGCGCCCAAGGCCACATCGCCCGCGTTCGCGCCGGCGGTAGCGCCGTTGCCGATCGACACGGCATTGGCGGTGCCCGCGGTGGACACCGGACCGATCGCTACACTGTCGGTGCCGTTCGCCGCCGAATCGGCCAAGGCGGAGTTAGCGTGGAAATATTTGATGCCGCCGCCATTGTTGATATTGGTGATCGCGATGGTGTTGGCCGTCACCTGCTGGTTAGTCGCAAACAGCTGGCTGCCATTCACCGCATCGGTGCTTGCGCCGCTCAGTTGACCGGCCGCCACGTTGGTAATCTGACGCTCGTTGCCTGCACTGCCTACCGATACCACTCCGGTCGGCGCACCGCCGGCGAAGGTATAAGCTGTGCCGCCGATGGTCGCGCCGGTGGTCGGCACCGCTGCCGCCGCCACCGTGCTGCCCTGGCCCAGCGCCACATTGCTGCCGGTGGTGCCGGCAGCAATGCTGGCGCCCTGGCCCAATACCGTCGCATTGGCGTTGCCGTTATCGGTGGCCTGGTTGCCTAGCACCGTCGATGCCGCACCCGTCGCCGTCGCTCCGAAACCGCCGGCGCTGGCATTGGCGCCGCTCGATACCGGTTGCACCGCCGTCACGCTGTTGTCCGAGACAAACGGGCCAGCCTTGCCGTTGGTGATGTTCGCTATATTCTGGTTGGTGCCGAACAGTTGTGAACCGTTCACTGCATCCGTGCTGGTCGCGTTCAACGCCGCCGGCGCCAGGTTGGTGATGGTTACCGGCGCACCGGCGCCGGCGCCGCCGGTCGCACCCAGGGTAATCTTGGTGCCGCCCACTGCATCGTACTTGACCGCGATATTGGCCGTGTTGTCGACATTGGTATTGAGCGCCGTCAGCGCTCCCGCAACCGTCGTCTGCGCCGTCGGCCCGGTCACTGCACCGGTAGCGCTAACACTATTGATCGGCTGGCTGAAGCCGGCGACATTGCCGGTCGCCGGATCATAGGCAGCGCCGCCGCCCAGGGTGCTGGCCGTGGTCGTGCCCAGGTTATTGATGCCGGTGACGACCGTATTCAACTGCGAGCCGTTGATCGCGTCGGTGCTGGCCGCTGAAATCACGCCTGCGGCGACGTTCTGGACTTGGCGTTCGGTACCTGCCGCACCGACCGACACCACGCCGCTGGCGGCATTGGCAATGCCTGCCGCCGTACCGCCAAACTGGGCGGTGACGCCCGTGTGCGGCGCTGCGGTAGTCGAACCCGCTCCGAGCGCCACATCATTGGCGTTGCCGGCATTTGAGTTAGCACCGATCGCCACGCCGTTGCCCAGCGCCGCATTCGCCGTATCTCCAAGTGCGATGCCGCCTGCAACCGCAGCGGTCGATGCGTTGCCCAAGGCGATAGAACCCTGCCCGGTCGCGCTGTTGGAATTGCCGAGGGCGATCGCTCCTTGCCCGTTCGAGGTATTGTTGGCGCCAACTGTCACCGCACCAGTCCCGATCGCACTGTTGGGATCGCCGATCGCCACCGCGCCGTTGCCGTTGGCGACCTGGCCTTCGCCCAGCGCCACCGCGCCGGTGCCGCCGGTTACCTGCGAGTTATGACCGCCGGCGATGGAGCCAGTGCCGACGCCGGCCGCGACGGTATTGCTGTCGCCAAAGGCGACGGTGGAAGCCGCCTGGGCCGTTGAGCCGTTGCCCAATGCGGTCGAATTTGCTGCGGTGGCCGCGGCGCCTTGTCCCATGGCGGTCGCAAACAAACCACTGGCGACAACATTCGGACCGATTGCGACTGAGCCGATACCTGATGCGGTGACAATGTCGCCAATCGCAACCGAGGAATTGCCGCTTACCGAGGCTTGCTGGCCAATGGCGGTGCCGCCTTTGGCGGAGACAGAGCTGAGGGTGCCGATGGCGATGCCATTCTCTCCAGCGGCGGTAACGGCAGCGCCGCTTTGACCGCTGGATATGCTGCCGCCGCCAATTGCCACTGAACCTATGGCGGCAG
>Ga0182005_1000786_pt1 | contig 14452 bp, 9 predicted proteins | sample Sormic07211103_1_FD_123021 | JGI IMG/M metagenome (GOLD analysis project Ga0182005, IMG submission 123021) | Rhizosphere microbial communities from Sorghum bicolor, Mead, Nebraska, USA - 072115-103_1 MetaG | ecosystem: Host-associated > Plants > Roots > Rhizosphere | place: USA: Nebraska...
CCAGCGTGTTCCGTTATTTCCATGTCGCCAATCGGGGAGGCGCCGCCCAGCGAATGTCATTGTGTGCATACGTCGAATGTGACGATGGCTGGAAGTACCTGACAAACGGCAAGCGCTTCGACGATGAAGGTGTCGAGCATGTCGCGGACCATGATTCAAGGGAGGATGTCGAGGGCGTGACGCCGGAGACCTGGGCGATCGATAGCTATCCGTGGGAGCGCGATATTCTCTCCGGCGACGAAGGGGGCAGCGAGTCCCGAAGCCAGCCCGACTACAACCCCGACTCCGTCCATCGTTATACGTTGTCGTTCAGGGACCCGCGCGGGATCGTGATCGGTATCCGGTCGATGGTGGTGTCGCCCGGGGGCATGATCCAGTGGCATGACAAGGTGCAGGGCGAGCACCGTGCGTGTTTCACGGGGTATGCGCAGCCGGGAAGCACCAGGTTGATCTGGGATGGCGCCGTACCCGTGGGGATGACGGCGTTGCCCACGCTACCGTCCGCGGACGAGAAACAAGGCGTCATCGTCCTTGTCGGGCGACAGGACATAGCCTACGAAAGCGGCAAGCCGAATGGCCCCCTCACCTTGACCACGACCGATTGGTACGGCAATACGAATACCTTGAAGGTGCGGTTCAAGGGCACGCTCGGTGAGGGACGATGGACCTTGGTCCTTTATCGATAAATCGCTTGCTGGGACCAGCAAGTATCGATGTGCAGCGCATGGAGGCGTGTATGACGGACGACAGCAAGGCGCTAATCCCGCAAGCGGCGACGCCGCCAGGCCCCGGCGTGCAGGGGTTTCATCCTGCCGAAACCGGCGGCATCCACTCGAACGCCTACAACTTCCTGAGCGCGGTGAACACGGGTGTCGATCCGCGCACGGGGATGTACTCGTGCACGGTCAGCCTGCCGGGTGTGGCGGCGAACACGCTGTGCGGCCCGACGGTAGGGCTGGGCCTGGGCTTCAGTGCGCTCGATGCGGTGGACGCGGGTTTCGGCATCGGTTGGTCACTGGCGAGCACACGCTACGACACGCGGCGCAAGCGGCTGTCACTGTCCAGTGGCGAGTCGTTCCGGGTGGATACCTTCGTCAACGACAGGGCGACGTTCAAGGACCGCAAGCTGCGCACGTTCGACCTGATCCGGGAAGGCTTCGACGGCGACTACCGGATCGTGCACAAGTCGGGGATGTCGGAGCGTCTGCGCACCGACGCGGGAAGCGACGGCGTGGCCGTGCTGCGCGAAGTACGTTCACCGGAAGGCCATGCCGTGACGTTGGAGCAGGGCGCGACGAACGGGATCGTAAAACTGCGCAAGGTGATCGATGGCGCCGGGCGGGTGCTCCTGGCCGTGGATTACGACCAGGACGGTGCCACGGTGGTGCGCCTCCATCCGGAGACGGCGCAGGCCGCGGCCTTCAGCTTTCGCTTCACCAACGGCCGGCTGTCGGAACTGGCCTTGCCGGACGGTTATGGCGATGGCTGGTTGTTCGGCTACGAAGCGACGGCCACGGGCCTGCTTCTGCTCACGCACACCACGCCGCCCACGGGCGGCCGGGAAGAGGTCGTCTACCAACAGGACGGCCATGCGCTACCGGGCAACGGTAACCAGCCCCTGAGCCACATGCCGGTGGTCGTGGCATGGCGTCGCGACCCGGGCCACGGGCAGCCGGTGATGGAAACACGCTATACGTACTCGACCCGCAACTATTTCGGCCATGGGGCGCTGGCGAACTGGCTGGACGACGAGGACAACCTGTACCGGTTGGTGATGCCGGAGGGGCAGCGTTACGAATACAGCTCCACGGAAACGCAGTACGACGGCATCCAGGCCGTGCGCACGGTGGAACGGACCTTCAACCGGTTCCACCTGCTGACGCGGGAACGTGCCTCGCAGGCCGGTTGCGTGACCGAGACGGTGACGGTGTACGACGAGGACCCGTCCATCTCGTTCGCCAGCCAGGTGCCATGGTGCCAGCTGCCGGTCGAGGTGAGGACGCGGTACTACCGCGAAGACGAGCCCGGACGGGTTCGCGAGGATGTGGAAGCGCGCGGTTACGACGACGACGGAAATTGCATCGTCCATACCGACCCGACGGGTGCGCGTGAATACTTCTCTTATTACCTCGCCAGCGGTGACGGAGATGATTGTCCCGCCGACCCATTGGGTTTCGTGCGTTGCCTCAAGGAGAAACGCCTGCAACCGCCGGCCGGCACCGAGGGCGGCATCAAGGTAACCCGGTATGCCTATGAGGTAATCCCCGCCCTGGACGGTCAGGGGCCAGGACACTTGCTATCCGTCTACGAGGGCATCCATCGGGAAGTCGACGGGCGCGTCCTCGCCGAACCGCTGAGCGAGACCCGGCAGGCGTTCGTCGCCGATGGTGGCGCGCACCATGGAAGGCTTCTGCGGGTGGTGTCGACCGTGCATGGCGTGGACGCTGCGACCGATTACGCCTATGTCAGCGGAAGCGCGAAAAATGCCGATGCGAACGCCGTCGATGAGGCGGTGCTGTTCATGACGACGACCGTGACCGCCGGCACGGGCAACGACGATGCACTTTCCTTGACGACCCGTAGCGCGCGATCGCTGCTCAGTGGCACGATCGTGATGGAGGAAAGCCCGGACGGTTCCGTGATGCGCCATGCGCACGATGCGCTCGGTCGAAAGATCAGGCAAACGGTGGCGGAAGGCACGGCGTTCGCGGCGGCGAGCGAGGTTCGTTACGCGCTCTCGCATGCCGGAAGCTGGCACGAGGAAACGAGCGTGACGGGCGTGCGCACGCGTACCGAGCTGGATGGCTTCGGTCGTGCGATCCGCCGGGTGGCGATGAACTGGCTGGACGACGGTATCGCGCGGGAGATCTCGCGTACGAGCTTCAATGCGTTCGGACAAACGCTATCCGAGACCACGACGGACCACGCGGTGCCGTTGGCTTCCGGTGCATCGGGCGAGTTGTCCCTGACGACGCGCCACGCCTACGACGCGTGGGGAAATCTCGAGATGTCGATCGCACCGGATGGCGTCGTCGCCCATGTCCGGGTGGACCCCATCGGGCGAACCGAAGACCGCTGGAGCGAAGCGGCAGGCTCCGGCACGCGTGAATCGAGCGAGCACTCGCACGTGGCATTCGGCATCCATGGCCGGCCCTTGCGGACCGAGCGGCGGGACACGCAAGGCGCACCCCGGTCGTGGCGAAGCTACACGTACGATGGTTGGGGACATTGCCTTTCCGACACCGAATCCGCGCCTGGCCTGCCGGACAAGGTGACCCGTTATCGCTACGACGACTACGACAGGACAACGGAGATCACCTCGCCCGACGGTTCGGTCGTGTATCGGACGTACGTCGCACACACCGACGACGAGCTCGTCGAAGCGACAGGCGTTCGCCATATACCGGCTGGCGAGGCGACGGAAGTGACAGTCGAGCTCGGCCGGCAGGCATTCGACGGTCTCGACAGGCGCACGCTGTTTCGCAGCGGCTCGCGCGAAACAAGGTACGTCTACCGGACGACCCGCTCGGGCGAACCGGATGAGATCCACCTGCCTTCGGAGGACATACTCTTCTGCACCTATGAAAAGCACTTGGGTCACCGCCTGACGGCGATGACGGATCGGGCGAGGACGGTGGAATGCCTTTTCGACTACCACCCTGTGCTGGGTCAGCTGCAGTGCGCGGAAAATACGCTTGGCCAGCACGACATCGAGTACCTGCCCAGCGGACGTGTGCGGGCCGAGCGCTTTCGCTTCGGCACGCACGATAAATACGCCACCTATGCCTATACCCTGCTTGGCCTGCCAGCGACGTATACCTTTGTCGACGGCGAGACGAGCAGCCTCCGGTATGACGAACATGGGCGGTTGGCGAGGGTCGAGAACGACACGCTGGAAATCGAGTTCGCTTACGACGCCTTCTCGCGCACGCGAAGAATCAAGACCGAATCCACCGATGGCGGGCGTTCCATGGACATGTCGCTGACCTACGACGACGGTGGCCGTGAAATCGAGCGTGTGCTTGTCTCGTGGAGTGGCGTGGCCACGCGAACACAGACGCTGGCCCAAACGTATTGGGCCGATGGGAAACTCCGTACGCGGACATGGCTTGCGGACGAGGATTCGCGCACGGAATCGTATGACTACGACATTCGTGGGCGTCTGCGGGAATATGCCTGCACGGGTAGCCACCCGCCCCTCGATCCATGGGGTCTGGCGATCGCCGGGCAACGGTTCACGTTCGATGCGTTGGACAACATGCTCACGCTGGAGACGACGTACGCGGACGTGAACACCCTGCCCAGGAAAAGCAGTTTCCACTATGCGCCGAACGATCCCACCCAGCTCATCCGGATCGAACGCGTGCAAGGCGCCAGCGAAGAGAGCGTTCCGTTGGAATACGACGCTTGCGGGAACCTGAAGTACGACGACGCCCAGCGACGGATGGAATACGACGCGATGGGACGGCTGGTCCGCTGGACGCGTGGGAGCGCCTGGCAGGATTATCGTTACGACCCGCTGGACCGTGTGGGCGCGGTCGGCGGATCGGACCCGACACGGTTCCGTTATTACCGGGGCGGGCAGGTGGCCTGGGAGAGCGACGGCGTGACGTCGTCATCGTTCCACACCTTCGGCGGCGCGTGCCTGGCGCAATCCACGTCCGATTCCGTGGGGACGCATACGGTCCTGCTGGGTAGTGATGCGCAGGGTTCGGTCGTCAGTGAAGCAGGAGCCACGCTGGCGTCACCCGCCTACGGTGTCTACGGGTACCGCCCGGAAGAGGCGGGAAGCAGCGATATCGCCTACGCGGGTGAGTTGAAGGAACGTGACGTGGGCTGGTACCTGCTGGGCAGCTACCGGGTCTACGACCCACGCCTGATGCGCTTCCACAGTCCCGATGCGGCCAGTCCGTTCGGGCACGGTGGACTCAATGCCTATGCCTATGTGTCCGGCGATCCGGTCAACCGCGTCGATCCGAGCGGCGAGGGCTGGCTGGACTGGGTGCTCGTCGGCATCGGCGCGATCGCCACGGCGGTCGGCGTGGTCGCCTCGATGGGTACGCTCGCTCCCGCCGCGGCCGCGTTATGGGCCGGCGCGGCGGTGACCTTCACCCAGGCGGCGGTCGTGGTTTCGACCGGCGTCGGCGTGTTGTCGGTCGCGACGGGTGCCGCGTCCGTCGCGCTCAATGAAACCGGACACGAATCCGAAGGCAGCGTGCTGGGTTGGATGTCCATGGGTTATGGCATCGGTTCTGCGGCCGTGGGCGCCGCGCCGGCGGTTGCCGCGTCGCGTGTCGGCCGTGCGGTGGCTTCCGGAGCCGGCAGGGTACGCGGTGGTTACAAGGCGGTCAGCGAACTGCCCTGGCGGTTACGCAATGCGGGAGGGAGCCCCAGCAAGGTGAGCAAGATCGGGTCGCGAGGGAATCCCGCCGCACCGAGGGGGCGGGTCAATCCCGCCTTTGCCGGGGAGGCTGCAGAGGACGCCGTACCACCATCGAACCGCTGGGCCGGGATGACGGGTACGGACAGGGTGAATCAGGCCGCGCAGGGGTTGAGCCGGGGCCAACCCGTGCCCGAGGGCCTCGTTACCCAACGCATGGGGGAAGTATTTCCGGATGGCATCGGCAATCGTTGGAGTCATGTGCAGACATTGCTCGATGCCAGGGGAACACCTCCGCCGGCTCGGTTCAACCGGCTCACGCAAGCCGACCTCGCGGGAAGCGGGTTTACGGATGACGAGCTCGCCGGCGCGATCGAAGGCATGCGTATTCCCGCGAACAACGCGTTCGCACAAGGGCAACTGGCGGAGTCAGTCGGGCTGTTTCGACGATTCATGCTGACCGGAGAGATGAGTGCCCTCCACCAGTCGAGCGAGGCGCTTCGCCTGGCTCGTGATGGAACGCGAACGCATATGACCCTGCCGCCGCGTCGTTGACTATCCTTCCGCACCCGCATGGCGCGCCCGCGTCACCCGGCTGGCCGTCGCCTTGCCCAGCCGTGCGGCGAGCCACGCACCGGTTTCGACGAGCTTGTCCAGGTCGACACCCGTCGTCATGCCCATGCCGTGGAGCATGTACACGACATCCTCGCTGGCGACGTTGCCCGTGGCGCCCTTGGCGTACGGGCAACCGCCCGTGCCGGAGACCGCACTGTCGATCACGCGTACCCCTTCTTCCAGGCACGACAGGATGTTCGCCAACGCTTGCCCGTAGGTGTCGTGAAAATGGACGGCCAGGGCATTCATCGGCACCTCGCCGGCCACGGCGCGCAGCATGTCGCGTGCCTTCGTGGGCGTGCCGACGCCGATGGTGTCGCCCAGTGAAATCTCATGGCAGCCCAACTCGTGCAGGCGGCGCGCGACGCGCACGACGTCGGTCACGGGTACCTCGCCCTGGTAAGGGCAGCCGAGCACGGTCGACACGTAGCCACGCACCGCCACGCCATCGGCACGCGCGCGTTCGAGCACGGGCATGAAGCGGTCGATGGACTCGTCGATCGAGGCATTGATGTTGGCGCGGTTGAACGCTTCCGACGCGGCGGTGAACACGGCCACCTCGGTAGCCCCGACCTCGCGGGCGCGTTCGTAGCCTTGCAGGTTCGGCACGAGCACGGGATAGACCACGCCGGGCGCCTTGCGGATGCCCAGGAACACCTCCGCGGCATCGGCCAGTTGCGGCACCCATTTCGGGCTGACGAAGCTGGTCGCCTCGATCGTGCCGAGGCCGGTGGCCGAAAGGCGATCGATCAGTTCGATCTTCATGGCGGCGGACAGCATCGCCTTTTCGTTCTGCAAGCCGTCGCGCGGGCCGACTTCGACGATGCGGACGTGGTTCGATGCGTTCATGGGGCTTTCCATCAGGCCGTTTCGGTGAAGCGGACGAGGACCGCGTCGGCGTCGACGAAGTCGCCTTGCGCGGCGGAGACGGACTCGATCGTGCCGGCACGGGGCGACTTCAAGGCCAGCTCCATCTTCATCGCTTCCATCACCAGCAACTCCTGGCCTTCCTCGACCACGTCGCCCGCCGTGGCGCGGACCAGCACGATGCGTCCTGGCATCGGGGCGACGAGGTGGCGAGCGCCCGCGGAAGCCTCGCCAGCCCACGCGTAGGCGGGGGCGCGTTCGAACGTCCAGCGACGGCCCTCGTCGTCGTGCAGGCGGATGCGTGTCCCTTCCATCGACAGCGGGACACGCCGTGACTGGTCGTCGAACCGCGCGGACAAGACGCCATTGCCCAGGCGCGCGCCTGCCACGATGCACGAACGATCCCCTTGGTGGAGGACGTAGTGGCCGTCGTGTCCATGCGCGTCGATCTCGTGGCGGCATTCGCCTTCCATCAGGGCGACCACGCGTTTTCCGGGATGGCCCAGGCGCCATGCATCGGCGTTGGCCCAGGGCGAATGCGGGTCGCCCGCGGCAGCGGCCGGCGCGGCCTCGTCGGCGAGCAGGATGGCCGTGGCGGCGGCGAAACGATCGAGGTCGCCCGCCTGCGTGGCGCCGGTCAGGAATTCGTCGAGATGGCGGTCGAGGTAGCCGGTGTCGATGCGGCCTTCCACTACCACGGGGTGCCGGGCAAGGCGCTCGAGGAAGGCCACGTTCGATTTCGGCCCGGTGATGTCGGTCTGGGCGAGCGCGTCGCGCAGGCGTTCGAGCGCCTTCGTACGATCGCTGTCGTGGACGATGAGCTTGGCGATCATCGGGTCGTAGAAAATCGTCACCGTGTCGCCGGCGACCACGCCGGCATCCAGGCGCACATGTCTCGATGGCTGGGGCAATGTCAGCGCGGCAAGGCGACCGGAGCCCGGCAGGAAGTTCGCTTCGGGGTCCTCGGCGTACAGGCGCACCTCGATCGCGTGGCCGCTGGCCCTGACGTCCTCCTGGCGGAGTGGCAGTCGTTCGCCATGCGCCACGCGCAGCTGCCATTCGACGAGGTCGAGGCCGAGGGTCTCCTCGGTGACCGGATGCTCGACTTGAAGGCGCGTGTTCATCTCCATGAAGAAGAATTCGCCATCCTGGCCGACGATGAATTCGACGGTGCCCGCGCCCACGTAATCCACCGCCCGCGCCGCGGCGACCGCCGCCGCGCCCATCCGTGCACGGCGCTCCTCGTCGAGGAAGGGCGAAGGCGTCTCTTCGAGCACCTTCTGGTAGCGTCGTTGCGCGGAGCACTCGCGTTCGTTGAGGTGGATGATGTTGCCGTGCGTGTCGCCGAACACCTGGAACTCGATGTGCCGCGGATGCTCGACATACCGTTCGAGGATCACGCGCGTATCGCCGAAGGCATTCGCCGCTTCGCGCTGCGCCGAGGCGAGCGCCTCCGCGAAGCCGGCCGCGTCGCGCACGATGCGCATGCCCTTGCCGCCGCCGCCCGCGGCGGCCTTGATCATGAGCGGAAACCCGGTCCTGGCGGCCTCCGCGGCCAGGTGCGCCGGCTCCTGGTCTTCCCCGTGGTAACCCGGCACCAGCGGCACGGCGTGTTTCTCCATCAGCGCCTTCGCGGCGGCCTTGGAGCCCATCGCATCGATGCTTTCGGGGCGGGGACCGATGAAGACGATGCCGGCGGCGGCGCAGGCCCTGGCGAAATCCGTGTTCTCGGAAAGGAAGCCGTAGCCGGGATGGATGGCCTGGGCGCCGCTACGCCGCGCCACCTCCAGGATGGCTTCGCCGCGCAGGTAGGATTCCGCCGGCCGGGGTCCGCCGATCGGCCAGGCTTCGTCCGCCAGGCGCACGTGCTGGGCATCGGCGTCAGCCGTGGAATACACGGCCACGGTCCGGATGCCCAGGCGGCGGCAGGTCCGGATCACGCGGCAGGCGATCTCGCCACGATTGGCGATCAGAATGCAGTCGAACATGCGGCTCCCGTCGGGGTTCGGAGGGGGATGGGAAAGGCGGGAAAGCTAGCAGATCGCGGTGTCGTGGCGGGTTGCGCCGCAGCATCCGGGGCGCCGCGGATTTGCAGTACGCGGACGGGTCGCCTAGCCTTGGAGGTCCCGGAGGGCATCCACGTCTTCCCTCATCCCCTCCAGAGCGAGAATTTTTCATGCAGATCGCCAATCGACACGCCGTTTCCTTCCATTACACGTTGACCGACGACAAGGGTAACGTCATCGACAGCTCGGACGGTCGTGAGCCGCTGGCCTACATCCATGGCGAAGGCCATATCGTGCCGGGCCTGGAGAAGGCACTGGAAGGCCGCTCGGCCGGCGACCAGTTCAAGGTCGACGTGGCCCCGGAAGAGGGCTACGGCGTGCGCCACGCGGAACTGATCCAGGTGGTGCCGCGCGCGGCGTTCCAGGGCGTGGAAGACCTCCAGCCGGGCATGCAGTTCCAGGGCCGCAACGACCAGGGCAGCATCAACGTGACCGTGAGCAAGATCGAGGGCGACAACGTCACCGTCGACGGTAACCACCCGCTTGCCGGCCAGACGCTGCACTTCGCCGTCGAGATCACCAACGTCCGCGAGGCCAGCGAGGAAGAGTTGTCGCACGGCCACGTCCACGGCGAAGGTGGCCACCACCACTGATCGTCCGTCGAGCAGCCTGTGGGGTTGCCCCCACAGGCGCCGGATCAATACCAGTCGAGCAAGGACACGCCGAGGCCCAGGTAAGTGGCCCGGTGGTTGTAGTCGATCAGGCTCTCGCCGTAGCCGTTGAATATCTCGAGGTAGCCGCGCAGGTTGCCCGCCACCGGGAAGCTCCACGTTCCGCGTAGCGATCCGTGCGAACGGTCCCCGCCACGGAACGAATGACGCGCGGTCAGGCCGAATTCCTGTCGGCCCACCTCATGCACCACCTGGATCTCGCCCCGGCCCATGTAGTCCTGGATGTCGGGATTGTCGTCGTCCTTGCGATCTTCCGGAATGCGCCACCAGGGGCGCAGCATGATCGTCCAGCCCTCGCGCTCCAGGCCGATGTCCGCGACCACGCGATTCCAGCTGCGCGAGAGCGGATCGGCACGTCCGTTGGACTGGTGGTTGATGCCGATGCCGGCAAGGCGGCCGGTCCAGCCCAGCACCTGGTAGTTCGTATTGAAGACCAGCAGGGCTTCCGGCTCGTAGTTCGTCTCGCGGAAGGGCCGCGAATTGTCGGAGTTGTAGACCTGCCACCGCGACGACTGCGTATAACCGACCCAGACATCGCCGTTGTCGTCGAAGAGGTTTTCCGCGACCTTGGTCTTCAGGCTGATCTGGAACTTGGCCTCGACGCTCTGCAGGTCCTGCGGTGTCGTGACCGTGTGGTCCGGCGCGGGGCTGTGAGGCGTGGTGTTCTGCTTCGTGGTACCGAAGAACGGCAGCGCGTAGGTAGGCTTGTAGCCGCGCAGGTTGAAGGTGCCGAGCTTGGATTCGGGTGAGAGTTCCCAGCGGCTGTCGAGCAGCGAAAGCGGCCTGGCGAGGTTGCCCGAATTACGCGTGGCCAGGTCGACGCTGACCGATTCCCCGCTGCGGTCTTCCTTCTTGACCGCCTGTGGCAGCTGGTCGCGACCCACGGCCTTGTCGTAGCAGAGCAGGCGCTGCGAATCGGTTTCGATGCCGGCGCAGGCGCGGATGTCGATGGGGCTCGGGTTCTGTGCGAGCGCGAGGCCCGTGTGCAGGCACGCGTAGGCGCCGATGGCGCCGGCGGCGCGGAATGGCTTCATGTTGGTGTGACTCCCTGCAAGCCGGGCTAGCACCGGCGAGGGAGGAGTGTAGCGGGCGTGGCCGTGTGAAGAACGTGCAGCGTTACACGTCGCGGGAGCCGGCTCCGGGTTTCCAGCCCGGAGCCGGATGCGAGAGGGTTTACTGCCCGCTGGCTCCCGACTTGCTCACCCAGCGTTGGTACTCGGCCTTTGAGATTTTTCCATCGCGGTTGCTATCCGCGTACTGGAAATCATTGGCCAGAAGGGGATAGGCGGACGCCTGCTCCGCGCTGATCGAGCCCTTGCCACCGGCGAGCGTGGCGAAATCCGGCGCGGGTCCCGCCGGCTTCGCCGGCGCGGGGCCGCTGTTCACGGTGACCTGCCCCTGCGGAGTGGGCATGGTCGTGCCGGACGTGGTCCCTTCGGCGCCCGGAGCGGGTGGCGGTAATGGCGCGTTCGCAGGAGGGGGCGGCGGCGGTGCGCTGGTCGCCTGCGGGGGCATGCCCGGATCGGGCGGTGCCTGTGTCGTCGGCGGCATGTTATCGGCCGGTGGCGCGGGGGGTACCGCTCCCGGCGGTGGGGGTGGCGGAGGCGTGGCTTCGCCCGGCGGCGGAGGCGGGACCCGTCCCGACGGTGGGGCGTCCTGGGCGAATGCCGCGCCTGCCAGCAGCAGCGATGCGCCGAAGGCGACGGCGCGAACTTGCTTCTTCATCGAAAGCCTCCTTTCGTCAGCGTGGTGGGGACACACCGAGACGCGTCAGCGCACGGCTATCGTTGCCCACGCTAGCAAGGGGCGATTTAATGGCGACCCAATTGCGATAAGGCCTCCACCGTGTCGTCACGCGTATCCGACGGCGCCTCCACGGGCGACGTGCTCCGCCTTTCATCCCGCTCCGCCCAACTCCTGCACCTCGCCGCGCAAGGCTTGCTGAAGCGGGGTACCCGCAAGGCACGCAAGCCGGACGTCGCGGCGATCATCGCGCGGATGGGACTGTTGCAGATCGACACGATCAACGTCGTCGCACGTAGCCCTTACATGGTCCTGTTCTCGCGCCTCGGTGGCTACCGCAACGAATGGCTCGACGAAACTTTGGCCGAAGGCCTCATCGCCGAATGCTGGGCCCACGAGGCGTGTTTCGTGCCCTCCGGCGAATTCCGCTACCACCGCGACTATCGCTCGGGGCGCGCGGGCCACTGGGCGCACAAGAGCGCCGAGCGTACCCGTGCCGAGGCGCGCACCGACATGGATGCGCTGCTGGAGCGGATTCGCCGGGAGGGTCCCCTGCGTGCCGCGGATTTCGAACGTGACGGTCCGGCGAGCAAGGGTTGGTGGGGCTGGAAACCGGAGAAACGCTGGCTGGAGGCATGGTTCGCCCTGGGCCGGCTCATGGTGACGCGGAGGGAGCGCTTCCAGCGGGTCTACGACCTCGCCGAGCGGGTGACCGCGCGCTGGCCCGAGCCTCCGCCCCCTGGCATCCTGGACGAGCCGGCCGTACGCCGGCATTTCATCGTCGAAAGCGTGCGTGCGCTCGGCATCGCGAAGGCACGCTGGATAGCGGATTACTTCCGCCTGCGTCCGCGCGTGACGGACGAGGAACTGCTGCCGATGCTGGCCGACGGCTCACTGATACGGATAGATGTCGACGGTTGGGACGAGCCGGCCTACGTGCATCGCACGCATGCGTCGTTGCTCGACGAGGCGGCGCGGGGAGGTCTGCGGGCGACGCGGACCACGTTGCTGTCCCCGTTCGATCCCGTCGTATGGGACCGTGCGCGTGCGCTGGACCTGTTCGGTTTCGAATACACGATCGAGTGCTATACGCCCGCGCCGAAGCGCAAATACGGCTATTACGTACTTCCCATCCTGCATCGTGGCCGGCTGGTCGGGCGCGTGGATGCGAAAGCCCACCGCCAGGGCGGCGTGTTCCAGGTCCTGGGCATGTGGCTGGAGCCAGATGTGGCTCTGTCGCCGGCGCTCGTGGACGGGCTGGCGTCGGCGATCGGCGAATGCGCCGCCTGGCACGGCACGCCCCGCGTCGTGGTGGAGCGAAGCCAGCCCCGGGGACTGGCCTCGCTCATCGGCAAGGCCTTGTCCGGCTGATCAGCGGGTGGAGGCGGGGGCGGGCACGTCCGTGCACGACTTGCCGTGCAGCGCTTCCTTGAGCTGGTTGGCCAGCGACGTGCAGCGGTTCGACAGCTGGTCGCGCATGTCGGCGTCCTGCGACTGGCGCAGCAGGCTGGTCCGCATGAGCTCGTAGCGGCTCTCGATCTGGTCGCGAGCATAGATGCCGGCGGCCAGGTGGCAGCTCTTGTAGCTGGCCAAGTACTCGTCGCAGGACGCGATGCCGGTGTTGTCGGGCAGGGGAGCCTGCTTGCCGCTGGTACCCGCGCGGCTGCCGCCGCTCTTGGGGGCGGCGCTCGTGGAGGTGGTGGAGGTGGTGGTCTTCGTGCTGCCACCGGTCGTCGTGGTCGAACTCACGGTGCGGGTGCTGGTGGGCTCCGGCTTGGTCTTGTGGTCCGAACAGGCGGCCAGCGCGAGGGCGCCTATCAGGAGCGGGGCAATACGGATCATGGAGCGGTTCATGGGTAGTCGGTCCCCTTGGCGAGCGTGGACGGATGGTAGCCAAAGTCGCACCGCTAGTGCGACGCGGGGCAAGGATGTCCCCAACCGGGGTGAAATCCACGTCAGCGATGGGCAGCCTGGGACAAATCCAGGGTGATCGCTATTTCCTTCAGGGACGAGTATAGTCGGCGGACTGTGTTTGCCGGGGTCATAGAGTTATGTTGACCCGATGCAGCTGATCACGTATCCGCAACATCGCTTCGCTCCTCGCGTTTCCTTGCACACCAGTAATGCAGCTACTTAAACAAGTGGCTGGTTTCATTCGTAAATCGTATTGGAGTGTTTCTATGTCGGATCGTGAGATCGGCACCGTAAAGTGGTTCAACGACGCCAAGGGCTTCGGCTTCATTTCCCGTGAGGCTGGTCCGGACGTGTTCGTCCACTTCCGCGCTATCCAGGGCAATGGCTTCAAGTCCCTTGCCGAAGGCCAGAAGGTCTCCTTCAAGGTCGTGAATGGCCAGAAGGGCCTGCAGGCTGAGGAAGTCCAGGCCGCTTAATCGGCCGGGGCAACCCAAGTTTTGCGAAAAGCCGGGCGGCAACGCCCGGCTTTTTTTGTGCCCGATGGAACCGACCCTGGTGGAAGCCGCCCCTGGTGGGAGCCGCTTCAGCGGCGATCCCGCGGCAGCGGGCCGGTTTCTTCTGCACGGCTCGGCTTCGCCCTCGCGTTGGGTTGGTGGGGCAGAGCCGTCGGCCGCCACCCTCGTCGCTCCGGTTCCACCGTCGCTCGGGAAGGGGTGCCGCTGCGCGGCCGTGTCTTATGGCTGACGCCCCGTCGCGCCCGTCGCGCCGGGCGGGGTTTCCGATTCGCCCTCCTGGCTCAGCGGAAACGGCCGGCCATCCATGGCCGGCCCCCTACGGGCCTTTTCGCCCGGCGCTCCTCGGTTCCACAAGTCGCCACGAGGGTGGCGGCCGACGGCTCTTCCGGGCACGGAGGTGTCGTGCGACACAAGCAACGCGACCTTGGGGGCAAGCCGTTCCGTGGGAATCCCCTTCACCCGGGTGGGAAGCGGGCTGGCCCGCGATTCGCCACCCTATGTCGAGCGAATGAGGCTGTGCACTGCCACCGAGCGAGCGGTGGAAAGCCTCGCCCGATCATCGCAAGGCTTCCTTCGCCACCGGAGAGATTGAGGAATCGCGGGCCAGCCCGCTTCCCACCCGGGTGCGGCCACCGGCAATCGGCAACCGGCTGGTGACTAGCTGCACGTGGCACGGCGGGC
>Ga0182005_1000788_pt1 | contig 14417 bp, 10 predicted proteins | sample Sormic07211103_1_FD_123021 | JGI IMG/M metagenome (GOLD analysis project Ga0182005, IMG submission 123021) | Rhizosphere microbial communities from Sorghum bicolor, Mead, Nebraska, USA - 072115-103_1 MetaG | ecosystem: Host-associated > Plants > Roots > Rhizosphere | place: USA: Nebraska...
CTGGCCGACCAGGAGCTTTCGGTGACGCTGTTCGATGCACTGGGCGGCGCGTTTCAGCCCTATGCGGCGACGCATCGGGACATCATCCGGCGGTTTGGACGGTTCCCGCATCGCAATGGCGAGTTGGGGCGTGAAACGACGCCGGCGGAACAAGCGTTTCTCGATCAGGGTGGCTTTGCTGGTTGAGGTTGCCAACGCGCCTACAGACAACCTTAAGTTGTTTTGTTACGGTCATCCCGTTGCCTGCGTCGTCGTTATCAATGCTGCGCAGGCAACCATCGCTCAATGCGGTGAGAAGCGCGGACCAAGAGTGCTGAAACACTCCTGGTCCGCTGACCAAACCAACTGCTCTAGGAGTTGATATGGCTACGCCAGATCATACGGTAGTCGTTCGCCCGCCGGATCCCCCCGGCGACATCCCCATCGGTTACCGGGCGCTCTGCAGTCCTCGCAGAGACGGTTGAAGAACCGCGGCGGCAGCCGTTTTCCTGAGTTTTTTCTCGGCCGAGCAACACGGCGCGTCGCCGTGCGACCCGAGAACACGCTCGGCTGTCCCCGCGACCCACGTCGTCAATCAAGCCGCTCGGCGCCCGGTCACGGGCAGCCGTTGAACCCGCGAATCCGTTTGATCCGCGGCACGTTGCGCAGTGCGTAGCGTGCCGCACCTGGATGAGGGGAAAGGCGGCCGTCAAGGAGAACGTTATGGCCAAAGCGAAAGCGCACCATACCCATCCCGGTTTTCACTATCACATCGATCCGGAAGCGACGTCACACGACCTCATGAACGAGGCCACAGAGTGGCTTCAATACGCACGTAGTCTTACGCGTCTACTCGCCGACTTCATCCATGAGTCCGACACGGTGGACTGCCAACGCGTCGCCCATGGCCTGGAAGCGATCGGTGCGCTGATGCATATGGGTGTGCAGTGCACGGCACAGGCACATGCGCGGATGTGTTGGGACAAGAGGCCTGACTAGCCGGGCGTTCGCTCACTTTCGGTGGTCACTAGAAGATCAAGGAGATCAATGGTGATGAGATTGCGGGACAACCGCGGAGACGGTATGCCTTCACCCGTAATTTGGCCGCTGCTTTTGTCCATAGTTTGTTCAGGCCGTGTTGGTCCGGGCCAAAGTGCTAGGCACGTGCGGATTCCGCCTAATCGCGATGGGCGTGCTTCAGAACCTCGCCCACGAGCGTCCAAGGCTCGCACGGCCTAGCGAGCAGTGCCTCTCCTAACCCAGTAGGACGTTCCTGTCGTGGTTTCAGGTCGGTAGCATGAGTCGGGCATCGTGGCACGCAATTCCACGCCGTCTTTCTGACTTTGACCGCTCAGGCCGAGTAAGACAACCGCCAGGCCCATGCATCTGGCCCCACCAACGTCGGCCCGACAGGCGTGCCCGAGCCAGTCATCGGAAACCGTCTGAGTACAGTGAAGAAGCGCAATAGGTAAGACCTCCGGTCGTCTCACCGAAAATTGCTACTCGAGCTTCTTCAATCCCTGCCCAGAACGAAGGAAAAGGTAGGTCGTCTCACGGCTGGACCTGAGCGAGCCGCCCGGCGTGAGGCCTCCCAACAATCGAATGACTTCGGTTGCATACTTGTGGTCGAGAGAGCCCTTTCCCCTAAGCTGCCACTTAAAAGAACTATGTCGAAACAAACTGAGAAGGTTTACGACATCGCCTGCAAGCGCAAAGTGACCCCACAGAACACCATGCGCCAGCCCAAACAAGCTATCCATCGACTCGTTGACAAGGTAGTGATAAGCATCGATCACGCGATCCAAGTCGAGGTCGCTGAGCGGCTTTCCGGCGGAAACGGTAATCTTGCAAATGCACAACATGGCGCGCATCGCGTTGTAGTGATCGTCGCCCCTGACTTTAGAGTCCTCAAGTACGCGGCGAGCGAGAGCTAACTTCTCGTCATCGTCTCGCTCCTCGTGCATGCATTGGAGCCGCACGTTGCTTGCAATCGTAGTGGCGCCCGACTTCTCGGCCTCCCGAGCGAGCTTCAGAAGCTTTTCTTTGCGCTTCGGATGCCCCTCGCTTTCGATACCAACGATTACCGATCGGGCATGCAACGCGTCCCGCGAGACCTTGTTAATCTCAATGCACTGTTTCGCATATGTCAGAGCATCCGCGTCGAGGTCGAGCGATTCAGAGGCTAGTGCCAACGAGAGCAACGCAATACTCTTTGCGTCATTCGAAACGTTTTCCCCCACCACTCTGGTGAGCACATTAATGCACTCTTGATGGTCCCCGCTCATCCGAAGAGCGCGGCCGAGCAGCAATTCAATGTTTGTACGACGGACCTCGTGCCCGTCGAGGTCGCGATACATAGCCAAGAAATCGGTGGCTGCACGAATTAGGCTATCGTAGTGCTCACCGTTATAAAGAGAAGAGCAGTACGAATTGGCCAGATTGGCAGCATTGGCGATACGCGCGTGAGTGCCAGCTTCGATGGCATCCTTCGCCTCACGCATGATAAGAAGCGTTGCGTTGTCGATCTTCCAACTCTCGCATGTACGTTCATCGAACCTCGTCCCCTTCGGTGGCTTGATAGCGCCAGAACTCCACTTGTCGCCGAAGTACAACTCGAGCGCGTGCCGATTCAGCTTCTCGACGGTCTTCGTTGGCAAATAGCCGATCAAGTACTCTCGGACCGGACGCTTAACTACGAGCGACTTGGCGTTGAGTCGGGCGGTTGCCGAACCGATATTGGGAATCTCAGAAGTGTCCACGAGACCTAGATCGATGAGGCGGCGTCCATCTTGAGGGTAGAACGGATGTGCGTTATCGAACCGACGCACCGATTCGAAATACTCTCCACGTGGAAAGAGAGATAACACCGAGAGGAGATGAAATGCGCGGGGTGAGGCGGGATCGTCAGCTGCGAGTTTCGAAATGGTTTCCGCGAGGCCCGGCGGAGGAGGTTGAAGGTTCGCTGACCGTCCCGACACATCAGCATTAACGAGATGGAGCCCATCTATTCCCAATACTTCGATATCGCGTAGCGCCTCGTCGATTCTCGATGGCAAGCCATCCGTATGCCCTACGATCTTACGGACCAAACTTTCTGTAGCGATCTCGATGCCGCCCATAGGGTGGTTTTGGATGTAGAGCATCGCATCCAATTCATTGAGTGTGGTCAGTTCGATTACATCTAGCGATGTATGCGCTGGACGCCTCCGCGATCGGAAAACGAGGTGCACATTTGAGCAATACTGGAGAACGGCATTGCCTATGTCGCCGAGAGCGTCGAGAAAAGGCATGGTGGCGCTGCCATTCTCAGTAGCAACGTCAATGTCGTCGAAAATGAGTACGCAGCCAGGTTGCTGGGAAATAGCTTCACAAACTTGTTGAAAGCTCGCCCCTAGGTCACGGTGAATTCCGTCGAGCATCGCATCGCGGTCGGCGTACTGACCAACATCGACTTGGAACACCGGCGGCTTGATAAGATTCAAACGCCCGATCATTGCCTCAAGAAACTCGTCCGCGCCGAGACCCCAGTCGGCAACTAGCCAGAGCATGCGTCTATTTGTAATCGCCTCGAGGCATATCTGCTGATCAATTTTCCGAATGTGACGGGCTGGCTCGGATACCGGCAATACACGGCGAAGGGCGTCTAGAACCTTCTTGTCGCCTTTTATGGCAATGGAAGTCATAGGCGCGGCGGCGGGCTGAAACGCCGCATCGGCGCTGTAATCTACATCGTAGTATTCTCCGTCGCGCTCTAGGTTATACCTGAGGTTCGGGACCAGCTTCCAGGCTCCATTGGCGCCGACCATCGCCTCGCGCGGCCACTGCCGGAGCGTGCGCCCACGAGGGAAACTGGTTATTTGGTTAACAGAGTAGCCATGAATACGCTTCACCTGCCGGTCTGTCACCCACTCTAGCCCGAACAGCGACGCACCTTGAAGAAGCCTTTGTCCCTCGTAACCTCCGGAGGAGACTACGCTCGACTGCTGCTCATGCATGTGGCCGTAGAGGTGACAGTCGAATCTCGTCCCGCAATTGATTTCCGATTGCCATGTTGCTTGGCTATCTGAATGCAACCATGATTCAGGATGATGAGTTACCAGTAGGTTGACTGCGTTTTTCTGGCACCACAGCTCTGGCTCATTCTCCGTGATCGCCATCAACTGCCGTGGATCTACGTCGAGGCGTCCCTTGTAATCGCCCTCGCTCACCTGCAGCCACGCACTGTTGAGGCCAATCACGCCGACGAAGTGTTCCCCCACAGGTACGCGAATGGAGATATCCCCAGGGATCAAACCCATCGTTGCATCGCGTGCAACCGGAACTTGAACCTTTTCGAGTGATTCTAGGAAGCGCAGATAATTTTCAAACGAATCTGCGAGAAATTGGGAGTATCCCTTTGTGCCTGCCCAGAAGGCCTTGGGCACTGCGGCGTCCGTCCACCATTCCTTCAATGCGCGTGCAGCCAAGTCGCCTGCGGGCTGTCGCGTAAGGTCGTGGTTTCCGGGCACAGGCACAAAGAGAGGATTGCACCCCAACTCTCGGAATAGTTTCCACATTTCTCCAAGGATGCCGCTTAGACGCTCATATTCTTCCGGCGATGCGCGTTGCACCAGATCGCCTGAGAAGACGACGATGTCGGGGAACCCCGAGACAGGCAATAGTCGCCTAAGGTCGGCGTAGAACGCCGCCTTTATGGTGGGCCATAGCCATCCAGTGGTGGCCATACCCACATGCAGGTCACTGAGATGGAGAAATGTTACGAGCCGTTCGCCAGCTTCCCGCTGTGATTTTGAAGGTTCGGTTCCGTTCGCCATCGCTAAGAAGTCCGGTTTAAGGCTGCGCTGACACTATCAAGGCAAGATGCAAAGCGGTAGAGCTCGACTACGAGGTGTGTCGAAATTCTTCAACTCGGGGGCCCCGGCTGTGCCGCAGTGACCCAGATGAGGCGACGACTAGTCGACGATGCGTCATGACCGAGGCGATATGAGTGGTCGGCAGTCGGCCCATCATTGCATTTACATATTGAAGTATAGCCGTGCGGTTCGCGGAGGTTATCGCCATGGCAGACAACGCGGCAGACGCGGCACGTTACCTGCGCATGCGGGGTGTAAACCGCGCCGGCGAACCGCTGGAGGAACTGATTCACGATGCTGCAGACTCGCAAACCTTGGGGCGGCAGGGAAGAGCCCCGAGTTGCGTGACATGGTGGCTAGGCGGTTGCTATCGACGCTCTTGTCAGAACGGAAGGACCGAGGACTTGACCCGCGATGACCATCTGAGGGCTCCGCGCGCCCATATGTCGCCGTTGTCGGCGGCTGACCGCAAGGAAGGAGTACCGGTTAGCTGCCAAGCGGGTGGAGGCGAAGCGTCAACCGCGGAATGACGGAGTGCTCGACACCGCTCGATGAAGTCGGCTACTTGCCGCGACATCGACGGCTCCGGCCGCACGTCGGCATGCCCACGACCTTTTTCCAGGTATCGCAGGTAGAGGGGCATCGGCTCGTCCAGCGGCCACCGAATGAGTGGCATAGATACGATCGGCCGAAGAGCGTCGCACGGGAGATAATGGGGACCTAGATCGAGCAAGGAGCCGCCCGCCTCGACCCAAAAGTGCGCCGGGGCGCCCGCCCCCGCATTGCCATAACCAGCCATGCCGGGCTTTGAGGCGTCGGGCGAGAGGGTAAAACACATCATATCGCCGAAGACGATTTGCGTAGCCACCTCATTATCTTTGAGTAGCGTGTGCAGTCCGAAGGCGGCGTAGGTGCAGCGCTTCCAATAGTTGTCTGGAAATGCCTCCCGTAGCGCCTGGTCAACGACGGATAATGCTCGGCTGAAGGGGTCACTCATCCCGCGCTGAAGGTGCTCGGGTGTCATCAGCCCGCCATCCGGACGGCTACGGCATCCAGCTCGACCTTCGACAAGCGAGCCATGCTCCAGCCCTCAGCAAAACGTGCGTTCCTCGACTGGGGCAGTTGGTCTGGGGTTAAGTCGTTGATTCGCACCCGGGCGGGAAGGGCCGCGCCCTCGCCCACGAAGATGGCCTCTTGCTGTCCGAGGTTCGGCAGGGACTTTGTCATGCCAGACAGTCCATCCGGAAGGAATCGGGCAACATGCTGCTGGTCGGCCTGGTTGGTCAATCGAAGAACCAACCAGGTTCCGCATTGAGAAATCACGGTACTCTCCACGTCAGCGGGTCGTTGGCTAACCAGCATCAGGCCCAAGCCGTATTTACGGCCCTCCCGCGCAATGCGACGGATGGCACCTTGCGCGGCGGCATATTCCGCTTCTCCCCGGTCCGGGACATACCGGTGGGCCTCTTCGCACACGAGAAGTACGGGATCGCGCTCGCGCTCCAACGGAGTCTGGTGAACCTTGTATCGGAACAGGAGACGGGCGAGCGAGGCAGTCAGAGGGCCGGCAACTTCGTTGGGCAACCCGGAGATGTCGAGGATGCGCAGGTCCTTGGCAGGGTCTTCCGCTTCCCCCACGAATTGTCCGAGGACGACGGAGAGGGACACCGACTCGGGGGTCCAGTTTTTCATCATGAAGCGGACGCGTGGGTCACGCCTCAGGACGCCAAGCTTGTCGACAACCGACTTGAATTTCTGGGTGAAGTCCGTCGCTGACACCGGCTTTCCGTCAGGTTTTATAGCCTGCCGAAACTTGATGTGGTTGAAGAATTCGTCCAGGGAAAAGGGGCGGGGCTTGTCACTGTCAAAGACATCGATTGCCGTTTGCTCTACCCCGTTCCTTGGACGTGGGACATCGGGTTCCAGGCCGTCGTTCGGTGGGGCTATGAACTCCGTCGGTGCCGCATCCACAAGGCCGGCAGCAACCATTCGGGCGTGGGTGAGGGCTTTGTAGATGATGTTGTTCTGGCTCGTGGCCTCTTGCTCAGTCTTTCCGATGACAAGCATCCGGAATTCGTCGGCCGACATAAGCCAGTAGGGCAGCTCTACAGATTCGCCTTCGGCCTCCTCATGGTTGATCGGGTCATATGCTCTGTAGAGAACAGCGCGGCCATTGAATGCGGCTCCGTACTCAGCATGGGGGTCGATGATGATGGCCCTAGGGTGGCACGGCAGGTCATGCTTTGCCTTGTGCGTAAGCAAGCCGTGTAGAACAGCCGCCACCGCTCCGGACTTACCAGAGCCTGTTGAGCCGAGTACAGCGCAGTGCATACTGAACATTCGGTCGATGTTGGCGCGGCAAGTCGCCCCCTCGGCGCCGACATATGTGCCAAATTCCACCAGGGCATCAAAATCTTCTTCCTCACGCTGGCCTTCGGCGGCGGCATAGAGAGACATCGCCTCATCCCAGGTCAGGAGATACACGCCCTGTCGAGGCAGAGGGTAAGTCGTCACGCCCCGCTTGAACCTGAGAGAACTGCTGTGGGCTTGCCAAACACCCTCGGCGAAGAGTTCCACCTCCATGATGCGCTGGTCGGCTTCAGGTGGAATGACCTTGCCTTGCTCAATTAATTCTTCGGACCTCATGCGCAGCAGGGTGACAAAGCCGAAGACGAGATTTCGTCCGAAATGAACCTTGACGATGCTTCCCATCTGTCCAATGGGATACACCCGACCCGCATGGCTGCGCGTGAGCTCGGTGACGTCCCCGTCTAGCTCGACACGAACGGAGGTTCCCGACACCTCGACAATATGGCCGATCCGCAGGTCCTTCACGACGTCAAAATTATTCACCGCCACGCCCTCCGTTCTTCAAAAACGCAATTACACCCTTGAAGGACCACCAGTCATGTTCCCCTTCCGGTAGCTGATGAACAGGCTCTCTGGTGCCCCAGTACGCCGCTTTTTCGGTAAGAACGAATACATGGTCTGCCCACGGCGCTTCCAGCCAATTCGCTAGACATTGCGGAAGCGCGTCATTCTCGCGGCAGAAAGCGACCAGAGTGAGCTTGCTGCCAGTCAGCGAGAGAGCACGTTCAAGCTCCTCATTAACGTGTTCATCCCCAAAGCTATAGCCTGCAACGCCGAGGACAAGCTCCTCCGTCCCGGCGAGAACTCGCCGGAAGATATCGAACTGGCCTGCAAACGGATCTTTTTGTGTCGATACGTACTTCGTCGACTGGGGATGAATGAGCACTCGTCCGTGGTGTTGGGGGTATGTATCCGTGTCACGTACACGCCATACGTCTCCCTCAGTCCCCAGCACCCAATCGATGGATCCATGGAGCTTGACCACCACGCCCCTCATGCCGTCTGTCTGGGGAATCTTCCCGTACTGATGACTGCGGAATGCCACGGCGCCGCCCGAGAAGCCGTCCCAGTGTGGATACTTCCCGAGCGAAAGGGCGTCCTCCAGCAACGTGTCGTAGTTTGTAGTAAAGAAATGGACAGGCTTCCTCCGATCCCACAATCCCGCCTGCCGTTGTTCAAATAGGACACGCACGAACGCGGCGTGATGGTCGATTCTCGCCAGTGGTGCATCTCTTGAACCGATGGCCGCCGGAACGCCCTCCCTGCTAGGGACGTAGCCCCATCGAATGGTTTCCGAAACATGCTGGGTTATTGCTGTGTGGGCTTGCCGAAGGTCGTCGAGGCCGTAGATCTTGCCGGAAATGCTCACACTGCAAGCTGCCACGCGACTGGCGATGGCGGAGTAGTCGCCAAGTTGACTCAGGACGTGCTCGATGTGAGCTCCGGCTGGCAGCTCCCCCATTAGCCCTTCGAGGAGCAGTTCGTGAGCTTGGCCTTTCGCGCGCTCGCGCACCCGAACGGTCAATGCGCCCATCAGCGGCAGCCCAGCGTCTACGCTGATGCCCGCGCCCAGGAGCCAAGCTTGGTTGCTGCTGTCGAAATGTCGATCAACCTGTTCAAGCAGGTCGCCTGAATTGATATTGCTCATAGTGCCCCCTGTTCCTTGGATAGCGATCCTAATCGGCTTGCATGGCGAGCGCTAACCATTCGACTCCTGAGCGCGCGTTGCGTGCCACCGCACGACACGATGCCCTACTCAACCCTCGCTAGGCCGCGTCGTGACAGACCAGATCATCCGCATCAGAAGGAAATCGTCGGGAGCGATCTCCCGGACGGCATGAGGTCCATACGGGACGTATTGCGCTATCCGAGGATGTTGAAAGGCCAGTACTGATAGGGGCTGTGCAGCATAGGGGTTATGAAGCACATAGAGGCCATCTACCAAATGTTCTACATAGTTGGCCTTGATCTCACGCCTCATTAGTGGCATCAAGCCATCTGGGTTGGGATGCAGCGTCGTGAACGTCATAGCCTTATCCGGCGCATCCGCCAACGCCCTGAGCTTCCCCCACGTCGCAAGCGGACCGTACACGACAGCTGAGACTTCCTTATAGTCTGCGTTGGCGAAGAGGCCGACCGGCACTTCGACCCCTGGCTTTTTCGGTATCCCGTCAATTGGGTGGCGAATGACAACATTTCGCCCCTCGGCCATCGTGGCTTCCTCGTCGAAGTACATGCCGTAAAGTGCACCGACAATGGGCCTGTTCGCCGCGAGATGGGCCGCTGGCCGATCGAATGGAGCGATCGCGATGACGTACGGACGTCCATTTACGTGTGGCAGGGTGCAGTAGTAGTCGCGATATCGACGGACCTTTGCGTCAAAACTGTTACAGATGCGAACGATCGCATCCCTATTGAATTCATTGAGGTCGTCTGGGAGTTCCGGTGGCCCGACGCCGAATCCCGAGGGCTGCCCCAGCGCAGGAGCAGAAATCGTCGCTTCCAGCACAAATGGAATCGGTTCGGTGACCACAAAGTCCGGTGAAACATGTGAGAAGTCGAGTGAATGGCCAAGCTCCTTCAGGCAAGCATGAAGGTAAAGTTCCCAGAGACTTGATTCGAACGTCGATTGGAACTCTTTGACAAACTTTCCATCGCGGTCAGGCATTCCGTCTGACCACGCGCCGAGCAGTGCCCTCTCAGGTGCATTTTCGCTCTGCATGAGCATGCGAAAGACCGGATGAAGCCGATCTTCCGGAATGACAGGCGTAAACAAATTCATCGTAGGCGCTCCTCCAGCGACCGCTTCGACCGCACTCTAGATAACTCTCGTATGTGTACCAGCGGACTCCCCGCACATAACACGGCGATGGCCAAACTTGCGGGACCTACGGCCATTCGGTAAGCACGGTGACGGTAGACAATGCGTGGCCATCTGGGAGCGCCCCGCGGCGAACAACCGGGCTGAACTTCGGCGCGGGGCGACGTCAGAGCGTCCCTCCGTCATGGCAACGAGACACTGCGGCCTTTTCAATTACTTGTCTGGTGGATTGTCAGCTGCATCGGCGCTCTGTGCCCCGCTCTCCGCGGCTTTGAAACGCGATTGACGCGCGAATTGACATCGCCAGCCAGCCCTGGGGCGTGAACCGTACTCCGGAGGACACGGTGCGAACGCGACAGCCGGTCGCAGCACGCTTCCCACGCGAGACGATAGGACGGGCTAAAAATCGAACCCCATCAATGGTTAGGCAGGGGCACTTGCACCCCTGCGCAATGCGCAAACGCCTAAAGCCAGGTTAGTTAACAAGAGATTTGGCGCTCGCGCCAATCATTGTGTCAGTGCATCTGCGACTCCCACGATGAAGCGACACAAAGATTGGCGTGTGATCGACCTCAAGTTTGGCACCGACGGCAGTATGGGCCGGAGATGAGGTATTATACCCGGGAAATTTTCGCACTCCCTGACATATGCAGTTGTCAGCTTTTGCGCGTTCCCCGTACAGTTCGCCCGCGCTCCTATATCTGGTGCGCCGGAGGCGCTACACGCCCCGGACCCGGTTCGAATCCTGGTGGGCCCAGAGTCACACTGATCAATTGAGCTGTTGTGTGCGCGATCTCTCATAGTTTGATCGATTTGGCCAAATCTTGATGGACGTCTCTCAAGTTTGTCCTCTGGCGCACGGCTGGTGTGCGGTTAACCATAAAGTGGCCGCTTCGGACACTTTATGGTTTTCAGCCAAGCATAAAGTGTCCACACGCTCGCATATGGCGCATGCCGCGGCACCGACCGTCTAACCCAACGGCTAATCTGGCGAATTGCTGTGCAAGCTCTCCAGCTGAGCAGTAAGGGCCGCCTTGAAGCCATCAGCGTTGGCGTTGACGATGATCTTTTCGTTGTCGATGCCGATAAGATCGGGCACGACTTTCGACAGGCCTTGGACAAGGGCGACTACATGGACCGCTTTTACCGTCGACGCAACGAATTTGGTCCGACAGTGGTGTGCGACGGTACCAGCACTCAGGTCATCGGGCACCTGACCCCCAAGATCCTTCAGCGCATGTCGCCGACATCACGATCGAGGGCGACGCGATCGAGCTGTTCGGTTCGCATGCTGACCTTCGGCGCCTCAGCGTCGAACTTCGAAAGTTGGTCGATCAGGCTTCGATCACAGCGGCAGCAGGCCGCCTAGAGGAGCAGCCCGCTCCGGGCAGAGCGAAATTCCTTTAGCTCGGCTAGGCGCTCTTTCGCTCACACGGACTGAATGAACTCCAGCAGATCGGCATCTATGAGGCGATCTGGGCTTTGGTGCGGAGGTCGAGGACGCGTTACGCCAGTACGCCGACTTCCTGGCCGAACAGGGCGCTACCCGCCAGGTGATTTACCTAAGGAGATGGCGCCAGACCAGGCCTAGGCGCCGTCGTTCTGCGGTTTGTCCTTTTACAGATTGCCCCTTGCGGGCGAGCTCGGCCCGGCGGATGTATTCATCGCGAATCCGGTCGAGGTCTTTCTGGTCGAGCCCTTCCAAATCCATCAGTTCGTCCTTTGCGTTTTTGAGAGAACTGATGATTTCGTCAAGTTTGAGATGGATGGCGCACGAATCCCGGTTCTGCGAGCTTTGAATCAGGAAGACCATCAGAAAGGTAACAATCGTGGTCCCGGTGTTGATGACCAGCTGCCACGTTTCGGAATAATGGAATACCGGACCACACGCAGCCCACACGACCACCAGTGCGGCGGCCCCGATGGAGGCAGCGGGCGTTCCTGACGCTGACGCGGCCCAGCTGGTCAAGCGGTTGAACAAAGAGGGATTGGCCATGGCAGGACTCCGGAGGGAACCGGACTCTATACAAGCATTGCCCTTTCGGGAAACTTCCGAGGAGCGGCATTGTTTTGCCGGGCATGGTTGATGCGCCGTGGCAAGACTGCCCTGTCGTCTGGCTGATAAAAAAACCCCCGCATGGCGGGGGTCGTTGAACAACATCGTTGAGGCGCTGCGGGAGCCTCACGCCGCTTGTTCTGCCTTCTTCTGATTACCCAGTTGTTCGCCGAGCAAGGTCAGCTTCTCGTCGGCGGCCTTCTCTTCCTCCAGCGTTTCGAGCAGCAAGGGAACGGCTTCGGTGTAGCCGAGCTGCTTGGCGAGAGCCGCAAGGGTGCCGTATGAGGCAATCTCGTAATGCTCGACCTTGTTGCCGCCCCCGATGAGCGCAACGTCACGCAGCGGGCCCTTCTCAATTTCTTCAATCACTTCCTTGCCCTCTTCAACAAGCCCCTCCATGGCCGCACACTTCATCCGCTTGAGCTTGATGCCGAGGATGTCGACAATCTGGTCGATGCGTTCGACCTGGCCCTGCGTTTCTTCAAGGTGCGATTCGAACGCGGCGGCGAGGTCGGGGGAGGATGAAGCGCGGGCAAGCCGTGGCAGCGCTTTTGTCAGCTGTTTTTCTGCGCTGTAGATGTCGGACAGTTCGTGAATGAAAAGGTCTTCAATGGTCTTGACGGTCATGTAGAAGTCCTCCGGCGGTGGTTGGTTGGTTGGTTGGTGACCCTACTTCCGCCGCCGTGTGCTTTGCCCGAAGCGCCCGTGAAAATCCTGTGCAGATGTTGACTGCGTGCGTGCGGTCTGGGCGAGGGGGCAAAAATGCCGAGCATGGTGACTTGCCGGGAACGTCCTCTCAGGTCGGCGAAGGGGCCTCGGCAGGCGCCACAAGGCGAGCAACGGCCGACTCGATGGCGGCTGCCAAAGCAGCCCGGTCAAAGGGCTTGGCAAGGCGCGTCATCCAGGGGTCGGCCATCGACAGTGCTTCGGCATAACCTGTGGCGATCACGATGGGAAGGTCGGGCTGGAGAGCCCGCAGCGCCTGAGCAAGTTCGGCACCGGTCATGCCAGGCATGGAGAAATCCGTCAGCAGCAGGTCGAACTTGCCCGGCGCCTCAAACGCCACGATGGCGTGCTGGCCCGACTCGGCAGAAACCACGACGTGGCCCATGTCTTCGAGCATCGCTGACAACGTTTCACGGACGAGAAAGTCATCGTCGACCGCGAGAATATTGAGCGAACGGCCGGGTGCACGGGCGTTGTCTTTATCCCGCCCAGCGGCCGTCGGCTGCGACGCCGGATGCGTCTCGGCAACCGGGAGGAGGAGCGTCACGACGGTGCCACGTCCGGGTGTGCTCTGGATGGAGAGCCGGCCGTTGGACTGTTCGGCGAGGCCGTGAACCATCGACAGTCCGAGGCCTGTGCCCTTGCCGACGCCCTTGGTCGTGAAAAACGGGTCCGCTGCCCGGGCCAGTGTTTCCGCCGGCATGCCCTCGCCGTCATCGGCAACCGACAGGCGGATATATCCGCCCTCCCGCAGGCCGGACACCTGGGCAGGCCCTACAAATTCAGGCGTTGCCGAAATCTCGATGGCGCCGCCGGAAGGCATGGCGTCCCGCGCGTTGACGAGGAGGTTGAGCAGCGCCAGTTCCAGCTGGTGCGCGTCGACCAGCGCGGGCGCCAGCGCCAGTGGAAACCGGGTCGTGACCGCGATGCGGGAGCCGAGCGTGGTCTTTGACATCTCGCTCATCCCGTGGACGAGGGACGGGATGTCGACGGCGGTGGGCCGGAGCTCCTGCTTTCTTGCAAAGGCCAACATGCGCTGGGTCAGCGACGCTCCCCGGTTCAGACCCGCCATGGCGGTCTGGAAAATCGACTGGGTTCGGGCGTCATCGGGAAGACGCTGGCGCAGCAGCTCCAGCGCCCCCTGGACGGCCATCAGAAGATTATTGAAGTCGTGGGCAAGGCCGCCGGTCAGCTGGCCGATGGCCTCCATCTTCTGGGCCTGGAACAGGGCTTCCCTGGCCTCTTCGAGCTGCCGGGCGGCGGCGCGCTGCTCCGTGACGTCCCGGGTCACCTTGGCAAACCCAATCAGGGTCCCGTCGTCGCCGAGAATCCGGTCGATGACGACATGCGCCCAAAAGCGCGAGCCGTCCTTGCGCACCCGCCAGCCTTCGTCCTCGACCCGGCCTGTCGACGCGGCAATGGCAAGGTTGCGGTCGGGGATGCCGGCTGCGCGGTCCTCTTCTGTGTAAAAGCTTGAAAAGTGACTGCCGATGATATCGCCAGGCAGATAGCCCTTGATGCGCTCGGCGCCGGGATTCCAGCTCGACACGTGGCCCGTGGGGTCGAGCATGTACACCGCGTAGTCAGCGACTCCCTGGACGAGAATCCGGAA
>Ga0182005_1000790_pt1 | contig 14406 bp, 6 predicted proteins | sample Sormic07211103_1_FD_123021 | JGI IMG/M metagenome (GOLD analysis project Ga0182005, IMG submission 123021) | Rhizosphere microbial communities from Sorghum bicolor, Mead, Nebraska, USA - 072115-103_1 MetaG | ecosystem: Host-associated > Plants > Roots > Rhizosphere | place: USA: Nebraska...
CCGGCCTGGTCAGTGCCACGATCGATGGCGTTACGCTGAACGATACCGAAGCGGGTGTGCTGAGCGGCGCATTGGATCGCGCCGCAGGCAGTAATGGCGGCAAAAATTATAGCGCAAGCACCGTGGCCAGCACAAACGGCTTGATCGCGCCGAAGCCATTGAATTCGCCATCGTCGCTTTGGCTCGCTTCATCAACTGGTATCCAGCCACGGTTCGAACCTTCCACCGGCAGAATCATTGCGGACTTGCCGACGGAAGACGCGGAAACATTGACTCCCATGGGCACTTTCGCAACCAACGCCGACGGGCAGGAGGATGCATTCCTGCATAACGCCGATGGGAGGATTGCTATCAATGGCGTCAATCGATTGCGTCCAAACAGCCCTCAATTGCACATCGTCGACGGTGGCGTCGAACTGCTCGGCTATCTCGTTGAAACGGCCGAGTCTGCCGTTAAGTAATGGAGCTGTCACTGAGAAATAATTCTTTGCGCGTAAATCGGAATTTCACCAGGTATCTACCCTGAAATTTTTACCGGAACAGTTCCGCTGAATATGCCGACGCCGTTTCTGCATGCAGCCAATCCAAGGCTTCCAAGCGCCGGCTCAGTCCTGTAAAAGTCAAGCCGGCATTTCCTCCTATGCCGGCGAATAACGAGCCAGGGTGGGGGCGACAGCAGGGAGAAAGACATGCTGCTTGCCAGCGCTCCGTTTCTGATTAAATCGCCCCCCATCACCGGCAAGGTCCTATTCGACATGGATACCTTACATCCTATGGTGGTCGATTAAATCAAGTTCGTGGTGGCAGCGGATCACGTCCTGGATCGTGGTTGTGAGCTGTCGCAGTGAGATGACCCGCCTCTTTGCAAGCGCGGCGAGATTGAGCGCCGGCAGGTGTTGCTGGATGTGTGTGGCGATTGCAAACAATGGTGAAATATCCAATTAATAATTTGCGCTTCAAGGATTTGCTTATTTTTTTGGACGATGCATGGATGAAGATGAAGATCCTTGATACATGAGCAAAAGAATGACATTGAAAAATATCGCATCACATTTAACGATGCGTATTAACAAATGAAAGAGGCTCCTCGGCGTCTATGGCATTGACGAGCTACTTAACGTTGTATGGACGCAAATCTTGATGTCGAGATTTGCCTGATCATGTCTTAAGTAAATGGGAGTACAACATGAAACGCGCATCTTTAAATCACGTCTATCGGACTATCTGGAGCCAAGTGCTGCGTACCTGGGTGGTGGTGGCGGAGAACGTCAGGGGCCGCGGCAAATCGAGAAGCTGCAAGCTAGTTGTCGCAGGGCTGTCGCTAGCCGTGGGTACTGCAGCGCAGGCCATGCCAACCGGTGGGCAAGTGGTGGCGGGAGCGGGAAATATTTCCCAGTCGGGCGCCGTCACCACCGTCACTCAGACCAGCCAGAACATGTCGGCCAATTGGCAAGGCTTTAATGTTGCATCCAGCGAGACGGTCAATTTCGTGCAACCGACCGCCAGCGCCATCGCCGTCAACCGCATCTTCGATACGAATGGCACACAGATTCTCGGCCATCTGAATGCCAATGGCCAGGTATACCTGATCAATCCGAATGGCATCCTGTTCGGCCCGGGCGCACAGGTCAATGTAGGCGGCCTGGTGGCTTCGACGCTGGATCTGAATGACGCCAGCTTGAATAGCGCCGCCAGGACTTTCAGCGGCAATGGCATGGGAAGCGTCATCAATCAAGGCACTATCAATGGTGCTTATGTTGCGCTGCTCGGCAAGCACGTCAGCAATCAGGGCACAATCACTTCCCCACAGGGCGCAGTGGCATTGGGCGCGGGCAGCGCCGCCACGCTCACTTTCAGCGGCAGCAGCCTGGTGCACATGCAGGTCGACCAGAGCGTGCTGGACAGCCAGGCCGAGAATGGCGGCTTGATCCGTGCCGATGGCGGCATGGTTGTGATGGCAGCAGGCGCGCGCGATGCGCTGCTGGCCAGTGTGGTCAATAACGCTGGCGTGATTGAAGCGCATTCGGTGGAAAACCATGATGGCAGTATCACCTTGCAAGGTGGCGCTGCCGCAGGTACAACGCGTGTCAGCGGCACACTGGACGCGAGCAATAGCAGCGGCAAGGGCGGCGCGGTGACGGTGCTGGGGAATAATGTTCAACTTGCACCGAGCGCGCAGATTGATGTCAGTGGCGCTACCGGCGGCGGCGTGACATATGTGGGAGGTGGCGCGCGTGGCGAGGACCCGAGCATGTCCAACGCGGCAAACACCACGGTGGATGCCGGTGCGGCTATCCATGCGGACGCTACCCAGCATGGCGACGGCGGCAACATTGTGCTGTGGGGCGACACGCTGAGCACAGCAGCTACGCTGACGGCGCGTGGTGGCGTGCAAGGCGGCAATGGCGGCCTGGTGGAAACTTCGGGTCATTTGATCGACATCGCCGGCAGCAACGTACAGACCGCATCGCCAATGGGAGCCGGTGGGACCTGGCTGCTGGACCCGCTGAACGTCACCATTGGGACAGCTGCAACAACGGGCGTGACGTCTAATCCGAATCCCGGTGGCGGTACTACGTCGCCGAACACTACTACTTCACAAGTCAAAGCTAGCGACATCGTGGCTGCGCTCAATGCCGGTAACAGCGTGGTTGTTAAGACGACGGGAACCACTGGTGCGCAAACAGGGAGTATTACCGTTACGGCCCCAATTGCGATGACGGCAACGCCAGCGAGTACTCCAACGCTTACGCTGGATGCAGCAGGTAGCATCAATGTAACAGCTGCTATCACTTCGACAGGTAGCGCCATGAACTTGACGATGAACGCCGCTGGGGCGACAGTGATTGGTCAAACAATAGATACCAATGGTGGGGCAGTCTCAATAACAAGCAACACAACCAGTGGCCATGGAATTGACATTCTTTCTGGCGCAGGTATTAAAGGTGGTTCTGTTTCATTGATTGGAACGACGTCGGGTTCGGGAACAGGGATAACAGGTGTTCATATACAAGGCCCGATCGAGGCAACAGCTGGCAATGTCGTGCTTACAGGAACGGCGACTGGTGCTGCTACATGGGGCATTAACGTCGGCGGATCAATTACGGCGACCGGATCAGTCACCCTAACTGGAAATTCAAGTAGCAGTACAGGCGTTATAGACAATAATCTTCTCAATACATACGCAGTGAAAGGTGACAGCGTGGTAGTCAATGGCAATGTGGGAGCGGGGAGTATTGCGGCGGGTGTCAGGCTTACCAATATTACCGCCACAGGTACTGGTGGAGTAACAATTAACGGCGATAGTGCTGCCGTGAGTGGTGTCCAGGTCGATAATATATCTTCGCCCAATGGCGCAATTAAAATCACTGGCAAGACTAGTTCTGCCAGTACTTCAGCCGCAGGGGTCGAAACTGGCAGCGCTGGCGCTACAATTTCCGGAAAATCCGTTGATATTTTGGGGACTGCAACGGATGCGGGCATCGGCGTTAGTTTGTCTGCTGCCGCGAATTCTACGATTACGGCAACAGGCGGCACGTTGAACATCAAGGGTATTAATAACAGCAGTACGGGAACGACCAGCCAGGCAGGTGTTTTACTACAAAAAACTACAACTTTGAGTTCCACGGCAGGCACCACTCTCACCGGTGAAATGGGTAGCACTCAAACAAGCGGCGGCGCTGTACGTAGTTACGGGAATGCTACCTTGGTGTTGAATGGTGCTGGAGACACGTTATTGACTGATGACGCTACGTCGGGTACATCGATTGGTGTACTGAACGGCGGTACGATTACCAATAATGGCACCGGGGATCTGACTTTCACGTCCTTGAAAAATAATGTGTCCAATACGGGTTCCATCAGCAATGGTGCAAACGATCTGGTAATGGCGGCAGGCACAACCTACGCAGCCAATACCAATTTTGCCGCGGCAGGCGAAGTCGTTTCCAGCGGAGCCATCACGAACTCGGGCGCAGCTAAGGTCACTGTCTATTCTGGTTCTTATACCATGGGTACTACTACGGTGCAAAATGGTAAAACGAATTTTAATTCCACGATCAACGGCGTTAAGCCTTACCTCAATGCCGGTTCCGGCTGGTACCGTTACAACACCGCGTATGCGGATGCACCGAGTGCGACAGGAACAATTGGCGACGGCAAGAATTACATCATGTTCCGTCAGCAGCCTACCGCAACGCTCACTGCCGGCAGTACGACCAAGGTCTATGGCACTGCCGATCCGACCGCACCAACCTTCGCTGTAACCGGAAACAAGAACCAGGATACGGGAACCCAGATTGCGGGAGGAGGGACTCTTACGCGTGCGAATGCTGGCACGATCGCTGGCGAGAATGTCGGTACCTACGATTATTCCGGAGGCTTGAGCCAGATTGGCTACGCGCTAAATTTTTCCGGAACGCCGAAGCTGACCATTACCCCGGCGCCGTTGACGGTGACACCGAATGACGGACAAAGCAAAGTATATGGCCAGCTCGATCCAACTTTGACTTATGGCCTCGCCGGCCTGATCAGCACTACGGTCGACGGGGTGACTTTGAACGACACTGCAGCCGGAGTACTGGGAGGCGCCTTGTCACGGACCGCTGGTAACAATGTGGGCAGCTATGCGATCAACCAAGGTTCTCTGGCGTTGACCAGCACTGGTGCCGGCACCGGATCGAACTATACACTGGTCTTCACCGCCGGCAAGAACTTTGCGATTACGCCGGCGGTGCTGACCTTGACGGCCGCACCTAGTACTAAAACCTTTGACGGCAACACGGTTGCCGCCGCTACGCCGACAGTCACCGGCCTGGTAGGCAGCGACACGGTCACGGGCGCCAGCGAAGTGTATGACACCCAGAATGTGGGCACTGGTAAAACTCTGACTGTTGGTGCCGGTTATACCATCAATGATGGCAACGGCGGCAATAACTATACCGTCAACATCGTCAACAGCACCAACGGTACGATCACTCCGGCAATACTGACGATCACTGCGACGTCTAACACCAAGGTCTACGATGGCAACAACGTGGCAACGGCAACCCCGACTGTCAGTGGCCTGGTCGGGAGCGATACCGTCACCGGTGTTACTGAAGTATATGCCGACAAGAATGCGGGAACTGGTAAAACTCTCACTGTCAACGGCGGTTATACGATCAATGATGGCAATGGCGGCAATAATTATGCCGTCAATATTGTCAACAGCACGACCGGTGTGATCACTCCTGCAGTCCTGACCATCACGGCCACCCCTAACAGCAGCAAGGCCTATGACGGCACCATTGCTGCCGCTGGAGCGCCTGGTGTCGCTGGCTTGGTTGGCAGCGATTCCATCAGTGGCGTGACGCAGGTGTATGACAACCGCAATGCCGGGACTGGTAAAGCGCTGACGATAGGCCGCGGCTACGTGATCAGCGACGGCAACGGCGGCAACAACTATACAGTCGATGTCGTCAACAGCATGACCGGTGCGATCACGCCGGTAGCGCTGACGATCACCGTGTCGCCTAGCACCAAGGTCTACGACGGCACCACCGCGGCAACCGGCACACCGACTGTTGCTGGCCTGGTCGGCGGCGACACGGTCAGCGGCTTGGCAGCGGCGTACGACAATCAGAACGTCGGCAGCGGTAAAACCATGACGCTTGGCAGCTACGTCATCAATGACGGCAACGGCGGTAGCAACTACACCGTTACCACGCTGGGCAACAATGCGGGTGTGATCACGCCGGCAACACTCACGTATACGGCTGCACCGGTTCGCCTGTCAACTGGAGACGCGCCAGCCGGTTTGAGCGGCAAGCTGAGTGGTTTTGCGGCGGGCGAAACACAAGACACGGCAACCAGCGGTGCTCTGAGCTGGATCACCCCGGCGACCTCAGCCAGTCCAGTGGGACGGTATGCCATCAACGGCAGCGGCCTGAGCGCAGGCAACTATGTGTTTGTCCAGAATCCAAGCAATGCGACGGCATTGACCTTGATCGACACAAGCATTGTGCTTGATCTGTCTGATTTGCTGAACCTGGCGGCCAATACCCAGCCGAGGTTTGACCCATCCACAGCGATCACCAAAGTGGATGAAATCATGGGCCTGCCGGCTGTCCTGACTCCGACGGGTACTTTTGCGACCAATGAAGGAAATCGGGACGATGCCTTCCTGTATGGCGCTGACGACAGAGTCGTGATTGATTCTGTGAAGCATCTGCGCACTAACGGACCAAAACTGGAAGTCATCAATGGCGGCATAAAAATGCCAGGCGATATAGTGGCGGCCGTTACCGGCAAATAGGAGTCGTGATTGGGTAGCACAATGCGTGGCCGCGGCTGCCAGGAATATCTTCTGGCGGGAGCGGCCAGGCATCGCGCTTCATGTCCTTGACGTTGCGGAACATCCTGCTGGCTGAAGCGAAAAACCTGGTGCTTGTCTTGCCGTGGATGGCTGTCGTGTAGATCAATTTATTGAAAGAAGAGAAGGCGAAATGATGAGCGTTGCACCAGGTGTGTGGCGCGATGGTGATGGTGAAGCGGCTGCGCAATATAAGTGGTGCTGCCTTCTTCAGATCCTGTAAGTCGCTTACTCCAAATGGGAGAATTTATATGGGCCTCAATCTGATGCAACTCACTCAAACTGTGCTGGGCGGAAAAATCACTGACCTGGTGAGTAAACATTTCGATATTGACACTGATAAAGCGAAGTACGTTTTTGATACCTTAAGACCGGCCTTGATCGGAGCTTTGGTGCAAAAGGCCGATATGCCTGACGGTGCCCGTGCATTGCATGGAGCCATCATGGCGCCCAAAGTGGATGCGCACATTGCGACCAACATTGTCAGGCTGTTCGACAATCCGATCTCCGTGACAAATCTGCTTAACACCGGCAGCGAGCACATGGCTGGCCTGCTTGGCGACAAGGCTGCCGCTGTTGCAAAAACGGTGAGCCAGCAGAGCGGCACGGCAGTGGGCATCGTCACTCTGATGGCCAGTGTGATGGCTGCCGTCATATATGGCCTGGTCAAGCAGCATCTGCAAACCCATGGTGGTGGACAGTGCGACTTGGTGTCTACGCTGGAAGATCAATTGCCGTACATTCACGGCAGAGTGGAAGAGAGCGTGTGGGCGGCATTGGGTATAGGTGCTGCGACGGTGTTCTTCGATAACATCGGTCGCAAGCTCAAAGCGACATTGACGGCTTTTCATATGGATAACCCGCCGGTGCCGGCGCCAGCGCCTAACGCGCCTCGTGGCAACGCTTTCGAAAAAAAAACCGACGTTGCAAAGTGGCGGTGGCTTTGGCTCGCCCTGATTGCAGCCGCGCTGCTATTTTTTTTCTACAATTATTACGGAAAAAAATCCTTGTATCCAACAGCCCCGACGGCAACGCCCGTGGCAGCTTCATCTCTGGCTCCGACATTTTTATTGCGAACTGACAAGGATACCCAGGCGACGGTTGTTGCTACCGTAGCAAGCGAAATGGAAAAAACAGCTGTAATCGACGAGGTAAAAAAAGAATACGGCGATAAGGCTGATGTCACAGTCAAGGTGGATGCTGCGGTCAAGCCGGCAGGGTGGTTAGGCAAGCTGCCAGAGATGTTGTCGTATTTCAAGCTGCCGGATGCAGAACTGCAGATGACAGGTAACGATATTGAAATCGGCGGCGCGGCGGCAGATGCCAAACTTGGCATAACCGATCAAACCAAAGCTATCCTGGGGAGCGGCTATACCATTTCCCTGTTCGATCTTTCCCAAGCTGTTGCTACCAGCAGAATTAAATTTGAGGCGGCTTTGGTGGAACTGAAACCAAGCGTATGCACGGCAGCCGATGTCGTCAAAACGATGAATATCTATACGCTCAATTTTCCTTCCGGCTCGGTTGCGATTCCGAATGAAGATGCATTGGAATTTGCCAAGGCAGTAACCGCGATAAAAGATTGCGCCAAAGACGCTACGCTGGAAATTGGCGGTCATACCGATAACGTCGGTTCATCTGTCGTCAACATGACGATATCCCAAAAGCGAGCCGACGCCGTACGTGATTTTTTCGTCTCCAAAGGAGTCGCCGAAATTGCCCTGACGACCAAGGCTTATGGCGATACAAAACCGGTGGCTGACAACGCTACCGCCAATGGCCGCTTCCAGAATCGCCGCATAGAGTTTAGGGAGCAGAAATAGTGTCTTCACTTATACGCGTGGATTGCAGATTTTCACCATGAATTTTGCAGATATAAATGTCAGCCGTATTTCATCGAACAATCGGCAATACATGTGTTGATCCGATCCGATCAACGCATGTATGACGTCGACTGCTTAGATGGAAGATTTTGAGGAAATGAGGCTGGCCATGCCGATGTATTTACTGAATAGAGCGATGAAATCAATTTTTGGCAATGCAATTTATGGATTCAAGCTATTAAAAAGCGATTTTTCGCATTCATACGAAATATTTTCTTTGTTCTCGTCGTATCAACATGACCGATATTGTTTCAACCGCCGTGATAAATAGGGGACTCTCATGAAAACAACTATGTGCAATTACAAATCTGAAGCATGCCTTGGACTGATTTCTAAACCGCTTCTTGCGACCCTGCTTGTTGCTTTCACACCGTTGCTATATGCGGCTGGACCCGAGACGCCCAATGCCGGTTCGATTCTGCAGCAGCTTAAGCCCATTACTCCTCCCGTGCCTCCGGCGAACCAGCCGGGGTTGAAGGTAGAACGCGAAGACGCCACGAAGCTGCCGCCAAGTGCACCTTTTCTGGTGAAAGCTATACGCATTTCGGGCAATACCTTGTTTGACTTTAACACCTTGCATGCTCTGGTTGCCGATGCGGAAGGACAGACTCTGACTCTTGCACAACTGGGAGCGAAGACTGCCCTCATCACGGATTATTACCGTCGCCACAATTACCCGCTGGCGCGGGCTGTCATTCCGGTGCAAACCATTCGTGATGGGGTGGTGGAAATCAGAGTCATCGAAGCGCGTTATAGTAAAATTGCGCTCGATAACCATAGCGAAGTCAATGATGATTTATTGCGAGCGACGCTTGCTCCTGTACAAAGCGGACAGGCAGTAGACCAGGAAGTATTGGACCACAGCCTGCTGCTGCTCTCCGACATACCGGGTGTTACGGTGGACGCCACCTTGAGGCCTGGAACAGAGGTGGGGACTTCGGATCTGCTGGTCGAAACCTCCGCCCGGCCTGCCGTCAGCGGACTGGCGTCGCTGGACAACTACGGCAACAGCAATACCGGCAGGGTACGTCTTGGCGCATCAATGCAGTACACTAATCCCTTGCATCACGGCGATATCCTGAGCGCGACGGTCCTGACTTCGGGCAGCGGCATGAATTACGGGCGTCTTGGTTATGAAACACTGTTGAACGGGCAGGGCACCCGCTTCGGCGGCTCCTACTCAGCATTGCACTATAGTCTTGGCAACTCGCTCTCGTCCCTCGATGCACATGGCACCGCACAGGTAGAAAGCCTGTGGATAAAGCACCCCCTCGCGCGCACTCAGACTGCCAACGTCTACGGTCAAATCCAATACGATCAAATGCAACTGCGCGACGATGTCGATGCCAGCGCGATCCAGACGCATCGTCATCTGGGTGGCTGGACTCTCGGTCTCAACGGCGATTGGCGCGACTCGTTCCTGCTCGGCGCCATCAGTACTTGGAATGTTGGCTTGATGACCGGACGTGTCGGTTTTGACAATGCTGCGGCGCAATTCATCGATTCAACAACGGCGCAGACTGAAGGAGGATTCACGAAAGTGAATATGTCTTTGTCTCGCCTGCAGAACCTGAGTCTGCAGGATGCGTTGTATCTTACCTTCTCTGGTCAATGGGCGGACGGTAACTTAGATCAGGCGTTGAAGATGACAGTAGGTGGGGCATACACAGTACGTGCATATGACATGGGAGTGATTTCAGGGGATACCGGAATTTTGGGAACCATCGAATTCCGGCACAATTTGGGAACTCTTTGGGGGGGACAATGGCAGGCCGTCGCCTTTGTTGACAGCGCGCATGTGACAATGAACAAGGAGACCTGGGTTTCTGGAAAAAATACTGCTACATTAAGCGGTGCAGGTTTGGGCCTGAACTGGGCGGGGCCGAATGAATGGAGTGCCAGAACTTATCTTGCTGCACGCATTGGGTCAACTCCTGAACAACTGAATGGTGCCGCGTCCGTACGCGGATGGCTGGAAATCAGCAAAAGGTTTTAGGCTTGCTGTATAGCGGAGGATCGTGTCCGTCGGTAGTGAGGATGAAATCCAGTCCCCCATCAAGTATGAAGTTTTATTGATATTGCGATAGTCCGTTATCCGTCAAGATGACTGCGCCATTCGCATACTTTGCGGCACACCCTCAGACCTCTCCGAATCCCTGTTTTTTGCGGGTATTCGAGTGTACTTGAGGGGCCATATGGGGGACGCGGCGCTAGGAGAGATAGCCGGACATTAAGAGGCTAAACGGGACCGTAGCCCAGCGGGCTGCCGATCATTCGTCCATACGCCGCCGGTATCGACGCCTGCTTGCGATTCCGTGCTGTCACCGTCAGTCCCGATTTACCCGATGAGCCAGTGCGGACATGGGCCGGAAGATGACATTAGCTGATGATCATTGCGGAAGAAGCGCACGGCAGCATTCTCCTATGCCCAGGCAAGCTCGCATGCGTAAAATTGGCCAGTTTATTTGGCTGCTCTTTGAGTGTTAAGCGCGAATATATCAATAAAATTTTTTTGCATAGCCAACTGGCAATTGCTAAATTTGTGCGCCGTCTTGCGGGCGCTCATTCGCCGCATCTCTGGAGATGAGAAGACATTCAGACTTTCTCAATAACAAAAAGGAATGCAATTCTATTTTTCTAACTTCCGACGAATTACACTGAGTGCTTCATAGAAATCGCATTCCTCGCATGAATTACTTTTCCACAATATCATTTTTTCCAAAGTGGCCTCGCATTGGTTGCACAGAGGTTAAAGGGCGCCCAAATAACATTGAAACCGTTTGCATGGTTATGCTAACCCCGTAGGAACTAAACACCGATTCGGCAACCTTATCGCCCGCAACAGCGCAAGCCTCCTGTGCCATTGTCCTTACACGCTCTGACTGCACATTCCATTGCAACAGAGTCAATAGTAGATCGCCGTGCCGATATCCCGCAGCTACAGCATTTAACAAGACCCGTTTGATGAAATCGCTGGCATTGAGTCTGCCGATTGCTGTTATCTGGAGCGGGCTGCCATAGGCAGTATCGCCGGCAAGCAACAATATGCCGGCAGGGGTGAAGTCAAAGCCATCACCCTTGACTGTATATATTTTCTGCATAATTTGACCGCCATTTCAATATGAGTGGATGGAAGATAGCGTCACAGACTTTTTATATATGGAAAACTTAACAAATGACCGTCCATATATCGTCCACAAAATCGCAATGAGACTGTGTGTCAATGATCAGCGCATGTCGCTACAGACGAAAATTCTATTTTCAACTCACACTTTTTGGGGGGAGGGGGAAATTACCGATGGAACAATGGCTACAGGCGTTAGTGCGGCCTGTCAGAAACTAAGACCCACATTGACTGAAGAAGAATTACTGAGGATAGGTACGCTCGTCTGATGGTTTTCCTATATCTTCGACGAGTTTGCTATTGGACGGCCTAATATTCAATTGGGCGTTTTATAGTCAATAATATTGGGACGGGCTTCAAAAAATCATATCAAGCGAATGGCCGAAGAGATGTCGCCAAATATACGGCCTCGCCATTGGGCGAGGCCGTAAGAGATGATGCGGAAAATCAATGCTGTGAACGAAGATCATATTTTTCTATTTGGAGCAGAAAAGCGATTTCGTCCGATCGAAATTATGGCTTATGCTAATTCAATGTCGCTGTGATTTTACTTGCCTCGTTGTAGTTCCACAATTGATTTGTCTGATTGCCGCACGCATAGGTAATTAATGCAGTCCCGGCATTCGAAGATCCGTATGCGGCGTCAAGGCACAATCTTGAGGCTTTGTTTATCAGGTTCTGTTTTCCGGAGATTGGATTGCTTTTCCAAGTCCATTGTTTTGCCAGATTGCCGTCGCATACTTGCAAGTCAACAATGTAATTTCCATTTTTATCCTTCGCTTGACTGGCATTCAGGCACTTCCCCAAGGTCTGCAATGTGCCGTCAGGACTCGACGTCCAGATTTGCTCCGGCGCACCGGTGCGGCATGCCTGCAACGTTACGGCGGATTGATTGGGCGGCACTGTGACCGTGCTGGCTGCCGCGCACATATTTCCGATTCCTACAAGATGTTGAATTAATGTTGGGGGAGTGTAATTGGTATCGCTATGACCACCCGCCGCATCGACCCAATTGTGGAACTGGGCGGGACATTTTCCTTGAATCCAGGTAGATGTGTAGCGCCCCTTCAATGCGCCATTCGCCGCTGTCGGCGGTCCAAATAGAGCCGAGGTAGACGGCAGGGCTTCACATGTAGGGTAGTATCCGTAGAATTCTGTGAACGCCAGTTGCGATTTTTGCAGATTGCCCGACGATGCAGGGAGAGTCCATGTCCCGATGTGGGTCGAGTTTCCGGTCGCGGTATCTATAACTGTTCCTTGCCAAACATTGGGGGCGGTCGTCATGACCTGGAACTGGTAAGTTTTTCCAACCACGTACCCAAAAGATACGCTGCAGGAAACACCCGGCCCGCCATCTGCCCCCGAATGGCAATTCTGGTCGTTGCTCGTTGCACCTCCGCCGAAGACGCTGAACAGTGCCCGTCCTTGCGGAATCCCATTCACATCAGGGCGCGGCTGCATGCCTGTATAACCACCAGTGCCATTTTTGAAGCTGAATTGATTTGACCAATACACCACATCCGTAGACCGATGGGGCTGGTCTTTGATCGTTAAATAAAAACTTATCTCGGACAGGCCCTGCGCAGGGATAGGGCCATCTATGACGTAACCGAAATAGTCATTGCCTCCGCCAGGAGCTGCAAACGACACGGCCATTGAACACATGTAGAGAAGCGCAACTACGCAAGTAGCGGTGACAAAATTAAACAGGTATGCAGCGAGGATATTTAATTCATTGGATTTTTTCATGACGTGATCCTTTTGGTTGAAAATTAAATTTCATGCTGAAATTTCCGGATAGGGCATATTTTGTTCATTACCTCCTGTTCTACTAGCATCACAGTGTAGTTTTAATCCGTGGCTGTGGCTCTCGATGAAGATTTGATGCCATCACAAAAATGATGGAGATAGGTATATCGACGTCGGTCCAGATGAATAGAAAAAAATGGCCATCAATTGCATTGAAATGCCGGCGGAAGAATTCAATATATTGAGATTTTCTGCGGTGCATTGACGCCAGATGATCAATGAAACAGAACTGGGTACATTTGAATCATGCTATGCAAAGAAATTTGTCGCCACTGCTACTATTACTAGCAAGGTATTGGCTTTGTGGCTGTCGGAAGGCGAGCTGCATTGCGTTATGGCTTGGTCGGAACTGACGGGAAAATAACTTCGCTGTCAACGTTCTCAGGATGACATCCAAAAAAAACTGATGCAGCATCGATGTGCCCGAACATGGAAATGTTCCCGAGATTTTTTGAGTTTTTTTCAACGACATCACGCGATAGCATCGTTATCTTTGACAGAAAAAATTCGCAATATGGGTCGTTGAAAATTCTCTTATCCGTACAGCGGCAGCGCTCTTTCTGCCACCGTTTTTTCACATTAAGTGAGGACCACATATGAATTTCCTAGCTCATGCCCTAGTCTGCATCAGGCGTCTGTGTCGCGCTGCCTTCCTGGCTGCCGCTGTATTCCTTCTCACCATCCATGTCGTACACGCGGATACGATGCCGCCAAATAACTGGTGGAATAAATATGCCGGTGAAATCGGCTTTACTGATGCCTTGCAGCGTATGGGAACAAGCGTTGCGATGCTGAATGCTTATCCGGAGCAATCCAATATTCGGAGCAAAGACATGCTCAAGGAACTGTATTGGCTGTGGTGGGCACGGCAGATTTATCCCGCATCCAGTGGAAACACGTATGGGATTCCGGTGCTCACCAGCCCCGCCAATGTTCCCTCGCAAACGACCGCGTTTCAACGTGGAGCAACGTACTTCACCAAAGTATACGGCCATGCTGGCGAGACCGTTAAGATCACGACGGGCCCTATCTCCAATGGAGTCATTTGCAAGGCGAAAACCGGGGCAGGATATAGTAAATTGACTTATCCTTACGACGCCAAATCTCTGTCGGGAAACAGCGTGACGAGCTACACATTCCGGCGCGATGGGGTATTGATGCTAAATTGCGAACAGCCTCAAAAATGGCCTGGCCAAGGTCATATCGGTGAATGGGTGAGCATAGCCATTCAAGGCGGA
>Ga0182005_1000793_pt1 | contig 14398 bp, 13 predicted proteins | sample Sormic07211103_1_FD_123021 | JGI IMG/M metagenome (GOLD analysis project Ga0182005, IMG submission 123021) | Rhizosphere microbial communities from Sorghum bicolor, Mead, Nebraska, USA - 072115-103_1 MetaG | ecosystem: Host-associated > Plants > Roots > Rhizosphere | place: USA: Nebraska...
CGGCCACGTTGCGCAGGGCATCGGCCAGCGAAGTTGCGCCTTGCGACTGCATCAGCGCCTTGTTCACCACTACTACCGATTGCGGCACGTCGTGCAGGTCGGCCGCCAATTTTGTGAGGGATGTCGCGTTGGCGTTGAAATCGCCGCGGCTGCCTTCTACAGTCACTTCCTGCAAGCTGGCCTCTGGTTTCGGGGCGGGGGTTTGTTGTGCGTACAGGGGCAGGGGAGCGGCGAACACTGCGACCAGGGCAGCGGCAATCGGGTTAAGGCGGATCATTGTTTTAGTTGTCAAAGGTTTAGCTTCAGGAAAGAAGCAGAAATTTTGGCTGGCTAATACGGCTATCCCCGTTTTGCTGGCTGTCGGGCATTACAAATTCTGTATTACAAATGAGAGTGATTGTGTAATCGATTCTTATTTAGTTTAATTCGCGACGCAATTATAGATGAGTCTTAACGTAAATTAATAGTCGGGAATTGTAAGAAGCACCTGATAGCTACAATTTTCCGGCTCTTCCATTGTTCTTTTAAGGGATATATCAAGGCATTAATTATTGATACAGAATCAAATATCATTTGAGCATATATGTATTTTCCGCAATAAAAAATGAGCGCACAGTACGTCCTTCGCTAACCGGCGCAAATGTCGGCCGTCATGCCAGCCGACCCGCACCGTCTCTTTCAAAGGAATTCCATGACTACCAGCATCCCGAACATCGGCCTCGGCACTTTCCGTCTGCAAGGCCAGGTGGTGATCGACTCGGTCCGCACCGGCATCGAAGTCGGTTATCGCCATATCGATACCGCCCAGATCTACGGCAACGAGGCCGAAGTCGGCCAGGCGATCGCCGACAGCGGCATCGCCCGCGATGAACTGTTCGTCACCACCAAGGTCTGGATCGACAACCTGGCGCCCGGCAAGCTGATCCCGAGCTTGAAGGACAGCCTGCGCAAGCTGCGCCTGGAGCGGCTGGACCTGACCTTGATCCACTGGCCGTCGCCAAAGGATGCGATCCCGGTCGCGGACTACATGGCTGCCCTGGCCGAAGCCAAGGCGGCGGGCCTGACCAGGCTGACCGGCGTTTCCAATTTCACCAATGCCCAGCTGGCGCAGGCCATTGCGGCCGTCGGCGCCGCCGAGATCGCGACCCAGCAAGTCGAGATCCATCCGTTCCTGCAAAACCGCAAGGTGGCGGAATTTGCCCGCGGCCACGGCATCCATGTCACCGCCTACATGCCGCTGGCGTATGGCAAGGTGATGCAGGAACCGGTGCTTGTCCGCATCGCCGAGCGGCACCGGGCCAATCCGGCGCAGATCGCGCTGGCCTGGGCTTTGCAGCAAGGCTTTGCCGTGATCCCGTCGTCGACCAAGCGCGCCAACCTGGAAAACAACCTGAAGCTGCAAGGCATCGTGCTGTCGGCAGAAGACATGGCGCAGATCGCCGCGCTGGAACGCAACGAGCGCCTGGCCAATCCGGAAGGCCTGGCTCCGGCCTGGGATTGAATCATGTCGCCAGCATTATCTGCATTGGGCGCCGGCGGTTTCAGCGTCGGCCTCGAACTGCCGCTGGATAACGATTGGTCGATGGCGGCGCGCCAGCCCGGCAGCCCAAGGCTGCCGGGCGAACCGGACCTGCAGCGCCATGCCGAACTGGCAAAGCTGGCAGACCGCCTGGGTTTCCGGGCGCTGTGGCTGCGCGACGTGCCGCTTTACGATCCCGCCTTCGGCGATGCGGCGCAGGTATTCGAGGTGTTTACCTATCTCGGCTACCTGGCCGGCATCACCCGCGACATCCTGCTTGGCACAGCCGCCGTGGCGTTGCCGTTGCGCGAACCGCTGCTGACCATGAAGTCCGCCGCCAGCGTCGACCAGCTCAGCAACGGCCGGCTGCTGCTTGGCGTGGCCAGCGGCGACCGGCCGGTTGAATACCCGCTGTTTGGCCGCGACTTCGCTAATCGCGGCCAAGCCTTCCGCGAACAGGTTGCCCTGATCCGCGATTGGGCCGCCAAGCAGCTGCCGCCCGGGATACGCGTGCTGCCGCGTCCGCGGCAGCCCTTGCCGCTGCTGGTGGCCGGCCTGGCGCAGCAGGCGCCGGCGTGGCTGGGCCAGCACATGGATGGCTGCCTGGCATATCCCGGCACGCCTGAAGATCACGCCCATCGCGCCGCGGCCTGGCGCGCAGTGGCAGGCAACGACAAGCCGTACGTCAGCTTCATCCACCTGGATCTTGCCGACGATGCCGGTGCGCCGATGCGGCGGCACCGCTTCGGCGGCCGGGTCGGGCGCAATGGCCTGATCGCCGAACTGGCGGCGATGCAGGCCGCGGGGGTGCAGCACATCGGCCTGCATTTCCGGCAAAACCGGCGGCCGCTGGCGGAGACGATGGCGGAAATCGCTGAATTCGTCTTGCCCGAATTTCACCCGGCTAGCGGCGCTGCAGATAGTGCAGACGCCGCCGCAGCCGCAACTGTTTAATCTGCGAAGGAAATATCATGCGTATCAATTTACCCGGCAAAGTCGGATTCGGCACCGCTCCTTTAGGCAACATGTTCCGCGATATCCCGGCGCAGGAAGCGCTGGATACGGTAGAAGCGGCGTGGCAGAACGGCATCCGCTATTTCGACGCCGCGCCTTTTTACGGCGCCGGCCTGGCCGAACTGCGCCTGGGCGAGGCGCTGGCTGCCTGTCCGCGCGACGAATATGTGCTGAGCACCAAGGTCGGCCGCCTGATCCTGGATGAAATCGAAGACACCGGCTCGCGCGACATGGGCGAGAAGGGCGGCCTGTTCGTGCACGGCTTGCCAAACAAGGTGGTCTACGATTACAGCGCCGACGGCACCCTGCGCTCCATCGAAGACAGCCTGAAGCGCTTGCGCACCGACCGCATCGACTATGTCTGGATCCACGACATCGCCCAGGATTTCCATGGCGAGAACTGGCTTGACGTATTCGACGTCGCCATGAACGGCGCGGCCAAGGCGCTGACGCGCTTGCGCGAAGAAGGCGTGATCAAGGGCTGGGGCCTGGGCGTGAACAAGGTTGAGCCTTGCATGCTGACCTTGCAGCGGGCCGATCCCGACGGTTTCCTGCTGGCTGGCCGCTATACCTTGCTTGACCACCAGCATGCGCTGGAACAGCTGATGCCTGCCTGCGCACAGCGCGGCGCCGGGATTGTCGTCGGCGGACCCTACAACTCCGGCATCCTGGCCGGCGGCGAGCATTTTGAATATCAGAAGGCAACGCCGGAAATGATCAAGCGAGTCCAGCATCTCCAGGCTGTCGCCGCACAACACAAGGTCGACATCAAGGCCGCGGCCCTGCAATTCTCGCTGGCCCATCCTGCGGTGGCGGCGGTGATTCCTGGCGCCAGCCGTCCCGAGCGCATCGCGGAAAACCTGGTGCTGGCGGCAGCGCCTGTTCCTGCCGAGTTCTGGCTGGCGCTGCGCGAGCAAGGGCTGGTTGCAGCCAATGCGCCGCTGCCAGGCATCTGATTCCCGATCAGGAAGATCCGGCGGCCCGGCGCTGCTATTCCAGCAGGAAATTGCGTTCGGGCCGTTGCAGTTTGTCGTGCTCGCCTGCGGTTTCGTCTTTCAATTGCACGCCGGATAATTGGCGCCGGTTCGCTTGCGCCAGCAGATAGTGCAACTTGTAGGCCGCTTCCGCATAAGACAAACCGGCCGGCCTGACGTTGGAAATGCAATTGCGGCTTTCATCGGTCAGGCCGACGCGCGGCGCCCAGGTCAGGTACAGGCCCATGCTGTCGGGCGAACTCAGGCCGGGGCGTTCGCCGATCAGCACCACCACCATTTTTGCATTCAGCAGCTGGCCCACCTCGTCGCCGATGGCGACCCGTCCCTGGCGCACGATGGTCAGCGGCGCCAGCGTCCAGTGTTCCGGCTCCAGCCTTTGCTTGAGGGCGCTGAGGAAAGGCAAGGCGTTTTGTTCGATGGCGAGCGCGGACAGGCCGTCGGCGATGACGATGGCCAGGTCGTAACGGCGCGAGGCGCTGCGAGGCTGGTCAGCCAGCGCACTGCGCGAGGCGGCGTCGAGGCGGCGCCCCAGGTCCGGGCGCTGCAGATAGATGTCGCGCGTTTCCGCGGCGCTGGACAGGGTGATGCAGATGTCGCCGCTGTTGTTCAACGCCTGTCTTAACGCTTGGGTATCGAGCGCCAGGTGCACCGCATCGCGCGCCCTCGCATGGGCCAGCTGGAATTCCAGCTGCGCCGAAGTGGGTAGGCTGACGCCGCTGCGCCCTAGGGCGATCCGGGCCGCGGTGAATTGCCGCAGGGCCTGCCAGGGGTTGTCTACTACAGTAGGATTCGAATCGCTCATGTGCATGCCTCAGGACAAACGCAGCAGGGCGTGCTGAAACGCTGGCGGCAGTTCGGCGCCCAGTTTGACCTGGCTGTCTTCGGTAAAGATTTTCATGGTTTTCAGCCACGCCTCGAATTCCGGCGCCGGTTTCAGCCCGAGCACGCGCCGCGCATAGAGCGCGTCGTGGAAAGAGGTGGTCTGGTAATTCAGCATGATGTCGTCCGACCCCGGGATGCCCATGACGAAGGTGCAGCCGGCGGCGCCGAGCAAGGTCAGCAAGATGTCCATGTCGTTCTGGTCGGCCTCGGCATGGTTGGTGTAGCAGACGTCGCAGCCCATCGGCAGGCCGAGCAGCTTGGCGCAGAAATGGTCTTCCAGGCCGGCGCGGATGATCTGCTTGCCGTCGTACAGGTATTCGGGACCGATGAAGCCGACCACGGAATTGACCAGCAGCGGCTTGAACTCGCGCGCCACGGCATAGGCGCGCGCTTCGCAGGTCTGCTGGTCGACGCCGTGATGGGCATTGGCCGACAGCGCGCTGCCCTGGCCGGTCTCGAAATACATGACGTTGTTGCCGACGGTGCCGCGCTGCAGCGACAGCGCCGCGTCATGCGCCTCGGCCAGCAGCTTGAGGCTGATGCCGAAACTCTGGTTGGCGGCTTCGGTGCCGGCAATCGACTGGAACACCAGGTCCACCGGGGCGCCGCGGTTGATCGCCTCTATGGTGTTGGTGAAGTGGGTCAGCACGCAGGACTGGGTAGGTATCTGGTAGCGGTCGATGATGTCGTTGAGCATGCCGACGATCTTGATCACCTGCGGCACGTTGTCGGTAGCAGGATTGATGCCGATGACCGCATCGCCGCTGCCGTACAGCAGGCCGTCGAGGATGCTGGCGGCGATGCCGGTGGCGTCGTCGGTCGGATGGTTCGGCTGCAGGCGGGTCGACAGGCTGTGCGGCAGGCCGATGGTGTTGCGGAAGCGCGTCACCACCCGGCATTTTTTTCCGACCAGGATCAGGTCCTGCACACGCATGATCTTGGATACCGCGGCCGCCATTTCAGGGGTGATGCCGGGCGCCGCCGCCGTCAGCACGACGTCGTCGACCTGGTCGCTCAGCAGCCAGTTGCGGAAATCGCCGACCGTCAAATGCCTGATGGCGGCAAAGGCGGTGGCGTCATGGCCGTCGACGATCAGGCGGCTGATTTCATCCTGTTCATACGGCACCAGCAAGTCGTTCAGGAAGATCGACAGCGGCAGCTCGGCCAGCTTCATCTGGGCCGCTACCCTTTCCTCCGCGCTGCCGGCGGCCAGCCCTGCCAGGTAGTCGCCCGAGCGGGGCGGGGTAGCCTTGGCCATCAAGTCTTTCAGGTCGCGGAACAGATAGGTCCTGGCCCCGACGATATGGCTGAACTGATGTGTTCGGTTATTCACTGACAGCGTCCTCCAGGCAGATGGCCGCACTGTTTTTTACGCAGCCCTTACGCAACATCATAGGCGCTTTGCTCGGTGCTGCGGCTGTTTTTCGTCATCAGGAACACCGCATAGCCAAAAGCCAGGAAGGCAGCGAAGATGCCGAAGATCAGCGCATTGTAATAAATCATGGTGGCCATGCAGACGCAGGCGCCGGCCAGTGCAAACGCCGGGAACCATGGATACAGCGGCGCGCGGAACGGGCGCGCCATGTCGGGCGCGCTGCGGCGCAGGCGGAACAGGCTCAGCATGCTGATGATGTACATGGTGATGGCGCCGAACACCGACATGGTGACGATGTTGGCGGTCAGGGTCTGGCCGCCGAGCTTGATCAGTTCGTCGCTGTAGATGGCGGCGATGCCGATCACGCCGCCGGCCAGGATCGCCCGGTGCGGGGTCTTGAAGCGCGGATGGATCTTGGCGAAATAGCCGGGCAGGTAGCCATCCCGGGCCAGCGCGAAAATCTGCCGCGAATAACCGAGGATGATGCCGTGGAAGGAGGCGATCAGGCCGAACAGGCCGAGCCAGACCAGCATGTGCAGCCAGCTGCTGTGCTCGCCGACGATCAGTTTCATCGCTTGCGGCAGCGGATCGTTGATGTTGGCCAGCTTGGTCCAGTCGCCGGCGCCGCCGGCAAACACCATGACGCCGATGGCCAGCAGCACCAGGGTGATGATGCCGGTGATGTAGGCGATCGGGATCGAACGCTTCGGATCCTTGGCTTCTTCGGCCGCCATCGCCACGCCTTCGATCGCCAGGAAAAACCAGATGGCGAACGGGATCGCGGCAAACATGCCGGGAATGGCGGCCAGGCTGAAACTGTCCTGGCCGGACCAGCCGCCCTTGACGAAATGCGCTACTGAAAATCCCGGCGAGACCACGCCCATGAACACCAGCAGTTCGAAAATCGCCAGCAGGGTCACGCACAGCTCAAACATGGCGGCAATCTGCACGCCGACGATATTGAGCGCCATGAACACCACATAGGCGCCGACCGCGGCGGTCTTGGGATCCAGCGACGGGAACTGCACGTTGAGATAGGCGCCGATCGCCAGCGCAATCGCCGGCGGCGCAAACACGAATTCGATCAGGGTGGCGGCGCCGGCAAAGTAGCCGCCCAGCGGTCCGAAGGCTTTCTTGCTGTAGGCGAACGGCCCGCCGGCATGCGGAATGGAGGTGGTCAGTTCGGTGAAGCTGAAGATGAACGCGGTGTACATGGCGGCGATGAACAGCGCCGTCACGGTAAAGCCCAGCGTGCCGGCCGAAGCCCAGCCATAACTCCAGCCGAAATATTCGCCCGAAATCACCAGGCCGACGGCGATCCCCCAAAGCTGTATCGTGCCCAGGGTCTGTTTCAAGGCGGGGGTTGCACTGGCGCCTGAGCCGGTTTTTGCATTCATGAGGCTTCTCCACAGGATAGGTGCACGTAAATCGAAAGGAAATCCGCCGCTCCGCGTTCCGCTGCGCCGCTTTGGACAGCGTGCAGGCGAAAGCGGTGCATCTCTGTTGCCGGATCGGCAGGCAGCGATTGCGGCCTGGTCTTGAAGGCAGGCAAGGGCAAAACAAAAGCAAGATGCGTGCCTTTGTGGTGCACAATTATCTGGCGGCTTGTTTGCCCAGCAATAGCGGGGCCTCGGCCAGCAGCGCATACTCATCGTCGCTGAACAGGCGCGAACGGCTCAGGAAGCGCCTGCCGCTGCCGTTGTCGACAGAAAACATGCCGCCGTTGCCTGCCACCACATCGATGATCAGCTGGGTGTGTTTCCAGTATTCGAACTGGTCGGCGCCGATATAGAACGGTGCGCCGTCCAGGTCGCCGAGATAGACATCGGCATCGCCGACCTGGAAATCGCCGATGGCGTAGCACATGGGCGAGCTGCCGTCGCAGCAGCCGCCGGATTGAAAGAACATGAGCGGGCCGTGTTTTTGCCTGAGCTGCTGCAGGAATTCCAGTGCGGCGCCGGTGGCGCTGACGCGGGCGGGGATGGCGGGCATGATGTGTGGTCGCTGGTGACGGGATAACGGAATGCCGGCTCCCGCCCCGGTGCAGACGGGGCAGGGGCCGGCGCGCTTAGAAAAAGCCCAGGGCGTTCGGGCTGTAGCTGACCAGCAGGTTCTTGGTTTGCTGGTAGTGGTCCAGCATCATCTTGTGGTTTTCGCGGCCTATGCCGGACTGCTTGTAGCCGCCGAATGCCGCATGGGCTGGATACAGGTGGTAGCAGTTGGTCCATACCCGGCCGGCCTGGATCCCGCGTCCCATGCGGAAGGCGCGCGAGCCGTCGCGGGTCCACAAGCCTGCGCCCAGGCCGTACAAGGTGTCGTTCGCCAGGGCCAGTGCTTCTTCCTCGTCCTTGAAGGTGGTGACAGACAGCACCGGGCCGAAGATTTCTTCCTGGAAGATGCGCATCTTGTTATTGCCTTCGAAGACTGTCGGTTCGACGTAGTAGCCGGCGTCGAAGTCGCCGCCCAGCTGCTTGCGCGTGCCGCCGGTGAGCAGCTTGGCGCCTTCCTGCTTGCCGATGTCGATGTAGGACAGGATCTTTTCCAGCTGCTCCTGCGACGCCTGGGCGCCGATCATGGTGGCGCTGTCGAGCGGGTTGCCTTGCTTGATGGCCTTGACCCGTTTCAGCGCGCGCTCCATGAAGCGGTCGTAGATCGATTCCTGGATCAGCGCGCGCGATGGACAGGTGCAGACTTCGCCCTGGTTCAAGGCGAACATGGCGAAACCTTCCAGGCATTTGTCGAAAAACGCATCGTCCTGGTCCATGACGTCGGCAAAAAATACGTTAGGCGATTTGCCGCCCAGCTCCAGCGTCACCGGAATGATGTTTTGCGAAGCGTATTGCATGATCAGGCGGCCGGTGGTGGTTTCGCCGGTGAAGGCGATCTTGGCGATGCGTTTGCTGGAGGCCAGCGGCTTGCCGGCTTCCAGGCCGAAGCCGTTGACGATGTTGAGCACGCCGGGCGGCAGCAGGTCCTGCACCAGCTCGACCCAGACCATGATCGATGCCGGCGTCTGCTCGGCCGGTTTCAACACGACGCAATTGCCCGCGGCCAGCGCCGGCGCCAGTTTCCAGACCGCCATCAGGATCGGGAAATTCCATGGGATGATCTGGCCTACGACGCCCAGCGGTTCGTGGAAGTGATAGGCGTAGGTCTGGTCGTCGATGGTGGCGACCGAACCTTCCTGGGCCCGGATGCAGGCGGCGAAATAGCGGAAATGGTCGATCGCCAGCGGGATGTCGGCGGCGGTGGTTTCGCGTATCGGTTTGCCGTTGTCGATGGTTTCGGCGATCGCCAGCAGTTCCAGGTTGGCCTCCATGCGGTCGGCGATCTTGTTGAGGATGTTGGCGCGTTCCGCCGGCGAGGTCTTGCCCCAGGCGGCTTTGGCGGTGTGCGCCGCATCCAGCGCCAGTTCGATGTCTTCGGCGCCGGAGCGGGCGATTTCACAAAAGGTCTTGCCGATCACCGGGCTGACGTTCTCGAAATATTCGCCCTTGACCGGCGCCACGAACTTGCCGCCGATGAAATTGTCATAACGTTGCTTGAATGGATTGCGAGTGGCTAGCTTGCTGATGTCTGCGAGATTCATGTCGTCCTCTGGCTTGGAATGAGTGAGTGGGATTCAGCGCTACGAACTGCATCTGTTATTGCGCAACGAATGTGCCAGTGCCGCGCCAGTGCCGCGGCAGCGCCGTCAGGATCGCCGAGAGTCAAGCCCGGCGCGGCTTGCGGAGGAGCGGCAAGTTGGCGATGGCGGTTTGGACGGCAGTCTGGTATTTTAAAAACACGCAACAACTGTTCCGTTACTGAACAATCGCCGGGTACAGTTGCTGCAAAATGTGCCAAGGCTGGCGCCAGCACCGCTGCCGATCACGAACCCTCGGGAAAATACGTCCAGCACACAAAGCCAAAGATTGGTAAATTAGCAGCACAGGAGACTGTGGTCAGGCCTTGTCACCGACATGAAATTGCGGGCAAGAACCCATTTCAATCGATAGCAATCTTCAGGAATATTTTTCATGCAGAACAAGATGATGACTTTGGCGTTGCAGGGCGGCGGTTCGCATGGCGCATTTACCTGGGGCGCCCTGGATCGCCTGCTGGAAGATCCCCGGATCGAGATCGAAGGCATCAGCGGCGCCAGCGCCGGCGCCATGAATGCGGTAGCGATGAGCTACGGCCTGGCGATCGGCGGCCGCGACGGCGCGCGCCAGGCGCTGGCCGATTTCTGGGATAGCGTCAGCACCCGGGATCTCTACAGCTTCATGCGGCCGGACGCCTTGAGCGAAGCCGGCATTGCTTCGCAGGCGACATCGTCGGCGCTGCTGAAACACATGTTCTCGGTGACCAGGATGTTCTCGCCGTACCAGCTCAACCCGTTTGACCTGAACCCCTTGCGCGACATCCTCGGCAAGCAGATCGACTTTGAACGCCTGCGGGCGGAAGGCAAGGTCAAGCTGTTCATCGCCGCCACCCAGGTCAGCACCGGCCGCCTGCGCATCTTCCGCAATGCCGACCTGACGCAGGACGCATTGCTGGCGTCGGCTTGCCTGCCGTCGATGCACCATGCGGTGGAGATTGACGGCGAAGCCTACTGGGACGGTGGCCTGACCGCCAACCCGCCGATTTTTCCGCTGCTGCATCTGTGCAACTCGCCCGATATCCTGGCAGTACTGCTGCATCCGTTTCGCCGGCCGCTGACGCCGACCGGCACCGACGAGATTGGCCAGCGCCTGAGCGAAATCAGTTTCAGCTCAACCTTCTTTACCGAACTGGGCGGCCTGGCGCTGGCCAAGCGCGAAACCGAAGCCGATCCCGACGCGCGCGGCAAGATGCATGAGCGGCTCAAGGAACTGCGCATCCACGTGATCGATTCGGATGCCCTGATGAGCCAGCTGAGCGTGGCCAGCAAGCTCAATACCAAGGCGTCCTTCATCCACGCCTTGCGCGACGCCGGCCGGACGCGCGCCGAACTATGGCTGACCGAGAAATTTTCCGGCGCCGAGCTGATATCGAATTTCGACCTCGGCCAATTCCTGGCTTGACACCGATGAAACTATCCCGTTCAGAATTCCTTTCCTTGCGCGGCTTGCGTTATCACATACGTCATTGGGGCCGCGCCGGCGCTCCGAAAATTTTCATGATGCACGGCTGGATGGATGTTTCGGCTTCGTTCCAATTCGTGGTCGATTGCCTGCAGCGCGACTGGCATGTGATCGCGCCGGACTGGCGCGGCTTCGGCCTGACCGAAGGGCCGCCGGTGGAGAGTTACTGGTTTCCCGATTACCTGGCCGACCTCGACGCCATCTTGCAGCATTATTCAGCCGAGGCGCCGGTCAACCTGCTGGGGCATAGCATGGGCGGCTACGCCGTGGGCCTGTATGCCGGCACGCGGCCGCAACGGATCAAGGCGCTGATCAACCTGGAAGGCTTCGGCGGCGAACACCTGTCGGCCGACCTGGCGCCGGTGCGTTACGCCAAATGGCTGGACCAGCTGGTCGAAGCGGCGGCCCTGCTGAGTTATCCGGACCTGGCGGCGGTCGCTGCGCGGCTGCAAAAGACCAATCCGCGCCTGGACGACCAGCGGGCGGCATTCCTGGCCCAGCACTGGTCGCGCCAGAACGACCTGGGACGCTGGGAGATACTGGCCGATCCCGCGCACAAGATCATCAACCCGGTGCTGCCGCGGGTCGAAGAAATGCTGGCCTGCTGGCGCGCGACCACGGCGCCGGTGCTATGCGTCGAGGCGGAATTTACCAACATGTGGCAGTGGATGGGCGGCAAGGACGCGATGCGCGGCGAGATCGACAGCCGCATCGCCAAGCTGCCGCATGCCAGGACCGCGGTCATCGCGAACGCGGGACACATGCTGCATCACGACCAGCCGCAGGCGCTGGCGACATTGATCGAACAGTTCCTGCAGGAAGGATAGGGCCGTCGTCCCTCCGGCCTGCAAGGCTAGCAGTGGCTTTCCTCGAAGGCGTTGATCAGCCTGATCATGTCGTCCATGCGGTCCTGTTCCTGTTGTGTGGTGCGGCGGTTCCAGAGGATGTCGAATTCGACCACGGTCAGGTGGTATTCGATTTCGCTCAGCTCGTCTATCTCGACGATAGCGCCTGCGTTCATTTCTTGCTCAAACATGTGCACCTCCTGGCATGCAGATCGATGTCAAATTTTCGACAATAGCTTATGCAGCAATTGCTTCAGTTTTCTGGTCTCGTCCTGGGTGAAATCCGCCAGGACCTGCTCCAGGACACGGGTGATGCAGGCAGTCAGTTGCGGGTAGACAGACCAGCCGGCCGCGGTCAGTTCGAGGGTGAACGCGCGGCTGTTGGCCGGCGAGCGCAGCCGTGTCACCAGGCCCTTCCGTTCCAGCCGCCTGACCATGCGGCTCATGGCGCCAGGATCGTATGCCAGCAGCTTGCAGAGCGCCGCGATCGACTCCGGGCGCGCGTTGGCCAGGTTGACGATGATGACGTACTGTGCCGCCGTGATATCCAGTACTTGCAATTCCTGGTTCAGCGCATCCAGGATGACGGCGTGCGCCTGCTCCATCAGGGCATCCAGGCCGGCGGCGGATGGCTGCTCTCGCTGCACTAGATGACTGGTCGCCATGGCCGCTTGCAATGCCGTCAGTGCGCTGCCGAGGTATCGGCAATGCGTTTCGGTTTGGGCGCGAACCATACCGCGGTCGCCGCCAGCAGGAATGACAGTGCCGCCATCATGAAAATATGGTTGGTCGACAGCATGATGCTTTGCGACTGTACGGTTTGCTCGATGCTGAGCCGGGCCTGTTCGGCGTTCAGGCCGGACTGCACCAGGGTATTGCTGGCGTTGCCGGCCTGGTCGACCAGGCCCGACAGTTCGGCATGGTAATAAATCGCCTTGTTTTCCCAGCTGGTGTTAACCAGCGAAGTAGCAATGGCGCCCGACATGGTGCGGCAAAAACTCATCAGGCCGGCTGCCGACGCCGTCTCGGAAAAGTCGACGCTGCTCAGCGCCAGCCCGGTCAGCGGCACAAAGAACAAGGGCATGCCTATGCCTTGCAACAGCAGCGGCCAGCCGATCTGGAAGGTGGTCATGTCGGTGCTGTTGAAGCTGCGCAGCAAGGTCACCGAACCGAGCCACAGCACCCCCAGGCACACCAGCTTGCGCGGATCGACCTTGGTCGACAGCTTGGCGACGAAGGGCGCGGTCATGACCGCCAGGATGCCGCTCAGGGCAGTGGTCTGGCCCGAGTGGGTGGCGGTATAGCCCATGTAGCCTTGCAGCCACAGCGGCGTCAGCACGGTGGCGCCGAAGAAGGCGCCGAACGCCAGGCAGATGGTGATCACGCTGGCCGAATAGCCGCGGTGCCGGAACACGCGCAGGTCGACCACCGGATTGCGTTCGGTCAGTTCCCAGATCAGGAAGGCGATGAAGCCGACGATGGCGACCAGCGCCAGGGCGATGATTTCAGGCGAGGCGAACCAGTCTTTTTCCTTGCCCTGGTCCAGCATCAGCTGCAAGGCGGCGACCCAGACGATCATCAGTCCCATGCCGACCTTGTCGATAGGCACTTTCGCCAGCGGCGACTCGTAGCGCTTGAACATTTTCCAGCCGAGGTAACCGCAGATCAGCGCCACCGGCACGTTGATATAGAAGATATATGGCCAGCTATACTGGTCGCACAATACGCCGCCCAGGATCGGGCCGGCAATCGGCGCGATCAGCGTGGTCATGGCCCATAGCCCGACCGCGGTCGGCGCTTTCTCCTTGGGGAAAACGCGCAGCAGCAAAGTCTGCGACAGCGGGATCAGCGGGCCGCCGGCCAGTCCCTGGAATACGCGGAATGCAATCAGCAGTCCCAGCGAGTTAGCCAGGCCGCACAAGGCCGAGAATACGCCGAACATGACCATCGACGCGATGAACACGCGCACCGCGCCGAAACGGTTGGCGAGCCAGCCGGTCAGCGGCACGGTGATCGCTTCCGCCACCGCGTAGGAGGTGATGACGTAGGTGCCTTGGCTGGAGGAGGCGCCCAGCGCGCCGGAGATGGTCGATACCGAAACGTTGGCGATGGTGGTGTCGAGCACCGCGATGAAGTTGGCGGCGGCCAGCAGCAGGCCGGCGCCGATCAGCTGCGCGCCGGCCAGGGGCTTGATCGGCAGCTCTGAAGAAATGGATGGCATGGTCTGCTTTCCTGTTGCTTACATGCGGGCGGCCGGGGCGCCCTTGTCGCCGCGCGTATCAATCGACACTTCCATCGACAGGCCGACGCTCAATGGCTTGGCGACAAGTTCCTTGCTGTCTATCGAAATCCTTACCGGCAGCCGCTGCACCACCTTGATCCAGTTGCCGGTGGCGTTTTGCGCCGGGATCATGGCAAACGCCGAACCGGTGCCGCCCGACAGGCCGACCACGGTGCCGTGGTATTCGACCGAGCCGCCGTAGATGTCGGCGCTCATGGTGACCGGTTGTCCCAGCTGCACCTGGGTCAGCTGGCCTTCCTTGAAGTTGGCGTCGACGTGCATCGACTGGGTCGGCACCACGGTCATCAGGGCGGTGCCGGCCTGCACCCGCTGGCCAACCTGGACCTGGCGCCGCGCCACCACGCCGTCGACCGGGGCGCGC
>Ga0182005_1000794_pt1 | contig 14378 bp, 2 predicted proteins | sample Sormic07211103_1_FD_123021 | JGI IMG/M metagenome (GOLD analysis project Ga0182005, IMG submission 123021) | Rhizosphere microbial communities from Sorghum bicolor, Mead, Nebraska, USA - 072115-103_1 MetaG | ecosystem: Host-associated > Plants > Roots > Rhizosphere | place: USA: Nebraska...
AGACCAACCATGGCGCGTTCTTCGCCGACGACGACGGCTCGATCTGGATCGGATCGCCGATCGGCCTGACCCATATCCTCGACCCGGGACAACTCCTCGCGCCTCGCCGGATACTCCCTCTGCTCATCTCCGCCCACTACGGCGATCGCGATGTCGCCGGACCGGATGCCGCGTTGTCCTTCGAGGAAGCCGCGCCCCTCGTGCTGCGCTTCGGTGTGTCGGGCAACGGCGCGGGGCAGCCGGTACGTTTCCGCTACCGCCTTTCCGGTGCCGACAAGGATTGGGTGGAAACCGCGCAGCGCGAGGTGCGTTACGCGTCGCTGCCGCCGGGTCATTACCGCTTCCAGTTGCAGGCGATCGACGCGAACCGGCGTAACGTCTCCGAGCCGGTCACCCTCGACTTCAAGGTGGACCCGCCATGGTGGCTCACGCGGTGGGCCTTCGCCTCGGCGGCCCTGCTGGCCCTGGCGCTCGTCGTGCTCGCGTGGCGCTGGCGCACGCGGGTGCTCATCCGCCACGCGCAACGCCTGGAGCACGTGGTCGAGGAACGCACGGCGGAACTGCGGCAGTCGTTGCAGTCGCGGCGCATGCTGCTGGCCCACATCGGCCACGACCTGCGCTCGCCGCTGGGCGCGATCCTGGATGCGGTGCGCCAGTGGCGCGCGGGCAGGACGGGACGCGACTATCCGCGGGCGATCGAGCGGCACGTGCGCCAGCAGATGGACCTCATCGACGAACTGCTGGAGTTCTCCCGCGGTGACCTGACCGAACTCACGCTCGAACCCGTCCCGGGTTACCTGCACGGATTCCTCCACGACGTGGCGGACCATGCGGCGCCGCTGGTGGAACGCCATGCCAACCGTCTGGAATGCCACTTCGATCCGCGCCTGCCGTCGCTGGCGGTCGCCGACTTCCGCCGCCTGCGACAGGTGCTGTTGAACCTGCTCGGCAACGCGGCCAAGTTCACCCACGACGGCCTCGTCGTCTTCCGTGTCGAGCTGCGCGGCGGCGATGGCCTTCGCGTGCACCTGGCCTTCTCGGTCGAGGACACGGGGATCGGCCTCGGGGCCGACGTGGCCGCCGCGCTGGCGCAGCCTTTCACCCGTGGCGGCAATGCCGCGCAGCACGAGGGCAGCGGCCTCGGCCTGGCGATCGTGACCCAGTTGCTCGACCACATGGACAGCCGTCTCGTCGCCGAACCCGTGGCATCCGGTGGAAGCCGCTTCGGTTTCGAGGTGGCCTTGCCGTTGGCGAGCGAAGACGACCTCGAACCGGAACTCGAGACCGGCGGCGACATCGGGGACATCGACGGCGAGGGCAGGGCGGTGCTGGTGGTCGAACCGCACCCGGCACGGCGTGCCGTGTTGTGCGACCTGCTCGACGGTTACGGTTTCCGCAGCCTCGCCGCCGCCGATGGCAAAAGCGCGCTGAACGCACTGCGGGACGACATGCCCGATGCGGTCGTGACGGAACAGCGGTTGCCGGACATGGACGGATGGCGATGGTTGCTGACATTGCGACGTGAGCACCCGGGCTTGCCCGTGCTGCTCTACTCGGCCTTGCCGCCGCGACGTCCCGCCGATGCGGCGGCCACGGAAGCGTTCGACGACGTCCTGCTCAAGCCCGCCACGGCGGCCGAGTTCATGGCGCGTGTCACGCGTCTGCTCGACCCGGCAACGGACGAAACGGCGGCCATCACGCACGACGGCGTGCGCTGATCCTTCCTCCTTCACAAAGATCACGAATCCCGTCGGGCAAAGGCCCGGCTTCGCGATCCTGACGCCACGATGGCGGCGGGCGAGGCCTGGCCGCCCCATCCTCGCTAAGCCGCTTCGTCACACCTTTGCCGGAGCGGACGATCGTCACGCCGCGCATGACGCAATTTCCCATTCCGCCGCCTTCTCATCGTCGACGTCCATGCATAGCATCGGCGCCGCCGCTGTGACGTAAATCACAGCTTCACATCGATAGCGATTCCCGAAGGCCTCCCGGCCCTCGGGATGGAGCCCGTCGGCCTACGTCATGCCCCGTTACCTTGAAGGCGATCCCATGCCAGGGACAAAGTCACCGAACCCGTTCCGTCCGCGCTCCCACCGCTATGCGCTGGAGCCGCGCCAGATGTACGACGGCGCCGCGCTCGTGGAAGCGGCCAGCCATCATGTCGATCCCGCGGAAGCGGCGCATGACGGCGGCAAGTTCCACAGCGCCGCCGTGGAACAGCCGGGTCATGCCGCGGCGCCGCCGCCGGCGCCCAGCGTTCCGGCACCGACCCAGGTCTACGTCATCGACCAGAGCGTGGCGAACTGGCAGTCGCTGGTCGCGCAGCTGCCTCCGGGCGGCCAGGTCGTGGTGCTGGACGACAAGTCCTCGGGCCTCACGCAGATCGCCAACGCGCTGCGTGGCGAACACGACATCGCCGCGATCCACATCATCAGCCATGGCGCCAGCGACTCCATTTCACTGGGTACCGACACGGTCACCGCCGGCAACATCGCCTCCTACGCGAGCCAGCTCGGCGACATCGGCGCCACGCTTTCGACGAACGGCGACATCCTTCTCTACGGTTGCGACGTCTCGCACCAGGACAACGCGCTGGTCACGCAGATGGGCCGCCTGACCCAGGCGGACGTCGCCTCGTCCACCGATGCCACGGGCGCCGCGGCGCTCGGCGGCGACTGGGTGCTGGAGAGCTCCGTGGGCCATGTCGAGACGCGCTCGCTCGCGCTCGACTACGACGGCCTGCTGGTCGCGCCGACCATCGGCACCACCAGCGGCGGCCTCACCGTTTCCGAACCCAGCTCGCTGAACGCCGCGGGCGCGGATCGCGGCACGCTCACCGGCTGGTCCATCGTCGACGATGGCGTCGGTGGCGATCGTGTCACCGTCACCGCGGTCGTCGCGGACCCCGCCAAGGGCACCCTGGTCACGGGTACGGCCGCCACGGCGGTCGCGGGCGGCTACCGGTTCACCGGCACCGTCGCCGAGGCGAATGCGTGGCTCAACCAGCTCAGCTTCGTCGCCGCCGACGTCGAGCTGGGTAACACCGCCGCGCGCACCACCATCGATGTCACCGTCACCGATGCGCAGTCGCTCTCGGCGACGCGCTCGCTCGACGTCACCATCACGCCTTCGAACGATCCGGTGGCCGTGCCCGACGCCACCAAGACGGTGCTGGAGGTAGGCGCCGGCGACAGCCCGAGCGTCACCGTGATCGGCGCCGACACCCTGGCCGCCTCCGACGCGGAAGTGACCATCGGCACGCAGTCGGCCAGCCAGATCGTCTACAGCCTCACGGCGCTGCCGCAGTACGGTTACCTCACGCTCGACGGCAACCGCCTTGGCGCGGGTTCCGTGTTCACCCAGCAGGACGTCATCGATGGCCGCCTGAGCTACGTGCATACGGCCACCGGTGCGAACCAGGACACCGCGGACGGCTTCGACGCCCGGATCAACGACGGCGCGACGCCGCTCGACCGTTCCGCCACCGTCCACGTCAACCTGGCCGTGCAGGCGGTGAACCAGGCGCCGACCGTCGGTGGCACCGGCATGGTCTACGAAGGCCAGCCGGCCAACGCCGTGGATACGGGCAACGTGGGCCAGTACATCGTCGCCGGCAGCGGTGGCGATCCGCAGGACACGGCGTTGCAGGTCACCATCACGGCGCTGCCCACGCATGGCACGCTTTACTATAACGGCGTCGCGGTCACCGTCGGCCAGAGCTTCGACTACGCCAACCGCAACCTGCTCACCTATCGCAACGACGGCGTCGACGGCGTCACCCAGGACAGCTACGGCGTGCGCGTCACCGATCTCGGTGGCGGCACCGGCACGCCGGGCAGCGCCGACGGCACGATCGTGCTCGATGTGCACGCCGTGGACGACGATCCCTCGCTGGACGTCGGCAGCACGCGCACGGCCACCGTGACCGCGGGCGGGAACGGCAGCGCGGGCCCGTATTCGGTCGTGCTCACCACGGCCATGCTCGGCGCGACGGATGTCGATTCGCCCGAACAGAACATCAGCTTCGTCACCAGCCAGGCCGGGTTGACCCACGGTTACCTGTTGCTCAATGGCGAGGAACTGAAGGACGGCGCCACCTTCACCATGGCCGACGTGCGCGCCGGCCGCGTGCAGTACGTGCAGGTGAGCGGGGCCACGGCGGGCCAGCAGGATACGTTCCACTTCCAGGTGGTGGACAACACCACCGCGCTGCGCTGGAACGCCGACGGCACCACGTTCACGCGCATCGGCGGCGACTACACCGGCAACGCGTCCACGGACACCCTGCGCGACTACACGTTCACCATCGGTCTCGCACCGACGACCGACGGCAACAACGGTAACTTCCCGGTCCACGACGTGACCACGGCCGAGCAGCAGTCGACCTATGCGGGTGTCGATCCCTCCGGCGCCGCCATCGGCAACGTGTCCGAAGGCGGCACCATCGTTCTCCACGGTACGACGACGAACGGGCAGCCGACCGATTTCCACACCATGCCTGGCCTCAGCTACACCGCCGAAGGCGTGGACCCGTCGCAGGTGGTCTACACCTTCCTCGGCTTCACCAGCGATGGCGCGGGCACGGGCACCGCGGGCACGCTGCAGAAACAGGTGAACGGCACCTGGGTCGACGTCGCCACCTATGGCACGTTCACCCAGGCCGACCTCGATGCGGGTCGTATCCGCTTCCAGCACGACGGCGCCAGCGAAGACTTCCACGCCACGGCCAACTTCTCCGTGTCGGCCGGCCTGGTCACGGTGCAGAACGGGCAGGCCGTCGCGGACAGCTGGAAGCCCTCGTTCGACATCTACGTGACGCCGACCAACGACCTGCCGACGGTCGTCGGCTCGTCCACCACGGTGATCAACGAAGGCGAGATCGCCTACATCACCAAGGACCAGCTCGGCCTGGGCGACCCGGACGATGCCACCAGCGCGAGTTATCTCGAAAACTCGCCGACGCTTCCCGATGGCAGCCCCAACTACGCCTACAACAATGACGCCACGGGCGCGAACGCGCTGAAGTTCATCATCACCAGCCTGCCCGCGGGCGGCAAGTTGCAGTACTCCACCGATGGTGGCGCGAGCTGGCAGGACGTGACCGCGAACACCTTGCTCGACGCATCCATCATCACCGGCAGCGCGGGCACCACCGGCCTGCGCTTCGTCAGCAACGGCTCGGAAGTGCGCAGCGCCAGCTTCACCGTGGAGGCGCAGGACCGCTGGGGTGCTCGCTCGGCCACGGACGCCAACGTCACGATCCAGATCACCAACGTCAACGACGCGCCGCAGATCGCGAAGGATCCGACCCAGGCCGATCCGACCGTGCCCGTCGATTCTCCGAACAACATCGGTGGTGCCCCGGTCAACAACCCGCTCACCGTGGCGGAGGGCGGTTACGCCCAGATCACCACGGCCATGCTCCAGGCCTACGATCCGGACAGCTCCGCCGAGCAGGTGCAGTACACGATCACCGGCGGCCCGGCGCACGGCAAGCTGGCGTATTCCACCGACGGTGGCGTGACCTTCCACATCCTCGGTGCGGGTTCGTCCTTCACCCAGGCGGACGTCGCCGCCGGCCGTATCTACTATCTCAACGACGGCACCGAATCCACCGGTGCCAGCTATCCCTCGGCGCCGGACGACCGCTTCTTCTTCACCGTTTCCGACGGTGACAAGGAGCAGGCGGGCAACGAGTTCTGGGTCTATACCGACCCCACCAACGATGCGCCGAAGGTCACCGCGCCGGCCGGTCCCGTCGACCTCGACAGCGCGGACCCGCAGTTCAACCCGGTGCCGGGCTTCAGCGTGGCCGATCCGGACCTCACCACCGTCGGCGGCGGCGAGACCGATTACCTCCAGGTCACGGTGCGCTTGTTGCACGCGGACGGCAGCGCGTTCTCGGCCGCCGAATACACCGCCGATGGCGTCGCGATCGGCTATGCGGCCGGTGGCGGCGTGGTCGTGGACGGCGACAAGAACGGCGGTGGGGACTATCTCGTGCTGAGCGGCACGCGCGCGCAGATCAACGCCGCGCTGGCTGGCCTCACCGTGAACTTCGCCGGCGACCGCGATGCGAAGTACCAGGTACAGGTGATCGCGGACGATCGCCTGCGCGACGCCAGCGGCAACCTCGTCGGCGGCGCGAACGGCGGCGACGTGAACCAGCCCACCACGCCGGGTACCGGCAACGCGACCACGCCCATCGACGCCACGAACTACGACTGGTACAGCGATGTGGCGCCGGCCAACAGCGGCGACATCGCCGCCGCCGCCGTGGTGGTCCGCGCGTCCAGCGTGAACGAGCCCGGCACCCTGACCGGCCCCACCAGCGGTACCGTGTACGAAGACCAGGCGACCCACATCGGTGGCGGCTTCGTCGTGGCCGATCCGGAATCGGCCGCGTTCGACACGCCGGTGACCGTGCGCGTGACCGTGCCCAGCGGCACGCTCGGCATCGGTGGCAACGGCAACCAGACCAGCTTCACGCCGAGCGCGCCAGGCAGCCTCGCCGTCACCATCAGCGGCGACAACACCGGCACCCTGGTGCTCACGGGCCGCGCCAGCGATATCCAGGCCTTGCTCAACGACGCGACCAACGGCCTCACCTACCGCAGCGCCGCCAACGTCAACCACGACACGAACGGCGGCGCCGCGGGCGACGTCACCGTCACGCTGCACTTCGACGACACCGGCTCGAAGATCGGCGGCGACACCGGCGCGGGCAGCGTCGCCAACAATCCGGCCGACATCCAGGTCGCGCTCGACATCGTGGCCGTGAACGACGCGCCGACCGTGACGACGGGCGCGGGCACCGTCTATCTCAACGGCAGCACGCCGGTGGACGGCTTCGTCGTCGGCGACGTCGACTATGCCGACGGTGGCGGGATCACGCAGGGCGAGCAGGACTTCATGCAGGTCACCGTGCGTGTCACCGATGCCGCCGGCAATCCGCTGGCACAGTCGGCCTACGCGAACATCGTGCTGGGCTCGAGCAACGGCGGCACGTCCGGCGCGACGGTGGACGGCACCTACGACGGGACCGATGCCGCACTGGTCATTCGTGGCACGCGGCAGCAGGTGAACGATTACCTCGCCGGCTTGCAGGTGTCGATCGGCGGCGCTCTCGCCAACGCCGACCAGTCGTATCGCGTGGAAGTGATCGCCGACGACCGCCTGCGCGACACGGCCAGTGGCAACCTCGACGGATCGGGCGCCGCCAATGGCGGCCAGAACGCCGCCGCCAACGGTACCCAGGCGGTGCCGACGACCGCGGTCGATCCGTATGCGGCCGTGCCCGGCGGGCTCACCCAGAACGTCGCCTCGTCGTATCGCGTGGTGTTCCCGTCCTCGATCAACAACCCGACCGCCATCGGTATCACCGGTCCCAACGGCGCCGACGAAAGCGCCGCCGGCCTGTATACGCTCAGCCACATCACCCTGGCCGATCCGGATGCCGGTACCGACGCCATCACCGCCACGGTGACGCTGCAGAACGGCTTCAGCATCCACGACGTCAACGGGTCCACGGCGACCTCCGGTACCTATGCCGGTGCCACGTACACCTTCGGCACGGACGGCCAGGGCCGTAGCACCATCACCATCACCGGTTCCATCGACCAGGTACAGTCGGCGATCAACGCGGTGGGTGTGCAGTTGCCGTCGGCGGAAGCGGGCGACAACAACGCCTACTGGAACGGCACCTTCCAGGTGCAGGTGGCCGTGAACGACAACGGCAACCACGGCAGCCGACCGGACCAGCCGACGCTCGACGGCGACGCCGCCGATAACGCGAGCAGCGATCCCAGTACGGCAGGCGACCAGTACGGCTACGCCGACGGCTCCTCGAACGCCCTCGTCACCACGCGCGTCTTCGACGTCACCGTGAGCAGCCGCACCCAGGTCAGCGAGGCCGGGTTGGCCGACGCCAGCGGCAGCCAGGGCGTGGACGGCACCGAGACCTTCGCCCTGTTCAACGGCCTGGACAGCGTGACGATCGGCGATCCCGCCGCGGGCGCGGGCCATTCCGTCACGCTCACGCTGGCACAGTTGCAGGACATCGCGAACGTGCCACTGGACCAGCGCACGATCCAGACCGATCACGGCACCCTGGTCGTGACCGGCTATCTTCCCGGTGCGGACGCGGGCCACGGCACGCTCGTCTATCACTACAGCCTCAACGGTCCCGTGGACCAGCCGGGCGCGACCGGCAGCAGCGAGACGATCGCGATCGCCACGCGCGACAGCGCCGGTTTCACGGACAGCGGCAGCATCACCGTGGATATCGCCGACGACGTGCCCGTCGCGCACGCCGACACGAACACGGTGGACGAGGACGGCGCGCCGGCCACGGGCAATGTCGTGCTCACGGGCGGCGGTGCCGACCACGTGGGTGGCGACGCCACGCCGACGCCTGTCTCCGGCGTGGTGTTCGGCAACGCGGGTGGACCGGTCAGCGGCAACGTCGGCTCGGCTATCGCGGGGCAGTACGGCTCGCTCACGCTCAACTCGGATGGCAGCTACAGCTACGCGCTGGACAACGCCAACCCCGTCGTCAACGCCTTGAAGGATGGCGAGACGCGTACCGAGGTCTATACCTACACCATCACCGACGCGGACGGCGATACCAGCACCACGACGTTGACCATCACCATCGTGGGCCATACCGATGGCGGTCCCTCCATCGCTCCGCACGATGGCAACGGCGCCGGCAATGGCGTCGACACCACCGGCGAAACCACGGTGTGGGAGTCGGGCCTGACCACGAACGGTCCGGCGGGGCAGCCGCGTGACGCGACGGATACCGTCGCCATCTCCGCGCCGGACGGTCTCGTCAGCATCACCGTGGGCGGCACGACGCTCACCGCCGCCCAGCTCGCCGCGTTGAGCGCCGGCACCCCGGCGACCATCGTGACGGCACACGGCACGCTCGTGCTGACCGGTTTCACGGCGACCGCCGAAGTCGGCGGTGTGCCGACCGCGGGCACGCTCACTTATACGTACACCCTGGGCGGATCGATCGCCCAGCCCGGCGCGGACCACAGCACCGACGACATCGCCTTGTCGGTCACCGATGCCGGTGGCGGCAGTGCCGCGGGTACCCTGGTGGTCAACATCGTGGACGATGCGCCGACCGCCCGCGCCGATGGCGCGGACATCGGCGAGGACGGCGCCGCCGTGGTCAACGGCAACGTCGTCTCCGCGGCGGGTCCGGGCGACGTCGCCGACCGCGTCGGTGCCGACGGTATCGCTTCGCCGGTGGCGGGCGTCGCCGCCGGCACGGCGAGCGGCCCGCTCGCCGGCAACGTCGGCACGGGCGTGGCCGGCCAGTACGGCACGCTCACGCTCAACCCCGACGGCAGCTACGGCTACGCGCTGGACAACGGCAACGCCGCCGTCAACGCCTTGAAGGACGGGCAGACGCTCACCGACGTTTACAGCTACACCATCGTCGACGCGGACGGCGACACCAGCACCACCACGCTCACCATCACCATCCACGGCCATACCGACAGCGCACCGTCGATCGCGCCGGTGGACGGTAACGGTGGCGCGGCGGGCCACGCCACCGTCATCGAGGCGGGCCTGGTCGACCACGATGGGTCGCAGGTCACCACCGGCAGCATCGAATTGACGGCCGACGACGGGCTGGCCAGCGTGACGGTGGGCGGCACCACGCTCACCACCGCGCAGCTCGCCGCGCTCGGCAGCGGTTCGCCGGTCACCATCACGACGCCGGACGGCACGCTCGTGCTCACCGGCTTCAATCCGACCTCGACCGTCGGTGGCGTCCCCACGGCCGGCACGCTCAGCTACACCTACACGCTGGACCGCCCGGCCTCCCAGCCGGGTGCCACCGATAGCACCGAGAACATCGCGCTCACCGTCACCGACGCGGGCGGCGACACGGCGGCGGGAACCCTGGTGGTGAACATCGTCGACGACGTGCCGACGGCCCACGACGATACGGCGGCGGTTACCGAGAACACCGCCGGGGTCACCGGCTCGGTGCTCGTCAACGACCGTGTCGGCGCCGACGGTACCGCCACGCCGGTCAGCGCGGTCGGCTTCCACGGCACCGCGGGTTCCGTCGGTTCGCCGCTCGGTGGCAGCTACGGCACGCTCACGCTCAACGCCGACGGCAGCTACAGCTACGCGCTCGACAACGACAACCCGGCGGTGAACGCGCTGAAGGACGGGCAGACGCTCACCGAAACCTTCACCTACGTCATCACCGATGCCGACGGCGACAGCAGCACCGCGACGCTGACGATCACGATCGGCGGCGTGACCGATGGCAACCCGTCGATCGTTCCGGTGGACCGGGACGGCAATGTCGGCGGCCATTCGGAGGTCGGCGAGCCGGGCTTGGTCGACGGCGGCGGCAGCGACACCACCAGCGGCCATATCGACCTGAGCGCCCTGGATGGTCTCGCCAGCGTCACCGTGGGCGGCACCACGCTCACGCCGGAGCAGTTGTCCGCGCTGAGCCCGCAGCATCCGGTCACCATCGTCACGCCGGACGGCACGCTCGTGCTCACCGGCTTCACCGCCACCTCGACGGTGAACGGCGTGGCGACGGCGGGTACGCTCGATTACACCTACACGCTCGACCATGCGTTGCAGCAGCCCGGTTCGACGTCCACCAGCGATGTCATCGCACTGGGTGTCACCGACGTGACCGGTGGCGTGTCCACCGGCAGGCTGGTGGTCGACATCGCCGACGACGCGCCCGTCGCGCACGACGACAGCGCGACCATCGTCCAGGATGCCGGGCAGACCGGCGCCAGTGGCAACGTGTTCACCGGCAAGGGTCCCTCGCACGACGGTTCCGACCGGATCGGCGCCGACGGCCCGGCCACTGGCGGTCCGCTCACCGGCGTGGCCTCGGCCAACCTCGGTACGTCCGGCACGATCGGCGGAAGCAGCCGTGGCGAGTTCGGCACGCTGATCCTCAACGCGGACGGCACGTACACGTATCAGCTCGACGTCCGCAATCCGAGGGTGAGTTCGCTGGACGCCAGCCGCACGCTGAGCGAGGTGTTCGTCTACACCATCACGGACGCCGACGGGGACGTGAGCGAAGCACGCCTCACCATCACGATCCAGGGCACGACGCCGCCGATGCAGGCGCGCTGGGGCGACCAGATCTTCCCCGTCGCCTACGACCGGACCACGCGCGACATCCGCCAGGGTTACGAGCCGGGCCTGTTCGTCCTGCCGGCCGTGGACCAGTCGCAGGGCGACACGATGCGCTGGCACAACCAGTGGATCACCGGCCGCTACGACGCCACCTCGGACCTCGGCGACACGCCGCTGGACCCGTCGAACACCCAGCACGTGCTGCGTGACGGCGTGGCCTTCTCGCGCCAGTTGCTCGCCGAGGCGCACAGCCGCGCGCGTGTCGCACTCAATGATTTCGGGCTGGGCTCGAGCGTGTTGTGGGACGACTTCTCGCCGTTCTCGCCCACGCGCATCCATGACCTGGAGAAAACGAACGAGGCACACGCCGAACGGACGCAGCACGCGACCAGGCCGGCCCATGAGGTACCCACCGCCATGCGCGTGCCACCACCGGTTTCGACACCGGCCGGTGCGCCATCGCTGACGGCACAGATCGCGGCGATGGCCAAGGCCGCCGCCATGCCGTTGGCCTCCGCACCCGCACCCACGCAGCCACGCCACTAATCGCGAGCCCGGCGATCCACGCATCGCCGGCCCACGTTCACAAGGACCGAATCTCCATGCACCACATCCATGCCATGAAGACCACCACACCGATGACATTCGCCATGCGCCGCGCACCGCTGGTCGCCTCGCTGGCCCTCGCCGTGTTCCTTACCGGTTGTGGCGCCGTCAAGCCCAAGCCGCTCACCCATGACGAGGTCGCCACGCGGGTCAAGAACGACCAGCAGGCGATGTACAAGGGCCAGGAGCCGATCGGCGCTCCGCTGACCTTGTCCGACGTCATGGCGCGGTCGCTCAAGTACAACCTCGACTATCGGCTCAAGCTGATGGAGACCGCGCTGTCGCGCGGCCTGCTCGACGTCTCCCAACTCGACATGCTGCCCAAGCTGACCGCCGACGCCGGCTACCGCTGGCGCAGCAACGACTCCGGTGGCACCAGCATCGGCATCGAGGACCGCATCGTCAGCCTGCGTCCCTCCACCTCCGAAGAGCGCGTGCACTACCTCGCCGACGCCACGCTGTCGTGGGACGTGCTGGACTTCGGCCTGAGCTACTACCGGGCGAAGCAGCAGGCGGATGACGTCAACGTCACCGACGAGCGCCGCCGCAAGGTCCTGCAGAACATCGTGCAGGACGTGCGCGATGCCTACTGGCGCGCGCTCGGTGCGCAGCGCCTGCTCGGCGAGACCCAGGTGCTGGCCGACAACATCCAGGCCGCGCTGGAGAAGACCCGCGAGGCCGAGCGCGCCGGCGTCCTGCCGCCGGTCGAGGGGCTGGAATACCAGCGCGCCTTGCTCGACGCCATGACCCTGGTGAACGAGAAGCGCCAGGAGATGGAGTTCGCACGGCGCGAGCTCGCCGCCCTGATGAACCTGGCGCCCGGCACGCAGTTCACGCTGGCCGATGCCACCGAGACGCGGCTCTCGCAGGTTCCGTCCAACCTCGACCAGCTCGAGCAGACGGCACTCGAGCAGCGCCCGGAACTGCGCGAGGAAGACTACAAGGCGCGCATCGACGCGATCGAGACCAAGAAGCAGATCGCCGCGTTGTTCCCGAACCTCAACCTGTTCGGCGGCATCGGTTACGACTCCAACAGCTACCTGTACAACGAGAACTGGACGCAGGGCGGCATCAGCATGTCGATGAACCTGATCCGCCTCGCCGGGCTGCCCGCGATCAAGCGCACCAACGAAGCGCGGATGAAGGTCGACGACGCGCGCCGGATGGCGCTCAGCATGGCCGTGCTGACCCAGGTGCGTGTCTCCGTCGAACGTTACAAGCTGGCCGTCTACGATCACCAGCTCGCGCAGGAATCCGCGCAGGTGGACCAGCGTCTGGCGAGCGTGGCCCGCGCCGGTTCCAACAACCAGCTCACCAGCGAACTGGAAACGCTGCGCACGCAGGCGCGCTCGATGGTGTCGCGCTTCCAGGAAGCGTCCTCCTATGCGGCGGCGCAGTCGGCGTACGGTCGCGTGCTCAACTCGGTCGGCATCGACCTGATGCCGGAGCAGGTCGCGGGCAGCGACGTGCCGACGCTTTCCAAGGCCATCCAGGCCAGCCTGATCGACGGCGAGAAGCACGTGTTCACGCAGTCCGCGGATGCCGTGGCGGTGGACCGTCCGATCCAGCTCAGCGTGACCGGCCTGCCGGCGCGCGTCGACGGCGTGGCGGTGCGCGATGCCGTGGGCAAGGTGATGACCGGCAACCGGCTGGCCCTTGGCAACGGTGCGGACAGCCTCGCCATGGAACTGCACTACAGCGCCACGCCGAGCAAGGCGGCGACGCGCGCGCAGTGGGACGTGACCGTGCAGGACACGGCCGGCAAGCGCCTGCTGACGCAGAGCTATCGCAGCTTCCTCCCCGACGACGCCAACACGCGTTCGGTGATCGCCCTGGCCGAAGCCGCGGCGCTCTCGGTGATGGCGGAAGTGCGTCGTCTCGCGGCCGCACCGGAAACGGCGGCCACGGCCCAGCCATGAAGACCGCGACGACGATTTCGAAGGCGATGACGTTCGCCGCCTTCAGCGCGGTGCTCGCATGGGGCTTGCCTTGCACGGTTTCCGCGCAGGCTCAATCCGCGCCGGCGGCGGCGTCGACCCAGGCGCCCGTGCGCTTCCTCGTGGTGGCGGACCGGGAAAGCCCGCTGTCCGCCGTGGCCGGGGGGCGCGTCGCACGCGTCTACGTGCAACTGGGCGATACCGTCGCGAAGGGCAAGGTGCTGGTCTCGCTCGATTGCAGCGACGTGGACGCGCGGCGCGCGGCGGCCGACGCCGAATACAAGGCGGCGCAGCTGCGCTACGAGGCGAAGGCCAAGTTGCAGGGCCTGCAATCCGCCGCCGCGCTGGAGGTCGAACTCACCGCGGCCGACGTCAATCGCACGCGCAGCCAGATGCGCATCTTCGACGCGCAACTGGCGCAGTGCCGCTTCGTCGCACCGTTCGACGGGCGCGTGGCGCGTATTCACGTGAAGGAAGGGCAGGGCGTGTCGTCGGGTGCCCCGGTGATCGAACTGGTCGGTACCGGCACGCCGAAGGCGCGGCTGAACGTGCCTTCGAGCTGGATCGGCTGGCTCAAGCCGGGCGCGCACCTGGACGCCGCCGTCGACGAGACCGGCGAACACCATCCCCTCACGGTGACGCGCCTCAGCGGCCGCGTCGACGCGGTCAGCCAGACCATCGAGATCGAAGCCG
>Ga0182005_1000796_pt1 | contig 14369 bp, 8 predicted proteins | sample Sormic07211103_1_FD_123021 | JGI IMG/M metagenome (GOLD analysis project Ga0182005, IMG submission 123021) | Rhizosphere microbial communities from Sorghum bicolor, Mead, Nebraska, USA - 072115-103_1 MetaG | ecosystem: Host-associated > Plants > Roots > Rhizosphere | place: USA: Nebraska...
CCATGGGCGTAATGAACGCCGGCGGGGCACGTTAATGTTTCTTTGCAGTGCAGCGTGTACATCTGCGAGGTCCTGCTGGATGACAGTTTCTGGAATGTGTGTAGTTGGCTCTTGTATCCCTTCGAACCACTCTTCTATCAACTGTTTTTCCCCGGCTGTGGACTTTTCCTCGTTATAACGTTCCAGTATTTTCTTTATCTGATCAAGGTTCACAGCGTTGTAATTTAAATAATGTCCTAATGTATCAATTGTTTGTCCCTAACGTTAGTGATGCTCTAAATGGTGTCGTTTCAAGTTGCAACAAGTACCATCAATTGTAAAAAAAAGCGGCGGTCAGCAGTAACAGGACCATGTCTGTCCGGGCGTGATTGGTTCGCAGGATTTTTAACGCCTTGGTAATCTGGTTTTTAACTGTTTGCTGTGACAGCCCCAGGCGTATGGCGATTTGTTCTACCGTCTGGTGTTCCACCCTGCTGAGGATGAAAATCTCCTTCATTCTGTCAGGCAATTGGTTGATGGTCTCAAATATATCTTCCGTACGAGTTTTGCTATCCAGCAGTTCGGTAATACTACCGGGTTGTACATCAAAGTGTTCGATGAGTTGTTGGAGATATTTGCGATAAGTATTGTTCTTGCGGTAGATGTCTATGATCTTATGTCTGGCGGACTGGTAGAGGTACGATTTCAACGATTCATTTACACTGAGAGTCTGCCTTCTTTCCCAGAGGGAGGTAAAGAGTTCCTGTAATACATCCTTGCCTGCTTCGGCAGGTTCAATCTTGCTCAGGATATAAAGGTATAAGGGCTGGCTATAACGTGCGTAGATAGCATTGAAGGCCATTGTGTTATCTTCCTGGAGCAATGAAAGTAATTGGGTGTCTGAGTAATTACTATACATGGATTACAGTCGTGACATAGATTTGGTTAAGGTTCTCAACAAGCGTATATATGAGGGGAAATTACCACATTTATTGATAATACCAAAAATTCAAATCAGGCCATAAAAACAAACGCTTCCGTCGTAGACAGAAGCGTTTGTTTTTATGCAAAAGGCGTAAAATGCTTTATAAATTAAGCTTCTTTCAGCCTTAATTCATTTTTATACTCTTTAGGCGTCTTCCCTACTATTTCCTTAAAAAACCTGTTAAAATTCGACAAGTTCTTAAACCCACACGAATACGCAATTTCTGCTATCGACCAATCTTCCTCTGTCAATCGTTTACACGCATGTCCGATTCTCACCTCATTCAAAAACTGCACAAAAGACTTTTTCGTTCTGTTTTTAAAGAATCTACAGAAGGATTGTGGAGAAAGGTTCGTAATACTCGCTACATCCTGCAAAGAGATCTCTTTGCTGAAGTTGCTCATCACATACTTGAACACCTCATCGATCTTATGGTTATCCTTCGCATTGAAAGCATGTGAATATCCTGTACTTGCCAGGTATTGTACATCTTTGGTTTCAGTCAATACCTTCAGAATACTCAGTAATGAGATGATCCTTTCCAGTCCTTCTTTCTTTGGCAGTTGTAAGATCTGGTCTTTCAGCAGGTCATAGGTAGGACCAATGATCTTCATGCCACGTTGTGCGCGGTGAAACAGATCTGTCAATGCCTTTGTTTCCGGCAATCCATAGAACTTATCTCCGAAAATATCTTTCGGAAAATAGATCACGACTGATCTTGCCTTTAGCGCTTCATTGTTTTTGTAGTAGCTTTCATCATTGTACCATACATGCGGAATATGTGGCCCCAGAAACACCATATCTCCCACATCAAAACTCTCAATGCTGTCGCCTACAATTCTTTTACCGTTGCTCTCCGTAACGTATACCAGCTCACATTCCGGGTGAAAATGGAATGGAGTATTGAAATAAGGATCACTTCTCTCAATGATGGTGATCTGATTGTCGGCAAACGCCCCCACTTTAATAAGAATGGGTTTCATGTAGTATAAGTTTAAGCTGTTTTTATTCTAGCTCCGTTGTGATGATGATTCGTCTCCTCGCCCCAGACGGGACATTATCTTCCCGAAACAATTCAAATTATAATAGTAAAAATTCCATGACCGTTTCCAAATGGGTTCGATCTCCAATTACAATCCCCCTGACAGAAGTTTTTCTGTGAAAGTGCCAAATTATCAAATTTTGGTTAAAAAAACATCATTTTTTAGTAAATATCATTTATTTCCTGTTGAAACGCCTATCCGGGCGGGTTACCGGGGCATGATTCCAATCATAAGTCTTCAAACAGGCTCTACTGGAATTAATTTGGTCGTTTGCAACTAAGATTATAATTTTCTAACGAATCAAACCAAATCTGAATCACGTGAAAGGAATATCGATTAAAGATATAGCCCAGCAGGCCGGCGTTTCTCCCACCACCGTTTCTTTCGTTCTGAATGGTAAAGGAAAAGAAAAAAGAATCAGCGAACAGGTTAGCAAACGTATTCTGAAGATTGCCGGCAAGCTAAAGTATAAGCCAAACCAACTGGCACGTGGTTTACGCACTGGTAAAACCAAAACAATCGGGTTAATCGTAGAGGACATTGCCAATAATTTCTTTGCCAACGTTGCGAAAGTAGTAGAAGACGAGGCAGATAAATACGGCTACAAAGTTCTTTTCGGTAGCACCGAAGATAATGAAGAAAAAGCCCGTGGCCTGCTGGAAGTACTTCGCTATCGTCAGGTAGACGGCTACATTATTACGCCCACGCTCAATCTGGACAAAGACATTGCTACCCTGCAAAAACCTGTTGTTCTCATGGACCGTTATTTCCCGAACGTCAAAGACTCGTCTTATGTGGTGGTTGACAACTACCAGGGTGCGGTGACTGCGGTAGATCATCTGGTGGCACAGGGGTACAAGCACATTGGTATCATTACCACTACCTCGCACCAGATTCAGATGCAACAGCGTCTGGAAGGGTTCCAGGCGGCCCTTAAAACCCATGGACTGCCGTCGGGTAAGAATGTGATCAAACGCCTGCCTTTCGACCTGGATCGCCCCGGATTTACCCAGGAAATTACCAAATACCTCCAGAGCAACCGGGAACTGGATGCGGTGTTCTTTGCCACGAACTACCTCGGTATTTGTGGAATAGAAAGCATTCGTTCGTTAGGTTTGCAGATAGGTAGTGAGCTGGGTATGGTCAGTTTCGACGACCACGACATTTTCCGCTTATTAAGCCCGGCGGTGACCTGCGTGGCACAGCCGGTAGAAGAAATAGGTAGAACACTGATCCGGATCCTGATGGAGGAATTAGATGAGACATCGGAAGGTCCCAGGCAGGTGGTACTGCCGCTTGAATTGAGGGAAAGGGAATCGTCCTTGCGCAATAAGAAGTTGGCGAAAAACTGATGTAATCGTTTACCTGGATTTATTTCATTTTATAATCGCTTTTGCCGCAGGCAGAAGCGATTTTTTTATCCTCAAATTAAGCCGGCCATATAAATATAATTTGCTCATTATGAAAACTTTCTATAAGTTGCAAAAAATCACCTATGCACGGAAACTGTGAAGATGCCTATTGACCCGTCACCTGCTTTTTATTATTCAGGAAATCATTTTTTTGTAAATGTCTTATACCATGAAAAGAATGAAATACCTATTGTCGCGTTACGGATAATTTCCCGTTATTAAATTTTCGTAAAGTCTTGATACATGGATCGGATTTATATTACGATTTCTTCAATTTGTGTTCTTTCTTCCGATAGTATATTCTCATGAAGGTGTGCTAATTTACCTGGATTAACATTATATGACGTGTTAGATAAAAAAATGTTAAATCTTTTTTGTTTCTAGGAATTATTTGGGTAGTTTGGCGCTGTCAATTTAAGAATGTAGAGAAAAACTATGGCATTTTGGAAGGGAAGAGTGTACTGAGGGACAAATCGGTGAAAATAACACCAGTTAAAGAAGGAATTAAAATGGCCTATACCGATCATTGAGATAAATAAAACGTAAACGGTGACCGCAGGAATGTACTAAAAAGGAGTGACAATTCCAGCAAACGGTACCCAAGATTAAAAGAGAAAATAACATCACATTCTGGGAACAATAGCTTTTAAAGCTCCTGAAAATAGGGGGCCAGCCATTTCCATGCATGTTTGTATGTAATTACACTTGTGACTAAACACTTATCATACTTAAAATCTAACTAAAAGAAAGCTATGCGAAGATCTCTATTAGTAAGCACGCTGCTTCTTTTGTTCTGCTGCTTTACTGCTTTGGCACAGGACAAAAAGGTCGTGTCCGGGACTGTTAAAGACGACAAAGGATCACCTGTACCTGGTGTGACTGTTGTGGAGAAAGGTACCAGAAATGGTATTCAGACTGCTCCAGATGGTACATTCAAACTTTCTGTAGGTCCAAATGCAACATTGGTTATTTCCTTCGTTGGTTATACTACACAGGAAATTGCAGTTGCAGGTCAGTCTACAATCAATCCTACTCTCGTTGTGGACAATAAGAGTCTGAACGAGGTAGTTGTAACTGCGATGGGTATTAAAAGAGAAACCCGTGCATTGGGTTACGCTGTTAGTACTGTAAGCGCAAAAGAAATCACTAAATCCGGCTCTCCGAGCTTTTCTTCTGCACTGTACGGTAAAGCTGCCGGTGTAAAGGTTGTTGCCGCTCCGGGTGGTGCCAGCTCTGGTGTTGCTATCCAGGTGAGAGGTGTATCTTCAGTGTCTCTGTCTACTCAGCCACTGTATGTTGTGGATGGTGTGCCTATCAGAAACTTTAGCGATCCTACCAAATCCAGCTTCAATACTACTAACAATCGTATCGATGGTAACGGTGCACTGGATATCAACCCGGAAGACATCGAAACCCTGACTGTACTGAAAGGTGCTTCTGCATCTGCACTGTATGGTTCTGAGGCAACTAATGGTGTTATCGTAATCACTACCAAGAAAGGTTCTAAGGGCAGAGGTTTAGGCGTTGATCTGAACTACACTTATACTGCTGAAAACCTGCAGAACCAACCTGATTACCAGAATGAATATGGTCCTGGCTATGATGAGCCGGATAATATCGCTTCTGGTGCTTCTGCTGAAGGTTGGATCACCAATGCTGATGGAACTTTACGTCCTTTTTATAGATCTTATGGCCAGTTCGGTCCTAAGTTCGATGGCCGTACTGTAAAATACTGGGATGGATCTACCACGACTTATTCTGCAAGAAAGAATAATTACCGTGAGTTCTTCAACACTGGTTACAACTCTATGTTCAATGCTGCAATTTCTAACTCCAGCGAGAACGCTAACTACCGTTTCTCATACAGCCGTAACGATTACAAGTCAATTGTTCCTGGTTCTAACCTGAACAAGAACAACTTCAATCTGAACGCTACACTGAAAGTGCATAAGAAAGTAACAATTGATATCGTATCCACATATAATAATAACTATACGCACAACCGTCCTCAGTCTATGACTAACGTATTTAGCTCATATACTGGTTTCTTTAGCCGTATGGATAATATGGATGTTTACAAGAACAAGTTCCAGACCCGCGATGGTTACAAATATGTTACTTATAACAATTCTAACTACGCACAGGATGAGAAGTTCCTCTATAACATGAGAGCTACTAACCTGCTGGATTACCTGTACACTCAGCTGAGAGACAGCTATAATGAAAATCAGAACCGTTTCATCAACAGCGTAACTGTAAACTACAGCATTCTGGATAACCTGAAGTTCCGTGGCCGTATCGGTAACGACTTCACTGGTTGGAAAGCAGAAAATAAAGAACATAACCAAACTCCTACCTATGTTGGTACCAGTGGTAAATATGGTGTAGAGCAGAGAACCAACAGCCTGCTGTACGGAGATGCGTTACTGACTTATACTCCGAAGCTTGGTAAAGACTTCGATCTGGGTATCACCGGTGGTTTCACAGGTAGAAAACAGAACTACCAGTACAACAATAGCACTACCTCTGTAGGTTTGGCTAGTGAAAACTGGTTCTCTCTGAACAACTCTGCTGGTACACTGTTTACAGAGTCTCAGCGTGGTGAGCAGATTGACGTTGCTGGTTTCGGTATCGTAAACCTGAGCTATAAAGGTTGGTTATACCTGGAAGCAACTGGTCGTTCAGAAAGAACTTCTACCCTGATCAAAGGCCAGAACACTTACACTTATCCTTCAGTGAATGCTGGTTTTGTATTCTCTGATGTATTGAAAATGCCATCCTGGTGGAACTACGGTAAACTGAGAGCTTCTTATGGCTTCACAGGTAACCACCCAACCATGTATATGGCTCCTGTTGCATTCACTCAATATGGTGTATCTCTTAATGGTAACTATATCGTGTATCAACAGCCTGGTGCTGGCCAGTTCGGTAACGATGGTCTGAAATCAGAACAAAAAAGAGAGTTTGAATTTGGTCTGGAATCAAGAATTATCAATGGTAAAGTTGGTGTTGACCTGACATACTATAATAATAAGATCAAAGATCAGATCCTGGTTGCTACCACTCCAATGACAACTGGTGCTGGTTCCCAGATCGTGAATGCAGGTGACCTGAGCAACTATGGTTTTGAAGGTGCTATCAACGCAACTCCAATCGATCATAAAGATTTCCGTTGGTCTACCCGTTTCAACTTTGCAATCAACCGCAATAAATTAACAAGACTGGCTGATATCTTCCCGAACATCACAACTGACCTCGAAGGTGGTTATGTAATCGCAAGATCTGAAGTAGGTGATCCGCTCGGTAACCTCTACGTTCACCCTCACCAGATGGATGCAAACGGTAACTATAAAGTAGATCCTTCAACCGGTACTTATACTTATAACACCGATGCTTACATTTCTGCAGGTAACGTAATGCCTAAGATAGTGGGTGGTTTCTCCAACACTTTCTCTTACAAAGCATTCTCCCTGGATCTGACCCTGGATTACCGTTTCGGTGGTAAACTGGTTTCTATCCCTTCTTACTATGCAGTTGGTGCAGGTATGTACAAGAGCACGCTTAAATACAGAGACGCTGCTCATGGCGGTATGGCTTATGCTATCGTAGATGATGCTGCTGGTAATTATGCTCCAGTTGCTGCTGGTGCTACAGGTGATCGTAACAACGGTCTGATCCTGAATGGTGTTGTTGATGACAACGGTACTAAGAATACCAAGATCATTAACGCAGGTATCTACTACATGAACGAATTCGGATGGCATACTGGTGACTATTCTCAGGCTATCTTCGACAATAGTTACATCAAAGTACGTGAAGTTGCTTTCACTTACACAATGCCTAAAAAGATCGTTGACAAATTCCATTTCCAGGGTCTGCAGGTATCTCTGATCGCCCGTAACCTGTTCTACCTCTACAAATCCCTGCCTTATGGTCTGGATCCAGAGTCTGCACTCGGTTCCAACTGGCTGGATCAAGGTCAGGACAAAGGTGGTCTGGCTCCTACAAGAAGCCTTGGTGCTAGCATCCGTGCTCGCTTCTAATGTTATTATTTGCTAAACGATCAAACAAAGAAAACTAATGAAAAAACTTTTTATAAACGCATCTCTTCTGGTCTTACTGGTAGCTGGTTTCAGCTCTTGTAAGCAAAGAATTGAAGACGATTACAATAACCCGGAGAAAACGACAGTTGGTAACCCGGGGAAGCTGTTCACTGGTATGTTCCTGAACGAAAGGATCCACCCTTCTTATTGGGACTATTATACCTACATTATGAGTATCACAGCGCCGTATTCCGGTCTGGCTACCATTCTGCCAGGCAGCACCATGTATATGACTTCTACAAGCTATACAGACAACCGCTGGAGAGATTACTATAATGGTACAGAAGGTACTGACTATAACTACAATGGTCCTGGTATCCTGAACAACTACCGTGAAATGCAAACTGCATTCAACCTGTTGTCTACTGAAGAGCAGGCAAAACAACTGGTGTATCTGAAACTTGCTGAGGTGATTGTGTACGATCAGACTGCTCAGATGATAGATGTTTACGGTGATATTCCTTTTACCAAAGCAAACTCCCTGAACTCTTCCAACCGTACAATCGAATTTGCAGCTTATGATGATGCAAAATCTCTTTATGACACACTGATCACCAACCTGGATAAGATCAATACTTACCTGACCACAGCTACCGTAGCTGCGACAGAAGCTGGTAACCTCAGGATTTATGACCGCGTTTATGCTGGTGACCTGACTATGTGGCGTCGTTATGCGAACTCCCTGCGTCTGCGTCTGCTGATGCGTATCTCTAATGTAAATGAGGGTACTGCAAAGACTGAGGTCACTACTATGCTAAGCAATCCTAACACTTATCCATTGATCAGTGCTAACGCTCAGGATGCATTAGTATGGAATAGCCCTACCAATCTGAAAAGTGACCTGCTGGATGTATTCAGTGGTTTCCGTTGGGCTCCTAAGTACCTGATCGATTTCATGACTACCAACAGCGACCCTCGTACTGAAGCATTCTGGGATGCAGATACAACCAATGGTTTTAAAGGTTTCCCTTACAACGGTACTGAGAACGACTACACCAATGGTGGTTATGCTTCTTACGATTCAGCTACCTTCTTCTATAACTACAACCTGCCAGGCGTACTCTTCACAGCTGCTGAAGTTAGCTTCCTGCAGGCTGAAGCTTACGAAAGATGGGGTCTGGGAACTTCATCTTCTGCATACAACACTGGTATCTCCCAGTCTGTTGAGTTCTTCTATATGCTGAACCAGAAGGCTTCTATCCGTACCGGTGCTCCTACTAAATGGACTACGCTGGTTACTCCTTCTGCTGCTGATATCGCATTTTATTACAATAGCTCCAACATTGCTCTGAATGGTACTCCCGCTCAGAACCTTGTAAAAATCTATACTCAGAAGTGGGAAAACTTCTTCGTAATGCAGGCGCCTCAGGCGTGGGCTGAATACAGAAGAACCGGTTATCCTCAGATCCCAATGGTAACTTCCACTGGTGTTCAGGCTAATCCTCCAGTACGCTTCCTGTATCCTTCTAACGAAGCTTTGTATAACACTACAAACTACAATGCCGTTAGATCTAAAGATACCCGCGATACTAAAATCTTCTGGGACGTTAACTAATAACGCTTAGATTAACATCATAGAAAAGGCCCCGGCAAATATGCCGGGGCCTTTTCATTTTTACTAAAAAGTCAAAATATTATACATTTGAGAAAAAATTATCTATTTTGGGTAAATAAGTATGAAACGCCTGTCCCTATTCCTATGCCTGTCGATGATATTGTCATTTGCTGCATCCGCGCAGCACATTACCTGGTACCAGCATATCGCTCCCATCGTTCATACTAACTGCACCCCCTGTCACCGCCCCGACGAAGCCGGCCCCTTCTCCCTCATCACCTACGAAGATGTAGCCAAACGCGCCGCTATGGTCAAAAAAGTCACCCAAAGCCGCTACATGCCACCATGGAAAGCCGATCCACATTATGTAAGTTATGCCAACGAACGACGCCTCACCGACGAAGAAATTACCATGATCGCCGACTGGGCCGATCATAAAATGCCACTGGGCAAAAACGACAAGGATAAACCAGATACCATCGTGACCTCCAAAGTCTCGCGCCTGCCAGATCTGGAACTCACCATGAAACAAGCCTTCATCGTCAAAGGAGATAACGTAGAACGCTTCGTCGTTTTCAAAATCCCATTCGAAATTCCCGATTCTATGAACGTTGAAGCCATCCGTTTCATCACCAATAATCGTAAACTCATACACCACGCCAACTACGAAATTGACGACGTTCCCTCAGAGAATCTCTATAATACCGCTGATTATGTGAACCTCACCGAAGAGGGCAATGAAAATACCGCACAATACATTCCCTACCGCAAACGCATGGTCTACTATGGTGGCTGGATTCCAGGCGCCTCCCATGAATCCTATCCTCCCGGCCTTGGCTGGAAAATGCCAAAGAGAGGCATCCTCCTCCTCACTCTGCACTTTGCACCACTTGGTAAAGAAGAGAAAAGCATCAGCGGTATCCAGCTCTATTTCACAAAGGATAAAGTAAAACGGGAGATCCGTGCTGCCAGCATCGGCTCCGGTGGTGCCGGCGAAAAAGATATTGATCCGTTCTTCTATATTCCTGCCAATGTCGTGAAGACATTCAGGGTCAAAGTAAGTGTACCTGAAGACGAGTCTATATTGTACGTATGGCCACATATGCACTACATCGGCAAAGTGTTCAGAGCCTACTGTATCACTCCTGAAAAAGATACCATCCGCTTAGTCTCTATTCCCGACTGGAATGTCGCCTGGCAGGAAATGTACTGGTTCCCGAAATTAAAAAAACTACCAAAGGGATCCACCATCGTTGTAGAAGGAACGTATGATAATACTGTTGAAAATCCATCTAATCCTAATAATCCTCCACGGTTGATTTATAGCAGTGGTGAAATGAAATCCACCGATGAAATGATGACGTTGGTGATGATCTATCTACCGTATGAAAAAGGGGATGAGAAGATGGAAATTAAACGATGACATATATCATAAGAAAACATTATTGATATATTGTAATTTACTACTGTCAACCAATGAGCCGTTATGTCAAGACTACTACTATTATCGCTGCTGATAACCGGCCTGTGCATGCAGTCGATAGGAAATCCACATGGTACTGCTTTTAATGAAAGATTGAAGGATTATACAGGCAAAGCCTACGACATCAGGCCGCAGGGAAAGGTCGTTGTATATCTGTTTCTCTCACCTGAATGTCCCTTGTGCAGAAACTATGCACCCATTGTACAAAAGCTGTCAGAGAAGTATAAAAACGTACAGTTCTACGGCATCATCAGTGGCCGCACTTTTACCAAAGGACAGATAGGTGCTTATGTAAAAGATTTTAATCTCACCTTTCCCGTTCTCATGGATACCGACAAGGAAGTAGCGAGTTCACTCAGAGCCACCGTTACTCCCGAAGCTCTGCTGGTAGGAAGTGATGGGATAGAATATTATCGCGGGTTGATTGATGACTGGATTACTGGTTTAGGTACAAAGCGTGCAAAAACTACGCAGCTTTACCTGGATCAATCCATACAGAATCTGGTGGCAGGTGTGCCGACTATTACAAAGACCACACCGATAGGTTGTCTGATCAGTAATTATTAGAAGTATGCGTGTTGTTGTAATTGCATTCACATTGTTGTTATTTATTGGCAAAAAAGGGCAGGCACAGGATATCACCTGGTATCAGCACATTGCACCCATTATTCACAATAATTGTACACCTTGTCACAGAGCTGGAGAGGCAGCGCCTTTTTCGCTGGTGACTTATGACGATGTTGCCAAAAGAGCCAGCATGATACAACGGGTTACAGAAAGCCGTTACATGCCTCCCTGGAAGCCTGATCCTCATTATGTACAATATGCCAATGAAAGGCGTCTTTCAGATAAAGACATCGCCATGATTGCCAACTGGGCAACGCATGATATGCCTAAAGGCAATGCGGCAGATGATAAAGATGCCCACAGCTTTGTACCCGGTACTATCTACCATCGCCCACCAGATCTCGTTTTAAAAATGAAAGATAGCTATCACCTGGAAGGCGATAACACAGACCATTACATCGTATACAAAATACCTTTTGAGCTGCCGGATTCTATGAATGTAGAAGGAATAGAATTCATCACCAATAACCGTAAGGTCATTCACCATGCAAACTATGAAGTAGATGATGTACCCGGGATGGATCTGTATAAAACAGTGGATTATGTAGATCAGGCAACGGAAAACCTGAAATACATGGAAAACTTTGTACCCTATCGCAAGCGGATCATGTACTTTGGTGGCTGGATCCCCGGTGCTTCCATGGAGTCTTATCCGGAGCATATCGGTTGGGTAATGCCGAAGAGAGGTGTGATACTACTGACCTTACATTATGCCCCATTGGGTAAAGCAGAAGATGTGATTGCGGGCGTGCAGATCTGGACGACGAAAGCAAATATTACCAGGCATATTAAAAACCAGAACCTGGGATCTGGTAGTGAATCGCAAACGCAAATTCAGCCTTTCTTTTATTTGCCTCCAGATGTAGTGCGCACTTTTACATTGAATGTAAAAACGGATGAGGATAAATCACTGCTGTACGTATGGCCACATATGCACCTGCTTGGAAAAGTGTTTAAAGCATATGCGGTCAAGCCAGACAAAGACACGATTCCTTTGGTATATATTCCGGAATGGGACTTTAACTGGCAGGAGATCTATTGGTTTCCAAAGATGGTGAAGATCCCGAAAGGGTCTACGATTCACGTAGAAGGTACTTACGATAACACAATCAGTAATCCTTACAATCCAAATTTACCACCAGCATTGGTTATGCAAAACATGAATACTAAAGATGAGATGATGACGTTGGTGTTGGTAACACTCCCCTATAAAGAAGGTGACGAAAACATCTCACTAAAAAAATAACTCCATTTTTATCCGCGCGCAGGCCCATCAAAAAAAACGCTTTTACCAAAAGGTAAAAGCGTTTTTTTTCAACTATAACAAATGTTTTATCTCACTTAGTTTCAGCAACGCCTCCACCGGCGTCAACCTATTTATATCCACATTCTCCAGCATATCCCTGATCGTTTTGAACGTATCACTATGCGTATCAAAAATACTCAACTGCACCTTCTGCGCCGGCCCGCTTATACTCTTCACCTGCTCCTGCATCGGCCCGGCAATCTGCTTCTCTTCCAGATGCGCCAACACCTCGTTCGCCCGCTCTATCAGCTTCGGCGGCATCCCCGCCATCCTCGCCACATGAATACCAAAGCTATGCCTGCTGCCACCCGGTGCCAGCTTTCTCAAAAATATCACCTTATTCCCCGACTCCTTATTCGTAATATGGAAGTTCTTAATCCGCGCATGCTTATTCTCTAACTCATTCAACTCATGATAGTGCGTTGCAAACAACGTCTTCGGCTTCGCCGCCGTCATATCATGCAAATACTCCACAATACTCCACGCAATTGAAATACCATCATACGTACTGGTACCACGCCCAATCTCATCCAGTATCACCAAACTCCTGGGTGTAATATTGTTAATAATACTCGCCGTTTCATTCATCTCCACCATGAAAGTAGACTCTCCACCACTCAGGTTATCAGAAGCCCCCACACGCGTGAAGATCTTATCTGTCAATCCGATCTCCGCAGCTGCCGCAGGCACAAAACTACCCATATGCGCCATCAGCGTAATTAACGCTGTCTGCCTTAATAAGGCAGATTTACCACTCATGTTCGGACCAGTGAGAATAATGATCTGCTGACTCTCTTTATCCAGCTTGATATCATTCGCTACATAACTCTCTCCCGGCGGCAATCCTCTTTCTATTACCGGATGACGGCCTTCACGAATATCGAGATTATACTCTTCCGTAATATGCGGACGACGGTATTTAAACTGCACCGCATTGTTGGTAAAACTCAACAGGCAATCCAGTTTCGCCATCACCTGTGCATTCTGCTGAATAGGCCTGATGAAAGGCTGTAGAGCCGACAACAGCTCTTCGAACAACTGTGCTTCCAGCGCCAGGATCTTTTCTTCTGCTCCCGTGATCTTCTCTTCGTATTCCTTCAGCTCAGGCGTAATATATCTTTCTGCATTCGCCAGCGTTTGCTTACGGATCCAGTTTTCAGGTACTTTATTCTTATGTGCATTGGTCACTTCCAGGTAGTAACCAAATACATTGTTGAAGGCAATCTTCAGACTGGGAATACCTGTTGCTTCAGATTCCTTTTGCTGGATCTGTAACAGGTAATCTTTACCGGAGCGCGCAATCTTGCGCAGGCTATCCAGTTCTGTATGAATTCCCATTTGTATCACCTCTCCTTTACTCACGAGGATGGGAGGCGTCTCGGTTATTTCGCGCAGGATCCTGTCGAGAATGTCATTACATCCATCCATCGTCATTGCCAGTTGGGCAAGGTATGGATGTGGTAATTTTTCCAGCAATGTCTTTACTGAACAAACCTGTTGGAGTGCCCTGGCGAGGGACATGACTTCTCTCGGGTTGATCTTCTTCAAAGGGATCTTGGACACCAGTCGTTCCAGGTCACCTGTTTGCTTCAGGTGATGGGTCAGATTTTTGGCCAGGTCTGTTTCTTTTATGAAGTACTCCACTACATCCAGTCTTTCGTTGATCTGGTTAATATCGCGAAGGGGGAATATGAGCCAGCGTTTCAGCAGGCGGGCGCCCATAGGGCTTACCGTAGTATCGATGGTGTTGAGCAGAGTATGGCCGTTTTCCACACTGCTACCTAACAGTTCCAGGTTACGGATAGTGAACCGGTCCATCCACAGGAAGTCATCCTGCTCTATGCGCTGAATATTGGTAATGTGTTGCAGGTGAGGA
>Ga0182005_1000797_pt1 | contig 14368 bp, 10 predicted proteins | sample Sormic07211103_1_FD_123021 | JGI IMG/M metagenome (GOLD analysis project Ga0182005, IMG submission 123021) | Rhizosphere microbial communities from Sorghum bicolor, Mead, Nebraska, USA - 072115-103_1 MetaG | ecosystem: Host-associated > Plants > Roots > Rhizosphere | place: USA: Nebraska...
TCGCTCGTAGTGCAGGGTTGAAGAAGCTAGCGATGGATCTGGGAGGAAATGCCCCGGTTCTCGTGCTTGAAGATTGCGATATCGAACCGACTGTTGAGTCCTGTGTGTCTGGCGCCTTTTGGGCAGCAGGGCAGAATTGCATCGGCACTCAACGCATCCTTGTACATAGTTCAATTTATGAGGACTTCCGTGAGCGGTTTGTCAGCCAAACGCGTGCCTTGGTAGTGGGTGATCCTGACCAGCGAGCAACGGATGTAGGCCCGATGATTACAGAACAGGCGGCCCGTCGTACCGAACAGTTGGTGAATGAAGCACTGGCCGAGGGGGCCGTTCTTCTGTGTGGGCACCATCGCGAAGTGGGAAGCTATGCGCCGACCGTGCTGGAGCGTGTAAGCCATAACAGTCGTATCTGGCAGCAGGAAGTCTTCGCGCCGGTTGTCATCCTGGAGCCTTTTGACCAGTTGGATGATGCTGTTGCTCTGGCCAACGCTCCGGAGTACAGCTTGCATGCGGGACTCTTCACACGTGATCTTTCCAAGGCCTTGAAATTGGCGCGGCAAATTCAAGCCGGTGGCGTGATGATCAATGACTCTTCCGATTATCGTTTTGATGCCATGCCTTTCGGTGGCTTCAAGTACGGAAGTCTGGGGCGAGAAGGTGTCCGGTTTGCCTATGAGGACATGACGCAGCCTAAAGTGGTCTGCATCAATGAAATGGGTTGAGCCATCAAAGTAGCTAATTACCGTCGACCGTTACATCGGGTGAAGTTGCTCGTCCAGTGACACCCGATGTTTTTTCTCAATGCTCATGAGCATGTGAATGGATGGTCAGGGCACCCGGTACCTTGGTGCGTTCGAGCCCCCCATGTTCCAGCCACCGGAGGGTCTGCTCATAGGCACGCTGCAGCAAAGACTCGGTCTGGTCGAAGTTGAACACCGAGACATCCACAGGACACAAGGGCGGGACGATGTGCAGGCTGGTGAGCGTGCGGAAGTGTTCGATGTCGCTCACCAGTTGGCGCATGCTCATCAGATTGACGGTGTGCAAGGCCAAGGCGACCAGGCCTCGGGGCGGTTGTGTCAGGGCGCAACTCACCCCGGTGGGGATGACCACGACGTTGCTGGCTCCCAAGGCTACGGCAGTCGAAATAGGTGTATTGCTTGCCACGCCGCCGTCAACCAGGAACCGATCAGCGATCTGTACGCAGGGGAACACCAGTGGGATGGCAGCGCTGGCCAGTAACGCCTGCTCAAGTTCACCACTGGACAAAACCGTCTCGGCGCCACTGAGCAGGTCGGTGGTGACGATGTGCAGGGGCAGCGCCGCATCCTCAATGCGATGAATGGGCAGTGCCTGACCCAGCAATCGGTGCAAGGCCGCCGGCTGCAACAGAAAACCACGCCGTTTGAGCAGTCCTCTACAGGTGTCGAGCCAGGAGAGGGGAAAGATGTCCGTTTTACTCAGCCCACGCCAGAATCCGGCGAGCGCCTCGACGCCATCGGAATCGGGCCTTGCGGCAAAGTAGGCACCGTTGATTGCGCCTACCGAAGCGCCAACCACCATGTCGAATCGAACATTGGCCTCGACCAAGGCCCGCAACATCCCCACCTGGACCGCACCCAAGCTGCCGCCGCCAGCGAATACGATTGCGGTTCTGGTCGCCATGGTCGAAGTCTCGGCGTGGAAATGTATCGAATGAGTGTAGCTGGTGGGGTGGTGATGCTTTGGGCGGCTCGCCATATGCTCGAGCCGTCGTAAGCTTGTAGTTCCGGACGATGCCGAATCCCACGGGATCAATGCGTAACGGAGCGTACTTCTACTGCGAGACTTCAGGCAGAACTGGACGATATCGTTCTGGCCGTTCCCAACCTATCGGACGCTAGCGTACCAATCGGCTCCGATGAGGATGGGTGCTCAAACCCTACATGGGCGGTGTCGATATCATTCGTTAAATGCCTATAGGCCTCAGGGGCTGGCATAGTTGATGAGTATCACTGTCTTGAGAAAAGCAGGGGGCCAGCGCTCAGCTAGTCGGCGCTGTGAACGTTTCCGTGATCAATCTTGGACTTCGGAGTTTGGAAGGTGCGTTCCCGGTACTGTTACAACACAGCTTCCGAACGCCAGGCCAGACATTTTCTTAATGTATGGCAATGGGTACGTCATGTGGTTTTGTGGCGGGGACTGACAATCTTGTGTAGTGACAACTCGATAGTCAGTTTGTTACGGATTCGCAAGTTGGACTTGATCACGACCACTTGATTTAGCACTGTACATAGCGGTATCGGCACGCCGAATGAAGGCGTCAAACGATTCCGATGGAACCCACGTTGCAACGCCGAAGCTACAAGTAACCTCTCCTGCCTCGTCAAATGGGAGGGCGCTTATCAGCACTCTAAGCTTTTCTGCCAGCCGGCTCGTATCGTTCGATTCGCTGTCCGGGCAGATCAATGCGAACTCTTCTCCGCCCGTTCGGCACAGCAAATCGGTATTGCGTGTTGCCGAACGTATTCGTGCGCACAACGACTTAAGAACGTTATCACCACACTGATGCCCCCAGCGGTCGTTGATGCATTTGAAGTGATCGACGTCGAACAGGATCAGCGATAGAGGCTTGTCGTGCTCGTCAGCCTCGATGAGCAGGCGCTCCATCAAATCTTCGAAATACCGGCGGTTATAGACACCGGTCAGGTGATCGGTAATGTTCAATAAACGCAAGTCTTGCGTGCGCTCATCAACCAGCGAGAGGGCGCGGGCGCGCTGTGTGATCAGCAAGTACACCATCAAGGTCAGCAGCAGCGTCAATCCTACTCCGAATACTGCAATCAAACTGACGGACAGGACGTTGCTGTTGGCGACCAGAAAAGTTGAGCTGGGCCGAAACTGCATCAGGTAATTCTGGTCGGCCACTTTCAACAGCCGTTGTGCGTACAGCTCTGACGGGGCAGCGGGGGCCTGGCTCTGATAAATGGTTTCCCCTTGATGCTGCGTGTCGAAAAGTGAAAGTCTCACGTTCAGCCGTTGCAGACTGGGTGATGGAATGCCTTGTTCCATCAAAGACGCCAGGCGTACGGTGGAGACAACGAAACCCTGCAAACCATCATCTTTAGATGGAACCTTAAGGTAGTCCTGGAATACGGGTGCGACGAAGAAAATCCCGGACTGCCCATTAGTCATTTTCAATGGTTCCGACACGACTATTTGATGTGTTTCTCTCGCCTTGCTCATCAAGACCTGGCGACCCGGGCGAGCCATGACATCCATGCCAGGAACGATCTTCACGTCATCGAGCTTCAATAGGTAGAGCAATATCCAGTGTTCCGGCCTGCTGGAGAGGGGGATTTTTTCGCCGGTGACTGGATTAATTTCATGATATGAAAAATCACTTGTACCGTTGAGGAGCGCCTTCGCGCGAAACGACTGTAGATCCTTCTCAAGAATCCTCGGTACCCAGCTATAGGCTTCGTCCTCTCCAACTAGAGGTGTGACGAATCCCAGAAACTCCTTTTCAGTGACATCGTCGGCATTGATAAAGAAACGCTTCACAACGTCTAGTTTTAAGACCTGCGTATTAAAGCGTCGTTGCAGGCGACTGAATCGTTCGTCGACCTCCAGTTGGAACGCAACGTTGACGGTGCGCTGCTCTGACCCAACGAAAAGAATCAGTACCAAGACCGTGACGGCGACACCAGCTAGGAACACCAGAGCGCAGAGGCTCACATCTGATGCTTTGAATGCGTTCTGACGAGAAGACATCATTTCCTGTTCCTTGCTCATCGCCAAAATCGACGCGCGGTCATCTAGTATTCTTTCGAATTATCGGCACTTCCGACGACATCTTTATAGGCTATGCGACCCGGATACCTATCTACTCAATCTTCAGGTTTGCGTACGTAGCCAAGCTTCCACTTTTTGCAATCTGCCAATCTCGAGAAGCTTTGACTTTGCTAGATCTAAAACCTCAAGCAGTCGCTATTTTTTCTATTCGGGAGGGAAACCAATCATCAATTTCAACGCTGCAGTGTATGGACTCGCTCAATGCCCATCTCACGATCATGTCCGCTGCAGCCCTTTAGTGATCCGCCATGTACAGACGTCGTCCTTCAACAGCCCAGCCACGGCCAACTAGCTGATCAGTGAAGTCTGATGCCCAGGTCGCCAAAGTAGTCGGTGGTGTCAGGATAATGGATGCCTGCCAATGATACGTTGGCCACGCCGGATTCCCGATCAAAATATGAAAGGAAATGCCACCCACCCGTGGTGCTTCCTGGATGTGGGAAATTGATGGCGGCTTTCCCTGTAATGTAGTTTTCGCGGGAGGCGCGTTTGAGGTCAAAATCAAAGAGCGGCTGCATCATGGGAGCTTTTTACGCCGCGCTAGACCCTGCTCGATGTGGCCAGCGCGGGCGAAAATTGTGGCGTCTTCTACACGTAACCCACAATTTCAGGTGTGATTGCTAGACTGCATAGACTCCAGTGATAACCTGTTGATGCCCCCAGTCACCTTACCTGGCACACAAAAAGATTCTGCTCGACGCGACATCGATTGCTTGATTCGAACCGTTAGTTGCGAGCGCGCCACCTCGCAATCCTCAAAGCGCGTCTGACCAATCCATATGCATATCTTTATCCTCTTCATCGTGCAGGTCAGCAGTCAGCACAACTGATGTGAATGTCACCAACATAGAAGGCGTTTATCTTGAGTAGGCTTGGTATCTATTTGTGTGATTGCTGGCCCTTTTTCTACAGTTACCAGCTATTAGTCGAGGATTAATCATGAAAATCGCAATTGTCGGCGCTGGTGCAATGGGAGGGCTTTTTGGTGCGCGCCTAGCGCTGAGTGGGCAAGAGGTCTCCTTTGTTGAAGCCTCTGAAGCCACTATCGCGGCCATCCAGCGCAAGGGCCTGCAGCTCGTGACGCCTTCGGCAACGGAGCGCGTGATGGTGCCTATTGGGCGGGCGAAGGATTTCGCTGGAACCTTCGATCTGGTAGTTATTTTTACTAAGGGCTTTCACACGGATATTGCTATTGAGTCGGTGCGACATCTTGTCGGGCCTACGACCTGGGCGCTATCTGTTCAAAATGGCTTGGGCAACGCCGAGCTGATCTCCAAAGTCGTACCTGCAGAGCGCATTATTGTGGGTATGACCAATCTGCCTGCTGATCTGGTTGAACCAGGTGTCGTCCACAGCCATGGTGATGGCCATATAAATCTTTGGCCATGGAATGGTGAGGATAAGTCGGTAGCACGGGATATCGCAGAGACCTTCCAGCAAGCCGGGTTACCGTGTCGGGCCGACCCAGAGGTTCAAATTGCCATCTGGGAGAAGGTAGCTTTCAACGCTGCCTTGAACTCGGTCTGCGCGATTACACGCCAAACCGTGGGAGGCGTTGGGGATTCTGAGCATGGTAGGAGTTTGACCGCAGGTGTTATCCGAGAAACGGTAGAGGTCGCGAATGCTCTCGGAGTGGATGCTCAAGCCAGTCGGGTAGAGCATGCCGTTAATCACGCCTTTGCCAATCATCATCAGCACAAGCCGTCGATGTTGCAGGATGTCGAGGCAAAGCGAAAAACTGAAATCGACTTCATCAATGGCGCCGTTGTTGAGCGAGCCAACGAGCAAGGGATCGACACCCCTGTGCTTTCATCGCTGCACAGCTTGGTCAAGCTCATTGAGGGCGCGTATCTCTGAATAGTGGTAAATCATCACCTCGAGAAGATCGGAAGGTAAAGCACTGACCCGCCGTGGCGCCATAAATATCGCCATATCAAATCAGGTCACTCCAGGCTCACCTAGAGTGGCTTGAGTTTGTTCGAAGAACCAGCTGAGGCCAGTTGATTGAATGCTTCTGGAGTGCCAGTGAAGGGTGCCTTCAAACGCTGGTACATGGAAAAGTGTGGAAGCCTGAGCTTGATTCGACGCTTGGCACCGAGCTTTTGGAGTACGTCTTCGGCCATTCCATGCCCCGATGTTCTTGTGACTAGGACATGAGGTTCCGCAAGGAAGTTTTCCATCGACAAATCATCTTGAATCCGAGGGTGACCTGCGTCTAGCAGGCAAACATAGCGTTCGCTCACAAGTCTCTTGGAGGCTAGTCTTGGGCCGCTGATGACCCGGCTACAGATTCAGTCATGCCCCTAATGTCTTTACGATACTCACCGTGAATATTCGACCCATCTAGTAGAGGTACCAACCAATCTGGTACCTGGCAGAGAGTACCTCGGACGGATTTTTTATCTGAACAGGTTCACTATCTCGAGTGCTCTAGCACCTGCCTCTGAACGACTTTTAGCGATAGATACCAGTATTTTTGAGGCGTTTAACAGAACAAACCACCGAATTCAGGCCCGGAAATTGCTCGGAGACTCGCGTGAAAACCGGGAGCATGCCTATGCATATCAATCAAATGGACATGACGAATTCTGAGCTTGGCCTTTTTGCTCAGATCGTCTGGCGACTCCGCACGGGTGGTGCGGGGGATGAAGTTCGTCAGCAGGTGCTCGGTGATGTTACCCAGCTGCTTCGATCTGACTTCGGAGCCTCTTACCTCTGGGATAGCTCAAGGGGGCGATCCACGCGTTGCGCTGCAGTCAATATTGATGCACGTATGCTGCGGCAATACGATGAGCAGATTCACATGCACGATACCGTAACACCGGTGTTAAGAGCCCAGCGGCAAGCTGCTTGTGTGGATGATGTTATCAGTCGGCCTACCTTGGAGCGCAGTGAGCATTACGCCGAGTTCCTCAGACCGTGTGGGATGCACCATGGAGTGAACGTTTTCTTCTTCAACCAGGGACGGGATGTGGGGGATCTACGCATATGGCGCAGCGCTGACCAACCTGCGTTTGGCCCCAGGGAGCTCACTCTGCTGAACGCCCTCACACCGTACTTCCAGCACGCGCTCTCGGTTGAGCTGCCTCTAAATGGTGCCCTGAGTCCGCGAGAGCGTGCTGTTGTCGAGCTCGTAGCGGCCGGGCGCAGTGACAAGGAGATCGCGCGCCTCATGTCCATTGGCTTCACAACGGTACGTACCCATCTAAAAAACGCCATGGCCAAGACCAATTCGAGCAATCGAACCGAGCTCGCCATGCGGGTGGGAATACACTAAACCTCCTCATTAATGAGGATGTTTGCCGGATATTTCCATGTGCGTAAATGAATCATCGAGACCTGCAGTGGGGATCGACTGATTCTCAAGGAATATCCGTGAAGACCAGACTCTCCTGCTTAGCGATTGGCCTTTTGGCAGCAAGCGCTGGCGCATCGGCGTCGAACGTACCGAAAGACTTCTACTTGATGAGTGCTGAGCAGATGGCACAAGCCATCTGCGAAAAGAAGGTTTCCAGTGAATCGGTTGTCAGCTATTGGCTGGCCCGTATTGAAACGCATCCTGAGCTTAATGCCTTCATTTCTATAGACCCAAAGAGAGCCTTGGGCGAAGCTCGTGCTGCAGACGCGCGCCTCGCTAAGGGTGAGCAGTGCCTTCCCTTGGGCGGCGTCCCTATAGCAATCAAGGACAACATTCAGGTCGTTGGTTTCACGAACACAGCAGGCACGCCAGCTCTCGCTAATTTCTTTCCGAAAGCCAATGCGCCGATTATCGATAGGCTCCAGGCCGCAGGCGCCATTGTGGTCGGCAAGACCAATATGCATGAGCTCGCGTTTGGCGCTACCGGCTACAACACCGCCTTTCATCTTCCACAGCTGGTCGGTGTGCGCAATGCCTTTGACAACTCTCGCATTGCCGGTGGTTCGTCGTCAGGGAGTGCCGCCGCTCTGGGGGCTCGCTTGATTCCAATCGCTATGGGGACAGATACAGGTGGCTCTAGCCGTGAGCCTTGCGCGCTAAATGGCTGTGTTGGTTTTCGCCCAACGGTTGGTCGATATAGCGGTGTAGGCATCACACCCATTTCGACCAGTCGCGATACGGCAGGCCCAATGGCCAATACTGTTGGAGATGTCGTGCTGCTGGATTCGATTCTTAGCGGTGTCTCGCCTCTGAAGCCAATACCGGCCCACCAAATTCGACTGGGCATTCCAGATTTTTTCTGGGCAGATCTGGAGCCGGAAGTCTCGACACAGGCCAAAGCCGCGGTAGAGAAGCTCCGCAGTTCAGGAGTTGAGGTCGTCTCAGTCAGCATGCCGGGTATCGGTCAATTGGCATCAGCTGTGGCAACGCCAGTCGCGATCATGGAAGCGCGCAAGGCCCTGACTGATTACCTGAAATCACAATCCACCGGAGTGTCATTCGAAACCCTGGCCGCCAAAATTTCGAGTCCCGACGTCCAAGGTATTTTCTCGGCCATGGTCGTGCCTGGTAATGTCCCAGGGGCTGATGGAAAGATGATTCCTGGCGGCCCGGCTTATGCGCAAGCGATCAAGACGGGTGTCCCAGCCTTGCTAGCTCTCTATCAGAAGACATTCGCGGACAACAAGCTCGATGCTCTTCTGTTCCCCACGGTTCCAGAGGTGGCAATCAAGACCGGCCCTGACGCCGGAACGCCTCAAAAATTTGGTCGGATTATTCGAAACACCGACCCGAGCAGCAACGTGAGGATGCCGGGTCTCAGTATTCCCGTAGGTGTTGGGAAAGAGTCCGGACTTCCTATAGGTATGGAGATTGACGGATTGCCTGGAACGGACGACCAACTTCTGGCAATCGGTCGCACGCTTGAGTCGATCTGGGGGCCGGGCCCACTTTCGCCCATCGCACGCTGATCGGCCGTTCTTACCTTAAGCGCAGCTGCACTGGTTGCGCGAATAAAAACCTTTCTCGGATTAAATGAATGAACGCGATCCCACTCGTCGCAGGTACTTCTGCGCGCCGATTTTATGTAACCGCTGTTGTGGCTTTGGGTAGTATGGCGAGCTCGGCATGGGCCGATTCGGCGCCCACAGACAGTAGTCCAGTCAAGGCGCACCTGATCGTTACCGATCTGATGCTGGAGAACCTTAACACTGGCCCTCGTCCCCATACATTCGCCAACGCTGGCGCAATTTTCGCCGGCGCCGATTTTGACATGTCCAAGCTCATGGGGTTGCCAGGCGGCACGTTCCAGTTTGAATACACATTTTTCCCGTGGATGCGCAATGAAGGTCAGCCAACTGCTGGCGCCTGGCAAGGAGCCACAGGTAGCGCGCTAGGTGGCGCACCTATGCATAACGACATCGACAAGGGATATCTGTCGAAGTTTGAATATCGGCAAATGCTGTTGGATAACCATCTTGAGCTCGACGTTGGCCGTAGCAATGCTAAGCAGCATTTCTACATGATGAACTGCGAGAACTGGGTTACCTGCAATGACCCCATCATTGAAAACACCACCGGAATATTGCCTTACCCATACGGAAGCTGGGGCGGTTACTCGCGTTACTCATTCGACAACGGTCAGTACATACATGCTGGCGCTTTCGAGTCCAATCCTGCCCATTACATCAAACGCACCAAGGGTTGGAACTGGGATCCGGGTGACGCGAGTGGTATCACTTGGTTGGCAGGCGTTGGTGCTCAAAAAAGCTTCGCGCAGACGCCCTTGGCCTATCACTACGAGCTTAATGGTTTTTACAATACCTCCGAACAGACAGACATATTGGATGGCTCGACCCGGCGTGGTAGCAGCGGCTTAATCTACCGCTTTATGCAAACGCTATCTCGCGAAGGCGGTTCCTCTGCCGGAAACCCAGACAAAGCGTGGCAAGTATTCGGCGCGTGGACTTGGAGTGCTGACGATCTGCAGCCTTTCGAACACTTCGTGGAAGCAGGTATAACTCGCGTTGGCCCATTCGGGCGCCCTCAGGATTCAGTCAGCTTGAAAGCGAGCTACCTGCGTTTGGGGGACAAGCAAGTTCAATATCAGCACGATCAGCGACTGCTGGCCACCGGTGTTGACCAAGGAATGTCAAAAGGAGAGTCGCGAGTAGAGCTCAATATGGTGTGGCAGGCGACGCCTTATCTGGCACTTCAGCCAAGCGTGCAGTACGTGTTCAACCCCAGCAACTTCTACAATCCACAGGCCGAGGTCAGCAGCGATGGAGCCGTCGTCGGATTGCAGATAGTTTATAACTTGGGCGCTCAACTCGGCCTTTAAGTGCTCGCCTTGGGCGATGATCAGATCTCAGCCGCTCGGGGTCGGACATCGACAGCAGCTTGATCCGTCAGGCCACGCCGGGCTCGCCTAGCGTGGCCTGAATTTGTTCGAAGAACCAGTTAAGCCCCGTTGATTGAGTGCTCCGGGAGTGCCAGTGGAGCGTCACTTCGAAGGACGGTACATCGAAGGGCAGTTCAAGCATTTTAAGCGGCTTGGCCAGTGGCATTTCACAAAAGCTGTCCGCGATCTGGGACGGCAGAATCACCAGCAATTCTGTGCCCGGTATTACCTTTGGAAGGACTGAAAAGTGAGGAATCCTGAGCTTGATCCTTCGCTTGACCCCGAGTTTTTGAAGCACGTCTTCGGCCATGCCATGCCCCGATGTCCTTGTGACCAAGACGTGCGGCTCTACGAGAAACTGTTCCATTGTCAGCTCTGAACCAATCCGAGGATGATCCGCGTCCATCAAGCAAACGTATCGCTCGCTGACGAGCTTCTTGAATGCAAGCCCAGATCCGCTGATGACCCGGCTGCAGATGGCCGCGTCGATGTGACCGTCGTTCAACCATGTCCCCACCTGGTCGATCTCTAGCGGAATGATCTCAAGCTCGATATTGGGCGCCAGGATATTTAGCTGACCCATGAGCTTGGGCAGCAACGCCATCTCCCCCAAGTCAGAAAGCGCTAGTCGAAATTGCCTGCTTGAGTGGGCAGGCTCAAACCTTCTTGCCTCAGCCACTGACTCCTCAATACAGCGTGCAGCCTGCTTGAAACCAACGTATAGCTGAGACGCAAGCCTTGTGGGCTGCATTCCTTGGCTATTGCGTATGAACAACGGGTCGTCGAATTGCTCACGTAGTTTCCCCAGGCTGTAGCTGATTGACGGCTGGGTGACAAACAGCCGCTCGGCGGTAATCGTCAGGCTCTGCGTTTCGTAAAGCGTGACGAAGGTGGTGATCAAATTTAGATCGAAATGAGCCATCCGTAGACCTTTATGAAAATAAGTGGTGTCTATGTGGTAGTCATAAAATATTGATTTGATCGATTTTAATCGAATTTTTACAGTAGGAGCAATCGGACACACCCTGGAATATGACCCAATGAAAACAATTCACTCTGCCGCTTATGCGCTTTTGCGTCGCCATGGCATGACCACCATCTTTGGTAACCCTGGATCCAACGAGCTTCCTTTTCTGAAGGACTTTCCGGAGGATTTCCAGTATGTCCTCGGTCTTCATGAAGGCGCTGTGGTGGGGATGGCGGACGGCTATGCTCTCGCAAGCGGTAAGCCTGCTTTCGTAAACCTCCATGCAGCAGCAGGTACGGGCAATGGCATGGGGGCTCTCACCAATTCGTGGTATTCACACAGCCCGTTGGTGATCACGGCAGGTCAACAGGTGCGTTCGATGATTGGTGTCGAAGCAATGCTGGCCAATGTGGATGCATCACAGCTACCCAAACCACTGGTCAAGTGGAGCTATGAACCTGCAACGGCTCAGGATGTGCCTCGGGCTCTTAGCCAGGCGATCCACATTGCTAATACTTCTCCCAAGGCTCCGGTGTATCTGTCTATTCCATACGACGACTGGGAGAAACCATCTCCGCTCGGTGTGGAGCATCTTCTTGAGAGAGAAGTCCAGACTGCGGGTGCTCCTGATGCGCGGCAGCTGGCAGCTTTGACCAAGCACTTGAATGAGGCCAACAACCCTGTTCTCGTTCTCGGCCCTGATGTGGATGCTACCCGCTCCAACGATTACGCCGTCGCCTTGGCCGATAAACTGAAACTGCCTGTCTGGGTTGCTCCATCGGCATCACGTTGCCCGTTCCCAACTCGCCATCCTAGCTTCCGTGGAGTTTTGCCTGCTGCCATCGCAGGGATCAGTAAGACGCTTGCTGGCCACGACCTGATCATCGTCATCGGCGCGCCGGTTTTCCGCTATCACCAGTTCGCACCAGGCGTGTATCTACCGGCAGGAGCTCGGCTCTTGCACATCACGTCAGATCCTCAGGAAGCAGCTCGCGCTCCTATGGGGGACGCCTTGATCGGCGATATTGCAGAGACTCTACGCGTACTGGCAGAGGGCGTTGAGGAGAAGGCAAAGTCCTATCCAGCATCTCTACCAGCGTTGACAGATGTACAAGATGAACCTCATCACTTGCGCCCGGAAACGCTGTTCGACGTCCTCGACGCGGTCGCTCCGCCAGATGCTATCTACGTCAAGGAATCGACTTCCACCACGACCGCGTTCTGGCAGCGAATGAACATGCGTCACCCTGGTAGCTACTACTTCCCCGCAGCAGGTGGATTGGGCTTCGGTCTGCCAGCAGCGGTGGGCGTTCAACTGGCCCAGCCCGATAGGCGCGTGGTCGCTTTGATTGGCGATGGCTCTGCGAACTACGGAATTACTGCGTTGTGGACGGCTGCGCAGTATCACATCCCAGTCGTGTTCATCATCCTCAAAAATGGCACCTATGGTGCGCTGCGCTGGTTCGCGGGCGTCCTGAATGTTGAGGAAGCGCCTGGTTTGGACGTCCCTGGTTTGGACTTCTGCGCTATCGCAAAAGGGTATGGAGTCAAGGCGGTACATACCGACACTCGCGATAGTTTCGAGGCCGCCCTTCGCGCTGCTCTCGACTCTACCGAACCTACTTTGATCGAGGTGCCCACTGTGACGATCCAGCCTCATTGATGAGTGCCAAGGGCCTTGTGCCTCCTAGTAAGTCCCCGAATAACAAAAACAAGAGACCAAATTATGACTCAAAGAAATGCTACAGAAATTGCGGGCTCAGCTCCGTTGGGCAGGTTCCACTACGGCCTGTTGTTTTGGTGCTCGTTCATCATGCTGTTCGATGGCTATGATCTCGTCATCTACGGATCTGTGGTTCCCCGCTTGATGGAACAGTGGTCTATCCCGCCAGTCCAAGCGGGATGGATGGGGAGTGCAGCTCTATTCGGAATGATGTTCGGCGCAATCGCTATCGGCCCGCTTGCAGACCGAATGGGGCGACGCAAGATCATCCTCGGAGCGATCACTCTCGCGAGCATTAGCGCTTTCGCAAATGCATTCGCCTGGGATGTACCCAGCTTCGCGGCTTTGAGATTTTTTACCGGTGTCGGCCTCGGCGGTGCCATTCCAAACATCGTTGCCCTGATGAGCGACTTGTCCCCCACAACTCGTCGTAGCACTCTGACTACGATCATGCTCAGCTTTTACTCCATCGGTGCAATGATTTCGGCGTTGGTGGCCATGCTGGTGATACCCAAATTTGGATGGGAGGCAACATTCTTCATCGGCGGACTGCCACTGCTTTGCATGCCTTGGATGTACCGTTATCTCCCTGAGTCTTTGCCCTATCTGCTGGCGAAAAATCAACGTGCAGCAGGGGCACTTCTCAAGCGTATCGTTCCCGATATAGATACTGCTTTTGTCCGATTTGAACCAGCTGTACGAACCTCAACATCCACACCTCTTTCCCGACTGTTCAAAGAGGGGAGAGGCGTGGGTACCGTCTTTCTCTGGCTAGGTTTCGGCATGTGCCTTCTGATGGTTTACGGCCTCAATACCTGGTTGCCGAAAATAATGGTCGCAGGGGGCTACCCACTTGGCTCCAGTCTCATGTTTCTGGTGACGTTGAATCTTGGCGCTACGGTGGGCGCTCTTGGGGGTGGCTGGCTGGCTGATCGCTGGGGCTGTAAACCTACGTTGATTCTTTTTTTTGCATTGGCGGTCGTTTCGCTTTGCATCCTCGGCATCAAGCCGGGCCCGGTAACGCTCAACATAATGTTATTGATTGCCGGTGCTACCACCATCGGAACTCTTGCTGTAATTCATGCCTTTGCCGCTCAGCAGTATCCGAGTGATATCCGTTCCACGGCTGTCAGTTGGTGTTCAGCCATAGGTCGTTTCGGAGGCGTCGCAGGCCCCGCTTTGGGGGGGCTTATGCTCAGCCTGAACTTACCGCTCCAACTGAATTTTATCTTCTGCGCCATACCAGGACTGATCGCGATTTTTGCTATCGCCATGGTCAAGCGGCGATCTGCGCATTCGAATGAGATGGAATCCCAGCCGATTGACGCGCATTCCTGATCTTCAACTCACACCGTCCAAGGAGACATCACTTGAGCCAAGCCAACCGTATGCCTTACCAAGAAATGCATCTGCTGCCGATTGCAGGAGAGTGGCGTAAGGGCAGCGCCAGGAACGTGCTTAACGTTACTGATCCGTTCACCGGTGACACCCTGTTAGAAATCGTCCAGGCTGATCGCGAAGACCTCA
>Ga0182005_1000799_pt1 | contig 14346 bp, 17 predicted proteins | sample Sormic07211103_1_FD_123021 | JGI IMG/M metagenome (GOLD analysis project Ga0182005, IMG submission 123021) | Rhizosphere microbial communities from Sorghum bicolor, Mead, Nebraska, USA - 072115-103_1 MetaG | ecosystem: Host-associated > Plants > Roots > Rhizosphere | place: USA: Nebraska...
ACTGAAGAAGTGGAAAAGTGGGAGCCGGGAAAATTCCTAAACATTGATTGCGGGTAGAAGAAGGGAAAGGCAGATGAGTGTGAGGGAGCCCTTTTCACCATTATTAATGAATTTTTTTCCATTAGACCTAGCTCTTGAAAAAGCAATGGAACATGCAAATGGGCAGCAACTCTTCTTTTACGCTAGGTATGCCGGTGATCTAGTGTTTAAGGTTTTGGATTTAGGACCTAGATGTCATCGAATGAATGCTCGGTATACTTGCTTTCGGAAGGAAGCTAATCTGAACACTGAATCCAGAAGAAAGAAGCTTTTCTATTTTGAGAGATGAATTCAAAGAGAGAAGGTTGTAGAAGGTAAGTAATCCGATGCGCGTTCAAATCCAACAAGAACGTCTAATGAAATGACGGAAGATGCATATTATTCTCTCGTAGCTGGGGCTAAGAACGATCCTCTTATCCAACTTTCTGTCTGTCCCAAAACCGAACCTTGGTACTGCTCTACTTCAGCATTCTACGACTGAATCCATTCTGGAAATGATGACTTGCCCACAGTAGAAGTTAGTGTCATTTTCCGCTTTTTAGGTGAAATTGGCTTTACTAGTCTCCTCTCTGTCTCTTTCCACTTCCGTCTTTCTAGTGCAAATCTCATAAGTAGAAAGAAAGCGGTAGTTTGAAGTGAGCCGCGCTCTCTCTTTCGGAATTCTGCACCTAGGTACCACTCTAGATTTCTTACTGGCTGACTCAAGTGCTAACTCATAGTGCATAGCATGTTCATAAGCCTTGTTCACACTATTAGGGTGTTGAGCAGTGACCATATACTTCACTTCCTCCTTTAAACCACTTAGAAAAGAGGAAAAGAAAAACTTCTCAGTAAGATTAGGGTTTTCCAAGATCAGTCCAGTCCGGCCTTTACTTTTTCAAACTTGCTCATATACTCCCTTACAGATCCAACCTGATGTCATTTTCTTAATTCATCAACTGGGTTACAGATTTGGATGCACAGAAACCTATTCTTGACCTCACTAATCAAGGTGTCCCTATTAGGATGAGGGTTACTGACCACATAACTCCTGTACCACTCACTAGTTTACAACATTGAAATAAGCGATTCTTTTTGCAATGTGTCTCTCAGCGTTTTTTTTTCTCCTTTTTCATTATCATTTTCCCTCTCAAAAAAGATCGAAAGGATTCACTCCGGTGCTGCTTGCTGGTGGAGGTTGACTATCTCCACTATGAATAAGTCTTTCTCGAGTAACTGAGACTCAACGTGTAGGCGTTGGAAGCAGAAATAGGAGATGGGTCGTTCCAGCTCGGCAAGAGGATTCCGGAACATCCAAGTCCTAGCTATAACACAGACAGGAAAGTTTTTTTCTTTCATTGCAATGTCTGGCATCGTTTAAAATAGGCTCGCTACATAGTTGCAGGCTCGCTCGCTCCATTCTTACGCTCGCTGGCTGGTGAGGCAGAGTTGGTATGGCACTGGCTGGCTGCTAATGGTCACTCAGGATCTACTATGCGCGATACGCCGACGACATTTTGTTTGGGATTCCCCGGGCCAAAGAGATATACCTGTTCCATTCCAAGTGAAAGACCAGCAGCTGCGCATACTATTGAACGCGTGCGGCAGGTTTCAATTCCACTTTTCCTGGGCAAACTAGAAAACAAGTACCGATGTCAGGAGATGGAAGTCAGGTTGACGAGGCAGTGACGTAGGATAAGGCTCTTTGGTGAACCAGACTTTGTCTATCTTAGAGATCAAATTGGATGATAGATTTTTCTTTTTTTTTTCTTGGGAATGGTCAAAGCCTTTCACGGTTGAGCAAAAGGTCTCGGGTTCGAAAACAGAGATCAAAGACTCTGTCCTCGCTTCGATATTGTTTTCATATTGAGGGATTAGTCTGCCATCAGTGGTAGACTGGGGAAGAAGGCCGAGTGGATGCTTTCCAGCAAAAGAAAACATGACGTAGTCATCATGCCTAACAGAGAGATTCGCCTTGGTTCTGTCTATCGCTCTATAGGGAAAATGACTCCGTTCTGTCTCCATTAGCTAATCAGGCTTGCATAGGAAGGGGAAGGAAGAGATTTTCTTGCTTCAATCTCACGTCCTTTATATATGCTAACCTACCCTATTCCCTGCATACTGATGACTCGCGTTGGCTAACAGCACGTCTTTCAGCAGCTCACTAAAGGATGGGCTATTCATCTCAGTCCTCATGCTTCCGTCTTCATATCCCGCCAGAAAAGAAGAAAGGCGAGTCTTTGCTTTGGCAAAAAGAGAAGGAGCTCTTCTTGCCCATATGGGAGTGGAAGCTTCAGTGTAAGCGGAAGCTAGACTAGAAGAGAGATTCATCCTAGGCTTTGCTTGGCCCTACTCTAGTTTTGGTGCAGCTAACTAAGGGTCGAATTTCGTGACTTGATGAAGAGGAAGCCGAGTATCTTTGGTCTTGAAGAGTCAGGCCAATCCAACCGCTTGCTCCTGCCCAACTCAGTCTCAGTCGTACCATAATGCGCCTGGACTCAACACTTTTCTTGCTCCAAGACCACCCTCTAGCCCTCATGTCAAATAGATGACAGAATTGTAAACAATCTTAGAATGATTTAAGCTGAGGAACATAGAGGTCTCTCCCACCATTTTTGTCATATACCTCTGGAATAATGTTGAAATCACACGCCACTAAGCAGGAGCCTAAACCAAGTGGTTTATCTTAGCGTGCTAGCCGCTGCTTCATTTCGTATAGCGATAACGCTTTCTCTTTCTTAGCGCTCCACCCCGCGGGGAACTCTGGTTGCGCTTTGGTTGGCTTTCTCTTTTTTTCTATTTTCTCTGACTTGACTCAGCTTGACCTACTTGACTCAGCGGTTAGAGTATCGCTTTCATACGGCGAGAGTCATTGGTTCAAATCCAATAGTAGGTAAAACCGGCCTCCCGCTTTTGCCAGCATGACAGCAAGCACAGACTGGCATCAAGGAGTCGAATGACCAAAGCATCGGTTGCTTCCACGAGACAATCAATGACCAATAAAAGACCAACGAAACGACGAGTGAGAAAGATAAAGAACGCGACGTGGTTCATTGAAGTAGAGGTTTGATCGAGGATTGGAGAGGAGAGGTGGAATAAAAAGCTCGGGATGGATTTTTGAGTCTTTGTGCGAGCCGTATGCGGTGAGAGTCGCACGTACGGTAAGGAGGGGGGTTCGCGTCTATACGTGTAGTGTGGTGGTTGGGCCTACCCACCCTATTTGTTCCATGATCTATGGGTCTACTGGAGCTACCCACTTCGATCAATTAGCCAAGATTTTGACCGGATACGAAATCACTGGTGCTCGATCTAGTGGTATTTTTATGGGGATTCTTTTTATCGCTGTAGGATCCCTATTCAAGATTACTGCAGTTCCTTTTCGGGCGGCTGTAGGACGGACGGCCCCCTATAGGTAGTAGGGTAGGATGGGTGGTACCGCTCAGATAGCGGCCAATCCTCCTAACTGCGCGCGGGCCGGGCTTAGAGCGCGTGAAACTCATCACTACCTCGTAAGGGCGTTGAGACCATAGCATGTTACACAAAAGCGCCGCTTTCTCTGGAGTCACACAGCTGCCCGACTAGAAGAGCTACTCGCTCTGTAGTGTTGTCACACAAGATAAGCACGCCGCCCGCCTGCTGGCCGGGCGAATCGAAGTTATCTTCCGGTCAACTGTCCGCCCAGTCAAGTGCAAAAAACACAGTGGAATCACGCAACGCACGCAGCTGGTGTGCTTCCTGCCCACGAGGAAAGAAGAGCGACAAGGTTCAGATTTGACTGTTTGCAGCATGGGAGCTGATTACCCAAAAAATCCCTGGGAAAAAAGAAAAGATATCTCGGTAACGAAAACCATAGGAGGCTGTATTGGCGAGATCCAAGGGTTCACAGCAGCCCAAAAGAAAAACCGCCTGGAAGTCCGAGGACCTTTAGTACCGTACCGAACCAGCAGCCTTCGCGCCAAGCGACGACCGCCCTTGTCCCTTTCCTTTTTCCATTCAGCCTACTTCTTAGCTTTGTTCCGTCAGTCTAAGGCAAAGTCCGTGACGAAGATCTTTCTATCAATAGATAGGAATGAGTGTTCGTTATAGGGGATAGGATCCATCTGCTCTCTCTCTCTATTTTCTTTGATGCAATTTAGAGAGAAAGAGCAGTGCGAACTAAAAAAAAAAGATAATCGGGAGATGATTAAAAAAAAGATACATAGACATATAAAGTAAAGGGATGTATATATTATTCCTATATATATCATCTATCTATGAAAAAAGTAAACAGAGTTCGTTTTTGGGTTCCCCGAAGCCCCGAATGGATTGGATCGTTTCTGCTTCTGCCAACGAAATGAAGGCCTCGCCCCTTCCGAATGCTTCTCCGATCCTGAACGCGAAGAGAATAAGATGCAGCTCCCCCTCCCTCTGTCTTTTTCCGCTTTGCTAATCTTCCCCTCTAACGCGGGCCGGGCTTAGGCGGGCGCGGGAGGAAGAAAGAAAGTCGAAGAGCGTCTTCTCCTTTGTCCTTTTTTCAGTGCAACACAGGAAAGCACCCTCTTTTTGTAATCTCTGCAGCTTCCCAGAGGCTTTTTTTTGTATTGAACGCATGGCGTAGCTAGGACCCCCCAATCATGTTTGAGCCTATGTTCACCCGGGGCTCAAAAAGGAGAATTCCGGAATGCCTGCCGACGTTCAGATAAGGTGCATATCCCTTACCACTAAAGGAAAGGCTCGACGAAGGGGGGGATATTTGCAGGGTAAGGAAAACGCTTTCGGAGATTGAGATGTCGATTTGTTTTTCATCGAAAAGGAAGAAGGCCGAGGGGATAGCAGCCTTCCTTCGGGCTTTGCCTGCCGACGTTCTAATAAAGAATTCCGGCTCGGCCCGGGAAAGCGCTGGCAACAACATAAAGAAAGGGGTCCATGTAGCTGCTGCGCCCGCCCACTGAGCAGCAGGTTCGGCATCTACTACAAAAGAGAGAATCCACTTCAGATAACCACGTCTCTGCTAGGCAGCGTGTGGAATGGCCGAGAGCGGACCAAATGGATATATAATCCAAGCCGAGAGTGGAGTTACGTGAACAGCCGTCTGATGGAAAACAACTTTCACGTTCGGTTCAGAGAGCACTTTTTTCGTTGAGAATAAGTCCTTCCCTTTTGTGTGAATTCCCCAGCGGCGAATTAACCAACTTGTGGGGCCCTATCTATTCAATCTCTCGAGCCCCAAGAAAACCCCCCTCTCCCTCGGACTCAATCTCTCTTTTGACTCTATATATGTGGGCACCTGATATCTATGAGGGTTCACCCACCCCGGTGACAGCATTCCTTTCTATTGCGCCTAAAATCTCTATTTCTGCAAATATGTCACGTGTTTCTATTGTTGCTTCCTATGGGGGTACATTACAACAAATCTTCTTTTTCTGCAGCATTGCTTCTATGATCTTAGGAGCACTGGCCGCCATGGCCCAAACGAAAGTAAAAAGACCTCTAGCTCATAGTTCGATTGGACATGTAGGTTATATTCGTACTGGTTTCTCATGTGGAACCATAGAAGGAATTCAATCACTACTAATTGGTATATTTATTTATGCATCAATGACGATAGATGCATTCGCCATAGTTCCAGCATTACGGCAAACCCGTGTCAAATATATAGCGGATTTGGGCGCTCTAGCCAAAACGAATCCTATTTTGGCTATGACCTTCTCCATTACAATGTTCTCATACGCAGGAATACCCCCGTTAGCCGGCTTTTGTAGCAAATTCTATTTGTTCTTCGCCGCTTTGGGTTGTGGGGCTTACTTCCTAGCCCCAGTGGGAGTAGTGACTAGCGTTATAGGTCGTTGGGCGGCCGGAAGGTTGCCATGAGTAAGGTTGGGAGACCGAAGGCTGTTTTCCGTGCACCGGACACGTAGCTTACCGAATCAGTTGCAACACAGATGGGAATGCATGCTACGAAAGACAGGGTCGAGTCTGATACATCAACCGTCGACTCCATATCCTTGTACGAGTCCACAATCACTACACGAGATGAACCTGGGTTTGGTGAATGGAAGTTGGCCTTAGGTGTAATAGGACTCCCAGTTACTGCGCGCGATCGTATACTGAGGTGCTCCCCGTCGGTTGTTGGAACGACGCGAGCCGGGCCGGGCCTCGATTCCTTTCATAAAGATGAAGGGACAGAGGTGACTAATTCCCCATCTCATTTGGGGCGGAAAACGAATCGACATCTCGATGTGATACAGCCCTTTCCATTTTCGTTGGGAAAGAACGGCGAAGTCCATCCGAACCCTCCAATGAAGAAATAAGAGGAGAGCAAAGCGCCAATGGCGCGCGAAGCGCATGCGGAAGGGGCACGGAGAAATAAAGAAGTGTGGAGGAGAAGCAGCCGAGCTCATTCCCTTCGCTTCCTGGGCCCAAAGCAGTGCTTTGTTTCCTGGCCAAATCAAGGATTTGGGGCTGATTGCAAAAGATATCTGAATAGAAAGATAGATCCATCCATCTATCCAGATATCTAAAAAAGAATCGATTTTGATTTCATGAAACCTTTGATTCAAAGAACTGCGCTTAGCCCCCCCGCTCATGAAACGGCTCTGCTGCAATGGATGGCAGAGGGTCCGTAGTACCCGAAGCACTGGAGTGATCCAGTAGCCGGGAAGGGGCCTAGAAGTGCCTACTACTACACCACACTACACTTGGCTCTACACATTTACAGAGCTTACCCCTGTCCAGTGTCTGGCAGAACGTTGGGGGCTTCAATCATCGACTCGTTATCCCCATCTCAGCCCAGGCTAACGGAGCCTGACTTATTCAGGGGAGAGAGTGGAGCCTATCGAAGCACTCTTGAGAGTAAGATCCTTGGCTCCTCTTCATTCTCTACAGGGGTCTCTGCCCACATGGAAGCGGGGCAGAGATGGATAAGATCAAACACGGGAATAAGAAGCATTTAAAATGCCTTTTTGATCATTTTTATAGAGGGGGATGGATAAAGTGGGCAAAACAGACTCACATTTTTCAATCGAAAAGATGGGTTCCTTTTTCGTCTCGACAAAGAAAGAATCATCTTGAGCTCCTAACCCCTTCGTAGGGCCGTGTATAGTAAGTGATCCGAACCTGCCCGGAGCGAGCCCCCCTTAGAGGCAAGTGAAGTTGGTGAGCCGTATGATGGGCAACTATCTCCTGCGGTTCGGAGAGGACTCAGCTGTTAGTTAGTACCCCCTTGGTTTCGGGGTGGACCCTTTCACTCTATTTTATTATATACGCTTAGCGAAAAGAATGTTTTTTGATAGACCTAGGACATGGATTCTATATGAACCAATGGATCGTGACAAGTCGTTACTACTAGCAATGACTTCCTCTTTCATTACTTCATCCTTTCCATATCCCTCTCCCTTGTTCGATCTTACTCATCAAATGGCACTCAGTTCATATCTGTAAATTCGATCATTTACAAGGTTCAAAGAAAGGGTGGACTGCAGGTAAGCACTAATTCTCTGCATTTCCGTGATTCAAAAACAAGGGCGTACGTAGCCCATTGTAGATTCCAGCCGAGAAGATTAAGGAATTGTGACAGCAACCATGTTACTTGCTAAATTGTGCCTATATCTACTCCAAAACAGGAGGCATTCATCTATTCATTCAAATACTACATATAGTGAGGTTAGCCATGTTATACGCTGCTTACTAAAAGGGGGTTACACCTTCTCTCGCAGGCGTTGGTCAATACGGGATCCTACCAAGCCAGATAAATTATGGCCGATAGGCGCTTTGGATGCTGTCATAGTCGAGGCAATGGCCCGCTTGCTTTGTTTGGAAATGGACTCGATATACCATCTAAATTCCAGAGAGTATGGGGTAGCGAGGGGTGCTAGGTCTTTCTTCGCAAGCGTTTCCCGATGGCCTGAGATGGCTTGGATGGTGAAGTTTTCAATCGTTGAGTGCAGATCAGGGATAGATCACCACCTACTGGGTAATTTTCTTAGAGAGCATCTTGGTGAGGAAAACTCTGGGTTTGTGGATTTGGTTCTGATATTTTTGGTGCGGGGAAAAAAATACAGATGCCAATCTATAGGTATACCGCAAGACACCTCTATCTCCCAAGTTCTAATCCAATGTTATCTTCACCAGCTTGACAAGATCTTAAAAGAGGTGTGGTACTTCTGAACAGCCTTTGAAGGTGTACTATGCTAGGTATGCGGACACAATCTTGTTAGGCATTCCACGAATTCAAAATTTCTTTAATGCCGCTAGAGCTAAAGAGCATGCGCGAACCATACTCAAAAATTATTGCGATAAGTTAGACCTCGATGTCAGCTGGGAGGAGATTACCTCTGAGAAACTTCTCATTTTTCTTGGTGGGAAAAAAAAGTTTGACAGGGTTGCTTGTCTCTTTTACAGATAGTGGGGGCATCAAAGTTAGGATTCCTTTAAAGATGTGGGGGAAAAGTATTAGCACTGGTAGACTGGTCCAGGAGTTTAGGGGTGGCCTTAACCGTCTCACAATGGCAAACTTCCTCAAGCTACTCAATGAACACGTTGAGGCCTACCTACGCACTTCTTTCCAATATCCTCTATCTCAAAATCAAGTCGTTACGCATTTCTCGCTTCCGTTAAAAACAAGGAAATGCAACGAAAAAATAGGACGATTACGGAACTTTTTCTGTCCCCAACTTTTCCCACATTTATTCGTTTACTTTTTCGTATCACTAATTCAGGAAAGTCCCTCTATGGAGGACTGATGTTCTCCGTTTTACGGATCCAAAAGTGGGTAACGCATTGCGATCTCTAGATTTTATGGCTGATGCTTATAATATGCCCGCTGCAGAAGCGAAACCTGTTGCCATCGTCATTTCAATCACAATTAAGGGAGACCGAACGGGTTCAAGGCATTGGGCAGAATGAACGCTTTTTCCTCTCCTTTATCCGAAGCTGTTGGATTTCTACCCTTAACCAGTACGACGATAGGAAAGATAAGTTGATAAGCGAACTCAGAAAAGGATCAATTCCAGAAGAAGAGACCTCGACTCTTAGTTTAGTAGAGTATAGTCCACGGTGAACGAACGAGTCCCTAGGATAAGTGAAATTGGTAGGTCGAGCTAAGCCAGATGATTAGTAATCAAGATTAGACCAAAACAACTACCGGGGAAATCCTCAACGTGATAAAATACTATGAGATGAAAGATGCAAATGGCAAGTCCTCAATGTGGACGATCCCCAGATATACTTCTGCTCTTCTGGGAAATTAGATGGCAAATAAGCATTCGTCAGGAAGGAGGGACGGACTTTGCTTTGGCTAAGGATGGGGATCAGGAATTTTAAAATCCTACTCTTTATCATAGCCATCCCTTAGATTATATATAATGAAGAAGAAAGGAGTGATTCCTCGAGTAGATTTATGTTTCTGCTGAATGAATAAATATGATATGAGATGGAGGGTCACACTTACGATGGCACGCACCGCACTTCGAGAGGAAGGGGTCTTCGGTTCGCATTCTTTTCATCGTCGACAACGGTTCCTAGCGCTAGTTTGCGAAAAATCCCTTGCTTCTTCGGTTCAAACAGGAGGAGAGGAGTACGCATCCCGTGCCAACTACATAATGCCTGATGGCCAAACAAGGCTTCTGACTACGAAAGACACCACCCCAGCAGGGAAAGGCGTGAAGCGTAAAAAGCAGCTAATCTGGAAGTCCGGTAGTAATCGAAGTAATCCGTCAAGGCGAGCCAAAGAAGGGTCTCAGGAACCGATAAATCTGAGAATTGGCAATCCAGAAGTGGGTGTCGGAAAAGAAGAGACAAGACTTTCCCTCATTCATTCCTTAGATTAGGACGGGGAAGCTTCCTAGAGAGTAGTTAACCCGGGTTAGCTTTGATGGACTACTTACTGGCGCACGGTATTCATATGAGAAAAGGTTGTTCGTGGATAACAGTTGTATTTCTTTACTTGACCCGTACTTCCTTCCCTTAACCTGATCCAGCTAGTCTTTCCTAAGAGATAGGAAGCCGAGAAACTAAACAGGGGATAGCTATCGTATCGAAAGAGAAGCATCGAAAGTATAGAACCCCGGAGCGAGGGGAAGGTCGGATCCTTGACCGAGAGGAGGCCATCCCGAGTTGGTAAGAGGTTGGAAAAGAGGAAAGCAGCTACCCGACCGCGCTAGTTGCTCAATCCGTGGCTTGTGATACTAAAGAAACCAAGCAAGAAAACGGATGCTATGCTAGTTAGCGCTACGAGCAATCAAACGGATATGCTCAAAGGAAAGAACGGACATTTCTACGAGTGAACTCGCTAAAGCTGAAGATCCACCATCCAATTTAGGCATTGGGCAGAACTCTCTCAATCCAGGAACTAGCTCCTATCTCGATGATTCCATTTCTCTTTTTCAGAGTTAGCTTCTTTCCTATGGTCAAGAGTACTCTTGTTTCCTAGTCGAGGGATAATCAAGTCATTTCGAAAGGGGATTTATCCGTTCCCCTAGCCATCGAGCAACTGCGAGAAACACCGCGCCCGTGCCCCCGTCGCTCGCCGGAGCAGCCGTGCGTGGCGTACCAATTTCTTATCTGGTGGATCTTGTCTGTTCTTTCGAAAGTGTTTCTACAAACGAGTGAGGTAAACCCATCTCGGTCGAATAATTCGTATCTTTAGACCATTCAGAGCCGTTTGCATTAAGTGTTGGGATTTTTTTTGTTGTCATTACCCTCAACTTAATTGCCGTCCACCTCTTGCCGTGTTATTGGCTAGAGAAAGACAACCGATTGTACTACTACAGTGTTGAGTACCCCAGTTGCTCCGCGGGTGATTATGCCCTAAATTATCAGGAGTGGTGGAAAAATATGGGTGCGTATATTTCCCGACAAACCGGTTACAATAAGACCCACAGAAACACGTATGGGCTCGGGAAAGGGATCCCCCGAATATTGGGTAGCCGTTGTTAAACCAGGTCGAATACTTTATGAAATGAGCGGAGTATCCGAAACTGTAGCTAGAGCAGCTATCTCTATAGCTGCCAGTAAAATGCCCATACGAAGTCAATTTCTTCGATTAGAGATATAGAACCCCAAAAAGGAATATTGAAGATAAAAAACCCTGGTTTTTCTTTCTGGAAAGACAATATTTCTTTCATCCTTTTGCATTGAAATAACAAATGGAAATCCAAATAATATGATTCAACCTCAGACCCTTTTAAATGTAGCAGATAACAGTGGAGCTCGAAAATTGATGTGTATTCGAGTCATAGGAGCCGCTGGTAATCAGCGATATGCTCGTATTGGTGATGTTATTATTGCTGTAATCAAAGACGCAGTGCCCCAAATGCCTCTAGAAAGATCCGAAGTAATTCGAGCTGTAATTGTACGTACACGTAAAGAATTCAAAGGCGACGACGGTATAATAATACGCTATGATGACAATGCAGCAGTTATCATTGATCAAAAAGGAAATCCAAAAGGAACTATAGTTTTTGGCGCGGTTGCCGAAGAATTAAGAGAATTGAATTTTACTAAAATAGTTTCATTAGCTCCTGAAGTATTATAAATACTAGTAGACGAGATATAGATCAAAGAAAAAATTAGTAGATTGTGTCTCACGTATATGCTTTAAAATCCTAAATTTAAAGAAAAGGGAAAACATGTTGATTATAGAAAAATTAGGAGGAACCTAGAATTAGAGTCTTATGGGCAAGGACACTATTGCTGATTTACTAACCTCTATAAGAAACGCAGACATGAATAAAAAAGGGACTGTTCGAGTAGTATCCACAAATATTACCGAAAACATTGTTAAAATACTTCTACGAGAGGGTTTTATTGAAAGTGTTCGGAAACATCAGGAAAGTAACAGATATTTCTTGGTTTCAACTTTGCGACATCAAAGGAGAAAGACTAGAAAGGGAATATATAGAACTAGAACCTTTTTAAAGCGTATCAGCCGACCTGGCTTACGAATTTATGCCAACTATCAAGGAATTCCTAAGGTTTTGGGCGGAATGGGAATTGCTATTCTTTCTACTTCTCGAGGTATAATGACAGATCGAGAAGCTCGACTAAACAGAATTGGGGGAGAAGTTTTATGTTATATATGGTAATGGCCCCACCTATAGTACCCAAATTCTATCTCGAACTTCCTATTTTGAAAATAAAAATTGAAAAATAGGAGAAAAATATATGACAGAAAAAAAAAAATAGGAGAGAAAAAAAACCCGAGAGAAGCAAAAGTAACTTTCGAAGGTTTAGTTACGGAAGCCCCACCCAACGGAATGTTCCGCGTTCGCCTAGAGAATGACACGATCATCCTGGGCTATATTTCAGGAAAGATCCGGTCTAGCTCTATACGAATACTGATGGGGGATAGGGTCAAAATTGAAGTAAGTCGTTATGATTCCAGCAAAGGTCGTATAATTTATAGACTTCCCCATAAGGATTCGAAGCGTACCGAAGACTCGAAGGATACTGAAGATTTGAAGGATACCAAAGATTCAAAGGATTAGGTTTTTCTGGGAACTTCCAAGTTTATAAATTTAAGTGAAGAGACTTATTTTTTCCAAAAGAATAGATTCATAGTTTAAGAAAGGAATACCTATATATGAAAATAAGAGCTTCCGTTCGTAAAATTTGTACAAAATGTCGACTGATTCGCAGGCGTGGGCGAATTAGAGTCATTTGTTCCAATCCGAAGCATAAACAAAGACAGGGGTAATCTTTCGAAAAAGAAGCTTTTCTTTCTATTCTAATAAAGTAAAAAAAAAGTACCCACTGAAATGTCCAAATTGCAAATAAAAAAAATGAAAGTAAAGGATATATTTTAACCCGAAACGGATATCTTTGTATCTTTTTTCTTTTTGTTATTTCTAACTCATATTTATGAGATAATAAAATATGACAAAAGCTATACCAAAAATAGGTTCACGTAAGAAAGTGCGTATTGGTTTGCGTAGGAATGCCCGTTTTAGTTTACGGAAGAGTGCACGTAGAATAACAAAAGGGGTTATTCATGTTCAAGCCAGTTTCAACAATACCATTATAACCGTTACAGACCCACAAGGTCGGGTCGTTTTCTGGTCCTCCGCAGGTACTTGTGGATTCAAAAGCTCAAGAAAAGCATCACCCTATGCTGGTCAAAGAACAGCAGTAGATGCTATTCGTACAGTGGGTTTGCAACGAGCAGAAGTTATGGTAAAAGGTGCTGGTAGCGGAAGAGATGCCGCATTACGAGCCATTGCTAAAAGTGGTGTACGGTTAAGTTGTATACGCGATGTAACACCTATGCCGCATAATGGATGTCGACCTCCTAAAAAAAGACGTCTGTAAAAAAAAATGAAACCGCTTTCAAGAGAAATAAACGATTCAATGATCAAATAATAATACTAGTCTGTTATGGTTCGAGAAGAGATAACAGGATCCACTCAAAAACTAGAGTGGAAGTGTGTTGAATCAAGAGTAGATAGTAAACGTCTTTATTATGGTCGTTTCATTCTGTCTCCGCTTAGAAAAGGTCAAGCGGATACTGTCGGTATTGCCTTGCGAAGAGCTTTACTTGGAGAAATAGAAGGAACATGTATCACACGCACCAAATTTGGGAACGTGCCACATGAATATTCCACAATAGTAGGTATTGAAGAATCCATACAAGAAATTTTACTAAATTGGAAAGAAATTGTATTGAGAAGTAATCTCTATGGAGTTAGAGACGCATCAATTTGCGTCAAAGGTCCTAGATACATAACCGCTCAAGATATAATCTTACCGCCTTCCGTAGAAATCGTTGATACGACACAACCTATAGCTAACTTGAGAGAGCCCGTTGATTTCTGTATTGAGTTACAGATCAAGAGAGATCGCGGATATCATACGGAACTCAGAAAGAACTCTCAAGATGGAAGTTATCCTATAGATGCTGTATTCATGCCTGTTCGAAATGTGCATTATAGTATTTTTTCTTGTGGGAATGGAAATGAAAAAACACGAGATACTTTTTTTAGAAATATGGACGAATGGAAGTTTAACTAAAGAAGCGCTTTATGAAGCTTCTCGTAATTTGATTGATTTATTTCTTCCTTTTCTACACACAGAGGAAGAGGGCACTAGTTTCGAAGAAAATAAAAACAGGTCCCCTTTTAACCTTTCAAAAAAGATTCACTAATCTAAAGAAAAACAAAAAAGGAATTCCATTGAATTGTATTTTTATTGATCAATTAGAATTGCCTTCTAGAACGTATAATTGTCTCAAAACAATATACATACACTATTGGACCTTTTGAGTAAGACTGAAGAAGATCTTATGCGAATTAATAGTTTTCGTATGGAAGATGGAAAACTGATATGGGACACTCTAGAGAAGCATCTCCCAATTGA
>Ga0182005_1000802_pt1 | contig 14317 bp, 14 predicted proteins | sample Sormic07211103_1_FD_123021 | JGI IMG/M metagenome (GOLD analysis project Ga0182005, IMG submission 123021) | Rhizosphere microbial communities from Sorghum bicolor, Mead, Nebraska, USA - 072115-103_1 MetaG | ecosystem: Host-associated > Plants > Roots > Rhizosphere | place: USA: Nebraska...
CATTTTTGCCGTTGGACCCGCGAGTCTTGACAGGCCGCTCACGCTCAGGGGCGGGGCCGGTCTCTTAAAGTCTAGAAACCGGCCGTTTAAAGAAATACGACGCCAAAGTATTTGCCATTTGAATCGGCGAACGACAGTTATTGAAGCCGTCGTTCTGAATTACATCTGAGGCAGGCCAATACCGTCGACATCAATAACCGCGTCATAGCCGATGGCAGACGCTCAAGGAACCAGCTTGATTGATCATTTAATGTGGGGCGCTTGCTACTCGTCGCAACAAGCATCAGGCGATTGCGCAAAGTACTCACCCAATAATTTTCAGTAAAGAACTTTATTTTCGAGTCAAGGACTTTATTTTGCGTCGACAGAAGGGCTGGAATTTACAGTCTCAATCCATCGTTTTTTCGCGCTGGGGAGATTTTTTTGCGAAGGACAATAGTTTTGGATACGGCGCGTCAGCATTAGCTTTTCAGCCAATTTTAGACATGTGTATCCAAAACTATTTGTTCATTTGCATCCGAAACTAATTGATGTTCCCAATAAGCACTCATTCATCAGTTTCGGCTATTCGACAGTAACCGACTTAGCCAAATTACGCGGCTTATCCACATCCGTCCCCCGCGCCAGCGCCGTGTGATACGCCAGCAGCTGCAGCGGCACCACATGCAGGATAGGCGACAACACGCCATAGTTTTCCGGCAGCCGGATCACGTGCACGCCGTCGCTTGACCTGATGTGCGAATCGGCATCGGCAAAAACGTAGAGCTGGCCGCCGCGGGCGCGCACTTCCTGCATGTTCGATTTGAGTTTCTCGATCAGCGTGTCGTTCGGCGCCACGGTCACCACCGGCATTTCCTCTGTCACCAGCGCCAGCGGGCCGTGCTTGAGTTCGCCGGCGGCGTAGGCTTCGGCGTGGATGTAGGTGATTTCCTTGAGCTTCAGCGCGCCTTCCAGTGCGATCGGGTAGTGGATGCCGCGGCCCAGGAACAGGGCGTTTTCCTTGCGGGCGAAGGCTTCGGCCCAGGCCACGATGTGCGGCTCCAGCGCCAGCACGCTTTGCAGCGCCGCAGGCAGGTGGCGCACCGCTTTCAGGTGGGCGGCTTCTTCTTCGTCGCTGAGCCGGCCTTTGCTCTGCGCCAGCGCCAGGGTCAGCAGGAATAGTGCGACCAGCTGGGTGGTGAAGGCCTTGGTCGAGGCGACGCCGACTTCGACGCCGGCGCGGGTGATGTAAGCCAGCGCGCATTCGCGCACCATGGCGCTGGTGGCGACGTTGCAGATGGTCAGCGTATGTTGCATGCCCAGGGCGCGGGCGTGCTTGAGCGCGGCCAGGGTGTCGGCGGTTTCGCCGCTTTGGGTGATGGTGACCACCAGCGAATTTGGATTCGGCACGCTGTCTCGGTAGCGGTATTCGCTGGCGATTTCGACGTTGACCGGGATCTTGGCGATCGATTCGATCCAGTATTTCGCAGTCAGGCCGGCGTAATAGCTGGTGCCGCAGGCCAGGATCAGGACCGAATCGATCTGCTTGAACACGTTGAATGCACCGTCGCCGAACAGTTCCGGCATGATGGCGGTGACGCCTTCGAGGGTGCTGGCGATTGCTCGCGGCTGTTCGAAAATTTCCTTTTGCATGTAGTGCTGGTACGGGCCCAGTTCAACCGCGCTGCTGTAGGCATGCACGGTCTTGACTTCGCGTTCCACCGCTTTGCCGGCGGCGTCGACGATCCAGACGCGCTGCAGCTGCAGGTCGACCACGTCGCCTTCTTCCAGGTAAATGATCTGGTCGGTGGTGCCGGCCAGCGCCATGGCGTCGGAGGCGACGAAGTTCTGGCCTTTGCCGATGCCGACGATCAATGGCGAACCCTGGCGGGCGGCGACTACGCGATGCGGTTCGTCGACGCAGAACACGGCGATCGCATAGGCGCCGGCCAGGCGTTTCACGGCCTGCTGCACGGTGGCGAACAGGTCGCCGTTATACATGTGCTCGACCAGGTGGGCGATGACCTCGGTGTCGGTCTGGCTTTCGAAGTGATAACCGGCAGCTTGCAGTTCGGCGCGCAGTTCGTCGTGGTTTTCGATGATGCCGTTGTGGACCAGGGCGATGCGGTCGCGCGAAAAATGCGGATGGGCATTGTGGGTGGCCGGCGCGCCGTGGGTTGCCCAGCGCGTGTGCGCAATGCCGGTGAAACCCGACAGGCTGGCTTTCTCGATCTGGAATTCCAGGTCGGCCACGCGTGATGTGCTGCGCGAACGCTGCAATTTTCCATCCATGTGCAAGGCGACGCCGCAAGAGTCGTAACCGCGGTATTCGAGCCGCTTCAATCCTTCCAGCAGGATGGGCGTGACATTAATCTGGGCAACTGCTGCGACGATACCGCACATGGCTTTCCTCGGTGATTAGGTGAATGAGTGAATCTTAAGCTAACATTTATGAAATTGGATTCCAAAGTTTTGCCATATATGGATAAATATTTCATCATGTAAGTGATATGAAATATTATTTCATTTATACTTGGATTTATTTAATAAATTGCATATCGCTATGGATATCGTTCTGGACGAACTGGACAAGCGGATTTTGAATGCCTTGCAGGCTGACGCCGCCCAAACCAACCATCAGCTGGCGCAGCTGGTGCACGCCTCGCCGCCGACCTGCCTGCGGCGGGTCAAGCGCCTGACCGATGCCGGCGTCATCCTGCGCCAGGTGGCGATCGTGGCGCCGGACAAGGTCGGCGCCGGCCTGACCGCGATTGTCGAAGTCACGCTGGATAACCAGGCTGCTGAACGCTTGCAGGAATTTGAAGCGCTGGCGGCCAGCGAACCGGCGCTGCTGCAATGCTACCGGGTGTCGCCCGGGCCGGATTTTGTGCTGGTGATGCAGGTGGCTGACATGGCTGCCTACCATGCGCTGGCGCACCAGCTGTTTGCCGCGCAAAAGAATGTGCGCAACGTGCGTACGTATTTCTCGATCCACCGCAGCAAGTTCGATACGCGGCTCGCGGTATAAAAAAACGCCGGTCGAAACCGGCGTTTATCCATCTCGTTTATTTCTTCAGCTTGACCGGCCGTTGCCAGCCGTCGATGGTGACCTGGCGCGCGCGCGAGATGGTCAGCTTGCCTTCCGGCGCGTCCTTGGTCAGCGTAGTGCCGGCGCCCAGGGTGGCGCCTTTGCCGACGCGCACCGGCGCCACCAGCTGGGTGTCGCTGCCGATGAAAGCGTCGTCTTCGATGATGGTGCGCGATTTGTTGGCGCCGTCGTAGTTGCAGGTGATGGTGCCGGCGCCGATGTTGACGCGCGAACCCACCGTGGCGTCGCCGATGTAGGCCAGGTGGTTGGCTTTGCTGTGGGCGGCGACCTGGCTGTTTTTCACTTCGACGAAATTGCCGATATGGACGTCTTCGCCTAGCTCGGTGCCAGGACGCAGGCGCGCATAGGGGCCGATCTGGCAAGCTTCGCCGATCACCGCATCTTCGATGTGGCTGAAGGGTTTGATGCTGGCGCCGCGGCCGATGCGGGCATTCTTGACGATGCAATAGGCGCCGACGGTTGCGCCGTCTTCTATGCTGACTTCACCTTCGAAGACGCAGCCGACATCGATGCTGACGTCGCGGCCGCAATCCAGCGTGCCGCGTACGTCCAGCCGGGCCGGATCGAGCAGGGTGACGCCCTGTTCCAGCAAGCGCTCGGCGATGGCGCGCTGGTGGATGCGCTCCAGTTCGGCCAGCTGCAGCTTGCTGTTGACGCCCAGCGTTTCGGCTACGGCCGCCGGCTGGGCCGATACCACCGGCGTGCCGTCGGCGACGGCGCTGGCGACGATATCGGTCAGGTAGTATTCGCCTTGCGCATTATTGTTGGACAGGCCGGCCAGCCATTTCTTGAGCTGTACGGTGGGCGCGACCATGATGCCGGTATTGCATTCGCTGATTGCCTGCTGTTCCGGCGTCGCGTCTTTTTGCTCGACGATGCTGACGATCTTGCCATGCTCACGCACGATGCGGCCGTAGCCGGTCGGATCCGGCAGGTCTACCGTCAGGACCGCCAGCTTGTCGTTGCCGGCGCTGTCGACCAGCCGTTGCAGCGTACTGCTGGCGATCAGCGGCACGTCGCCGTACAGCACCAGCGTAGGCACGGCGTCATCCAGGTGCGCGGCGGCTTGCGCCACCGCATGGCCGGTGCCCAACTGCGGCTCCTGCCTGGCGAACACCAGGTCGGCGGCTGCCAGCGAACTTGGCACGGCGTCGCCGCCATGGCCGTAGATGATGCACAAGGTGGTGGGCGACAGGGTGCGCGCCGCCTCGATCACGTGCGACAGCAGCGGTTTGCCCGCCAGCGGGTGCAATACTTTCGGTAGCGCGGACCGCATGCGCTTGCCCATGCCGGCAGCGAGAATGACAACGTTCATAGTGGACAGAGAAAGAATAGGTGGCAAATTTTATCACGCGCGGCAACCGGAAATTCAGCGCCGGCGCTGCCTGCATGACAATGTGGTGACGGTGGCCAGGTTGTTGCGGCGACAAGAAAAATCGCCTCAACGCCGCGTCTGCAGCGTTGAGGCGATGTCCTGTCGACAGTATCGGTCAAAGGCGGGGATTAATAGCGTTGCCAGAATCCGCCCGAGAAAGCCCAGCTGTTGCCGTTGCGGACCCAATGTCCCGGCGCCCAGAAATAACCGTCGCGGCGCGCTTCCCAATGGCCGTTGACCCAGTCGTGGCGGCCGTTGTTCCAGCGCCAGTAGCCGCCGATCCAGACATGGTTGGGGCTAGGCGCCGGTGTCATGACTTCAATCCGAGGCGGCGGCGGGGCGACGTTGATCACGACCGGCGGCGCGCTATAAGTATTGTTGATCGCTACCCAGCGGCCGCCATGGAATACCCACTGGCCGCCTTCGTTGGCCCAATAGGCGTGCTGGTAAACCATGTTCTGGCGTGCCTGTTCCCAGTGGCCGTTATTCCAGGCGTAGCGGTTGTTTTCCCACTTCCAGTGGCCAGGGATCCAGTAAGAATCCGGGTAGGGTGCTGGCGGCGCCGCTTCCTCCAGCGGCGCCGGCGGCGCTTGCACTACTTTGACTTCGCGGTATTCGACGCGGGTGCGCGGCGGTTCGACCACGCAGCCTGCCAGGGACAGGGTGGCGGCTGCCGCGGCTGACAATGCAAGATAACGTTGAAAACGACGACGGTTCATTTATATCTCCCAGAAAAAGATCCTGGGTATTAAACGGTTTGCCGTACGGAATGAATACAGGGATTACAAATACTTGCAATTTGCCGGCTATCCGCGCCGCCCGCTCAGGCTTCGTCCTTGACGTCGGTGCTGGGACCGTTTTTCTTGACCGCGTCGATGCCGGCGTCGCGGGCGCTGGTGGTGCTGTACATCTGGCTGCTGCCGATGACCTGGTGATTGGCGGCTTTCAGGTTGAAATAGAACTTGCCGTTGGAAGCCTGGTTGCGGCTGTAGCGGTCGTCCTGAGTGCTGTTGCTCTGGACCGAGGCGATGCCGTTCTCGGCGGATGCCTTGGCGACGTACATTTCACTGTTCAGCACGACTTCGCCGTTGCTGGAGTAGAGCAGGAAATAGAATTGTCCATCCACCGACTTCTTGAGTACATAGGACCCTGCCATTGCGCGTCTCCTGATAAGTTGCCGGCCAGGCGGCGCAGTTCGCTGAATCTGCTCAGCTGGTTGTACTGGTCGCCGCTGGTCCGCTTTGATTATATAGCCGGGCGGGGAAATCGATGGATTAGTCTGCCGGCCGCAACGGGATGATGCTGGCAACGGTTGCCGGCGTCGAGCAAGGATCGTCGTCAAACGCGATATCGCCGTTGGGATCGGCGATGCCGCTGGCTTTCAGGTCGGCAAAGCCGAACAGGTTGCGGTCCATCAGGTGCGACGGCGCTACCGTCGACAGCGAAGAGAAGATGTTTTCCACCCGGCCCGGGAATTTCTTTTCCCATTCGCGCAGCATGCCCTTGATCTGCTTGCGCTGCAGGTTTTCCTGGCTGCCGCACAGGTCGCAAGGGATGATGGGGAATTGCTTGACCTCGGCATAGCGGCTGAGGTCGGCTTCCTTGACGTAGGCCAGCGGCCGGATCACGATCTGCTTGCCGTCGTCCGATTGCAGCTTGGCCGGCATGCTCTTCAGCTTGCCGCCGAAGAACATGTTCAGGAAGAAGGTTTCCATGATGTCGTCGCGATGGTGGCCGAGGGCGACCTTGGTCGCGCCCAGTTCGGTGGCGACCCGGTACAGGATGCCGCGCCGCAGGCGCGAGCACAGCGAGCAGGTGGTCTTGCCTTCCGGGATCAGGCGCTTGACGATGCTGTAGGTATCCTGGTTTTCGATATGGTAGGCGACTCCCAGCTTGTCCAGGTAGGCCGGCAGGATGTGGTCCGGGAAATTCGGCTGCTTCTGGTCCAGGTTCACCGCGACGATCTCGAAATTGATCGGCGCCCGTTCGCGCAAGGTCATCAGGATATCCAGCAGGGCGTAGCTGTCCTTGCCGCCGGACAGGCAGACCATTACCTTGTCGCCGTCTTCGATCATGTTGAAATCGCCGATCGCCTGGCCGACCTGGCGGCACAGGCGCTTGTGCAGCTTGTTGTTTTCGTGCGCGATTTTCTCCACGCTGCGGCTGCCGGGAACGTTGGCTGCGGCGTCGGCCGGCGCCACGGCTGTGATGGGGTCTTGCATAAGGACTTCCTGCTTCAATAGGTCATTCATGATGATTGCGCGCTCAGGCTTTCGGTTTGATCCGGAATACCTCGACGCCCACCGAGTGGCAGTCGGAATAGGCATCGGGTTTTTCCGAGGAGACCCGCACTGCGCGCACTTTCGGATGCTGCAGCAAGGCGTTGGCGAGGTCGTCGCACAAGGTTTCCTGCAAATGGATATGGCCTTGCGCCATGCGCTTGGCCACGGTGTTGCGCATGAAATTGTAATCCAGCACCTCATCCATATGGTCTTTGCTGGGCGTCGACAGGGCCAGCGGTACAAACAGGTCGACATTGATCAGCGCGCGCTGTTCGCCTTTTTTTTCAAATTCGTAGACGCCGATATTGATCTGCACTTCGTAGTCGCGCAGGAACAGGCGGCGGCAATCGCTAAGGTCGGGATGGATGAGTGCGGAGGGCATGGTGTTTTCAGTGAGGGTGGGACTGCTGGCCGTGAGCCGCAGCGTGGTCCCATGGGTGAGGATACAAATGTTGGCCGCCATCGACCAGCAGCGTGCTGCCGGTAATGGCGGAGGAGGCGGCGACGAAACAGACGGTCGCCGCAATGTCTTCTAAAGTCGCGGGTGGCTTCGACGAGCCTCCGGCCGCGGCCAGCGAAGGCGCTATCGCGACCACCCGCAGCTGCGGCGCAAAAGCCTGCGCCAGCAAGGCAGTGGCGCTATGCAGCGCCGCCTTGGACAGCGTATACGACAGGAAATCGGGCTGCGGGTTGAACAGCTTCTGGTCCAGCAGGTTGATGACCACCGCCTGCGCGCCGCCGCTCTTGAGCGTCGCCGCATGCAGCGCTTGCGCCAGCAGCAGCGGCGCGGCCAGGTTGCTTTGCATGTGGCGTTCCAGGACCGCCGCGGAAAAACCGGCGGGGCTGTCCTGTTCCACGTGGCTGGCGTTGTTGACGATGCAGCGGACGTTGCCGAGTTCTGCCGCCACGCTTGGCAGCAGCGCATGGATCTCGGTTTCCTTGCTCAACGTGCACCGGATCGTCATCGCCTGCGCTCCCAGCGCCTGGCAATCCGGCAGCAGCGCCGACAGCGCCGCCGGCGCGGCGTCATCCTGGTAATGCAGCGCCAGGTCCCAGCCCTGCCGCGCCAGCGCCAGCGCAACGGCGCGGCCGACCGGACTGGCGGCGTCGGTGACAAGGGCTACGGATCGGATCGGCGTGGTAAGCATGGTTAACTAGTCATTATTGCTGGGCAGGGTTCCTTGGGGCGGCATGGCCGGGTCTTATTTCCCCTGTTTTGCACGGTTTCATCGGCGTTGCTTGCTTTCGCCTGGACGATATCTTCTACAATAGCGCCATGCAACTGCAATTACCCGAAGCTTCGGTCGAAGCACAGCGCGCATCGCGCCTGTTACACAATCTGATCGCCATTGAAATCCGCCGGCAGCATGGCTGGATTTCATTCGCGCGTTATATGGAACTGCTGCTGTACGCGCCCGACCTCGGGTATTACAGCGGCGGCGCGGCAAAATTGGGCAAAGACGGTGATTTTACAACCGCGCCCGAGATTACGCCGCTTTTTGGCGCGACTTTGGCCCATTTGACAACAGAATTGCTGCTTTCTTCGCCAGCGCTGCAGCCCCGGATCCTGGAATTCGGCGCCGGCAGCGGCCAGCTGGCCCACGACATCCTGACCGAGCTGGCAGCCAGCGCCGATGGCGCCGGCTTGCTGCAAGCGTATTACATCGTCGAATTATCGGCTGAACTGCGGGCCCGCCAGCAACTGAAACTGCAGGCGTTTCCGCAAGTGCAATGGCTGGATCGTTTGCCCGAAGCGTTTTCCGGGGTCGTGATCGGCAACGAAGTGCTGGATGCGATGCCGGTAGAACTGGTGTTGCGCGGCGAGCAAGGCTGGCTGCAGCGCGGGGTTGGCCTGGCTGAAACCGGCGTCGACGGCGAGGATGGCCAATTTGTCTACATTGACCGCCCGGCTGAACCGGCCCTGGTTGCGCAGATTCCTGATGCCGAGTCGCTGACGGTCGGCCACCTGACCGAAGTGCATCCGGTGGCGGTCGGATTCATGCATTCGCTGGGCAGCATGCTGAAGGCGGGGCAGGGCGGGGTCGCGCTATTTTTCGACTATGGTTTCCCGGCCGCGGAATATTATCTGCAGCAGCGCGACCAGGGCACGTTGATGTGCCATTACCGGCACCACGCCCATCCCGATCCGTTTTACATGCCGGGTTTGCAGGATGTCACCGCCCACGTCGATTTCACGGCGATGGCGCTGGCGGCTCTTGATAGCGGGCTGGATTTGCTGGGCTACAGCAGCCAGGCGGCGTTCCTGCTGGAAGCCGGCATCGGCAAGCTGCTGCTGCGCACGCCGCCGGAGGATGCGATGGCTTACCTGCCGCAAGCCAATGCCTTGCAAAAACTGGTGTCGCCGGCCGAGATGGGCGAGTTGTTCAAGGTCCTGGCGGTCGGCATCCACGCCGGGTTGCCGGAACGTTTTTCCACCCACGACCGCAGCCACCGGCTATGACCGTGCAACCTGAAAGCGCCGCATGATCCGCTGGATGCTGGTGATCTTCATCGCCGTCATCGTATTCTCCAGCGCCTTGCCCTGGCTGGAAAAGCTCGGGCTCGGCCGCTTACCCGGCGACCTGCGGTTTACCCTGTTCGGCAAAAATTTTTCCTTGCCGTTTGCCTCGACCATCCTGCTGTCGACGGTATTGTTCCTGCTGGTACGGCTGCTTTAGTCAATCAAGTGTCCATCAATTCGTTGAACACGCCGGGCGGCCGCGCGATCACTGCGCGGTCCTGGTAAGTCACGACCGGCCGCTGCAACAGTTTCGGATGCGCGGCGAGCGCTTGCAGCAGTGTCGCGTCGTCGGCCTGGGCCAGGTTAAGCGCCGCATATTCGGCTTCGTTGTCGCGCACCATGGCGCTGACCGGACCGCCCAGCTGCTTGTGCAGGGTTTTCAGCTGCGCCAGGGTCAGCGGCGTTTTCTGGTAATCGACGACTTCCAGCTTGAGCTGGTGTTCATTGCTGTATTGCTCGGCGAGGGCCAGGGCTTCGCGCGATTTCGAGCAGCGTGGGTTGTGATAGATCTTGATCATGTCGGCTCCTGAGTGGGTTCATCCAGCGGCAATACTTCGTCGTCCCAGCCGCTGGCGGGCATGTCTTCGCGCAAGATGCGGTCGTGCGCAAACATTTCTTCCAGTTCCTCGCGCGCTTTCTTGGCGATCGAGACGATTTCCTGCTGGTTTTTCTGGTGCGGGTACATATCGTGCAGGGTTTGCAGGTTGTGGGCGCGGAATTTCATCGCAGCCTGGCGCGCCCGGTAGGCGCCGAAACCCATCGTGCGCAGCGCCTGCCGTCCGAGCTGCAGGGCCGATTCGAAAGTCTCGCGCTCGATCACGGTCACGCCCAGGTCCATCAAATCGAAATAGTGCGAAACGTTGCGCGCCCGCGCGATGATCGGCAGGTCGGGAAATACGTGGCGTACCGCCGCGACCAGCTTCAGGCTGCCTTCGATGTCGTCCAGCGCCACCACCAGCAGCCGCGCCTTGGCGATGCCGGCGGCGTGCATCAGGTCCATGCGGGTGGCGTCGCCATAGAATACCTTGAAGCCGAATTTGCGCAGCAGGTCGATCTGGTCGGGATCGTGGTCGAGCACGGTCAGGCCGATCTTGTTGGCATGCAGCAGGCGGCCGATGATCTGGCCGAAGCGGCCGAAGCCGGCGATGATCACCGGGTTTTCATTGTCGTCGATTTCGTCGTCGGGACGCTTCATCGCGTTCAGGAAATACGGTGCGATGAGTTTGTCATAGGCCACCAGCAGCAGCGGCGTGGTCACCATCGACAGCGCCACCACCACCACCAGGATCGACGAGGTTTCCTGGGAAAACACGCGGGCGGCGGCGGCGGCGCCGAACACCACGAAAGCGAATTCGCCGCCTTGCGACAGCAGCGCCGCAAACAGGAACTGCTGGGCGCGGGCGATCTGGAACACCTTGCTGAGCAGGTACAGGACCGCCAGCTTGATCGCCAGGAAACCAGCCACCAGGCCCAGGATCAGCCACGGCTGGCTGAGCAGCAGGCCGAAGTCGACCGACATGCCGACAGCGATGAAGAACAGTCCCAGCAGCAGGCCCTTGAACGGCTCCAGGTCGGTTTCCAGCGCATGGCGGTATTCGGAATCGGCCAGCAGCACGCCGGCCAGGAAGCTGCCCAGCGCCATCGACATGCCGACCGATTCCATCAGCAGGCCGATCGCTATCACCAGCAGCAGCGCAAAGGCAGTGAATATTTCACGCAGTCCGGTGCGGGCAATCATGCGCATCAAGGGCCGCACCAGGTAACGGCCGCCGACGATCAGCGTAGCGATCACCGCCACCACCTTGAGGCCGCCGATCCAGCCTTGGCCGCTGCCGTGGGCGGCGGCGACGCCGAGCAGCGGCACGATGGCGATCATGGGAATGGCGGCGATGTCCTGGAACAGCAGGATCGCAAAGCCGGCGCGGCCGGCCGGCGTGCTGTTGATCTTGCGTTCGTTGATGGTTGCCAGGGCGATCGCGGTGGACGACAGCGACATGCCGAGCGCGGCGATCAGCGCGGTTTTCCAGTCGACCCCGGCGGCTACGGCGGCGCCGAACAGCGCCAGCGAAACCGTCACCACCTGGGCCGTGCCCCAGCCGAAAATCGAACGCCGCAGCGACCACAGCCGCTTGGGTTCGAGTTCCAGGCCGATCATGAACAGCAGCAGCACCACGCCGAATTCAGAGAAATGCAGGATGTCTTCGACATTGTCGATCAGGCGCAGGCCCCAGGGACCGATCGCCATGCCGGCCAGCAGGTAGCCCAGCACCGCGCCCAGGCCCAGGCGCTTGGCGACCGGCACGGCGGCGACCGCCGCCGCCAGGTAGATCAAGCCGTTGAATAAGAGATTCTGTTCCATGGTGTTTAGCTGCCTGTGAGCGGTATCGATGGATCGGTTGCCAGCAATTCCGGCCAGTTCGGGTAGTTCGCCAGCCGTTTCCGGTAGGTCTCGATGTGCGCGGCCAGGGTTTGCTGGTTGATCTGGTGCGCGCCGAACAGCAGGTGCGGCGGCAGCCAGCGCATGCCGCACAGCTGCGCGGTCTGCTGGTACGGCGGCAGGAATGCCGAGAACGGGAACAGGTTATGGCCTTCCGCCTGGTAAGAGCGCACCGAGCCGCCGGTGGTGGCGACCAGCCAGAAATCCTTGCCGTGCAAGGCGTCGCCGCCCGGGCCATAGGCCCAGCCGGGGGTGAGGACCGAATCGACCCATTGTTTCAGCAGCGCCGGCATGCTGTACCACTGGACCGGATGCTGGAACACGATCAGGTCGGCTTGTGCCAGCAGCGCCTGCTCGCGCCGCACCGGGATATGGAAATCGGGATACAGCTCATACAGGTCGTGTACCTGTACGTTCGGCACTTTGGCGGCTACCTGCGCCAGGCGGCGGTTGACGCGCGAGTGGTGCGGCGTCGGGTGCGCATACAGGATCAGGATTTGCGGTGGCTTGGTCATGGCGGGCGTGGTGCGTTTCGGACGAAATGGTAAAAATGGGTAACTGGGGATGAACTGATATGGAAAACGATGTTCACACAAGATATCAAGTCTATACTTTGGCACTACATAAATGGTCCTCGTCCGCGGTCAGGGCATTCTTTTTGCTTACAGCGGACATGCTAGCAGCACTTCCCCCAATTTTTTTATTTCTGACAATTTCTGGCATATATGTCCGACTCTCAATCTAAAGATCCCGTCCCCCCTGCTCCCGATGCGGTTCCAGCCGCGGCTCCTGCAACGGCCGCCGAGGCCAAGCCTGCCGCAGCGCCAGAACCCGCTGCCGCCGAGCCGGCCAAGGCCGAACCGCAGGCTGAAGCCAAGCCTGCCGCGGCCAGTGCCCCGCCCAAGGCAGCCGATCCGGTCAACGACTACAGCGCGCCATGGCCGCAAACCTGGAAGCTGATCGCCGCGCGCTTCCGCGCGCTGTCCGACAAGGCCGGCCGCCGCATGATGCAGCGGACCCTGAAGATCGGCATTTCAGCGCGGATATTCCATCCGGAAGAGGGCGCCAAAGGCTTGCGCGGACGCACCTTGCAATACCTGGAGGAGTCGATTGCGCAATGGGTCATGTCGCGCAATGTGCTGGTGTTCATGATTCCTACCGTCAACACCAATGGCTTGGTCCATCCTAGTTCAATCCGGCTGCGCGACTATGCCAAGCACCTGGATGGCCTGGTGCTGCAGGGCGGCGCCGACGTCTCGCCGCAGAGTTATGCGCAAGCCGCAACCCGGCCGGAATGGGGCGGCGACCGCGTGCGCGACATGTACGAACTGGAACTGCTGCACGAGTTTATCGAAGCCGGCAAACCGGTGCTGGGGATATGCCGCGGCTGCCAGCTGATCAATGTGGCTTTTGGCGGCACCTTGTACCAGGACATCGCTACCGATGTCCCGACCTCGATCAAGCATGTGAACGACGAATACGACCGCCTGCACCATGCGATCCAGTTTCCTAAGGGTTCCTCGCTGGCAACGTTGTTCAACAGCCAAGGCAGCGAGCAGGACGAGTGGGTGGTCAACTCCATCCATCACCAGGCGGTGCGCGACCTGGGGCGCGACCTGACGGTGGAGGCGATCTCGGGCAGCGACAATATTGTCGAGGCAATACGTTACCGCAAGGCAGCCTTTGTCATGGGTTTGCAATGGCATCCGGAATTCCACCGCGCCGGCGGTCCGCAATTGCTTGATTGCACGCCGATACTCGACGGCTTTCTAAGAGCTGCACGCGAGACGCGTTTCTGATATTATTTCGCCCCTTGGCCGGTGAAGCGTTTTTTGCGCTTTTTCCCGATTCCGGCCAGGCCCGGCAGCAGTCCGACGGTGAAACTGAAAAAACTAAGAAATATTTAGAAGAAATCGGTTTCCATGGTTGACACTCTAGGGGTGCTTTACTATAATCTGGGGTTCCCTGCGGAGAGGTGGCCGAGTGGTTAATGGCAGCAGACTGTAAATCTGCCCTCTTACGAGTACGCTGGTTCGAATCCAGCCCTCTCCACCATTTAGGGAAGTAGCAACAGGTACAAAATTGTAGCGGTGAAGTGAAAATTCGGTAATTTGCGGGTGTAGCTCAATGGTAGAGCTGAAGCCTTCCAAGCTTATGACGAGGGTTCGATTCCCTTCACCCGCTCCAGTAGTTTTTTGCAGGAACATTAAGTTGGGCGTGTTGTAGTCAAGAAGCACGCGTACAGCATAGCCCTTGTAGCTCAGTGGTAGAGCACTCCCTTGGTAAGGGAGAGGCCACGTGTTCGATCCACGTCAAGGGCACCAGAATTGGTTTGTTGCTGGTGTCCGCATAGGGCACGGCAAGCGCAGTAAAAGCTGGATATCAAGTTTCTGATTCGATGTCTGTCGAATTCAATCTGTAAGACGGTCGGGCGCGGGCCTGGACATTCTCATCAAATCTTTAGGAGTCTAAGATGGCAAAAGGCAAGTTTGAGCGGACCAAGCCGCACGTCAACGTTGGCACTATCGGCCACGTCGACCACGGCAAGACCACGCTGACAGCAGCGATCGCGACAGTATTGTCGAAGAAATTTGGCGGCGAAGCCAAGGCATAC
>Ga0182005_1000803_pt1 | contig 14292 bp, 5 predicted proteins | sample Sormic07211103_1_FD_123021 | JGI IMG/M metagenome (GOLD analysis project Ga0182005, IMG submission 123021) | Rhizosphere microbial communities from Sorghum bicolor, Mead, Nebraska, USA - 072115-103_1 MetaG | ecosystem: Host-associated > Plants > Roots > Rhizosphere | place: USA: Nebraska...
GCGCGATCAACAGATCATTTTCATGCTCGATTGCGGGCGACAGATGCGCAGTCAGGATGGGGAGCTGTCGCACTTCGACCATGCACTGAATGCGTGTCTGCTGTTGAGTTATGTGGCCTTGCGCCAGGGCGATGCGGTGGGGTTGAGTACGTTTGCCTGCGACGCGCCGCGTTACCTTGCGCCCGTCAAAGGCGCCGGGCAGCTGAATGTGCTGCTCAATGGAGTTTACGACCTCGACAGCACGCAACGGCCTGCGGATTATCCGCCGGCAGTGAATCAGGTGCTGGCCCAACAAAAACGCCGAGCGTTGGTGGTGCTGGTGACCAATCTGCGGGATGAGGACGATAGTGAATTGCTCAATGCCGTCAGACACCTTGGCCAGCACCATCAAGTGCTGGTGGTCAGTCTGCAGGAAGCAGCTCTTGAACCCTCGCACCTGCCGGCGGTGAACACCTTCCAGGACGCGCTCACTTACTGTGCAACCGTGGACTACCTGAACACCAGAGCCAACATTCAACAGCGCTTGAACACTCATGGATTAGCTGTGCTCGACACACCTCCAGAGCATTTGAGTACAACACTCGTGTCCCGATACCTTGGCTGGAAAAAAGCAGGTGTACTGTAAGCGAGGAGCAATTTTCCTGGTCTGGCGCCGTCTGCTTACAGAACATTCAACTCAACCGAGCCCACCTCGGTATTGTTCTGGTTATACACATAAGCCCAAATCTTTACCGCTCCGGATCTTGTAGCAACCCAGTTCGTTTCCGCCTTACCCGATGAATTCGTATAGCTCATATCGAACTCTTGATCGTCTGCCTTCCAATGCACTTTTCTCCCCTCCGAAGGCTGTAGAGTCAGCACATTTCGTACAGTCGCCGTAATACTGGAAGACTCTCCAATACGCAGAGTGAGTGGATAGGCAGACACGCCATAGACTCTTGCAGGTTGCAATGCCTGGACCACTATTTTCTGAGTCTTTGAATCGGGAGAGGCTGTCAACGACGTGACAACCAAATCATGCTCGCCAATTTCTGTTACCGCGAAAGTGAATGATGCAATGCCTTTTTCATCAGTGATTGCATAGGGCAGGGGCCGCTCCGCATAGGTACAGCTGAGTGCAACTCCCGAAACGGGTTGACCACTCGGAGAAGTCAGTACCAGGGCCTGAGCCTTAACTTCATATCCGGTGTAAGTGACTGGACGATCACACGTCAGGGAATCGACGACCACGCTTTCAATCTGTCCTGAAATAGAAGGTGAATCAGGCATGCCATGGTAACCAGGCATTGAGAAATAAAGATGGAATGGACCGGGATGCGCCTGTTCCGTCGAAATAGTCCATGTCACGCTACTGAAATGGTGCGGATCCCATGCAAGGTCAACCAGTTGTTGCTCTGGAGGAGAGAATTCAATTCCACTTGCCAGGGGTCCCGGTCTGCAATGTAAGGAGATAGGCGATTCAGGATCCTCCGTCAAATAACTTTCATCATATTCCATTGTCAGCGTGTAACGCTTACCCACTACCAGGTTCAATACCAGATCGCCCCATCTGTATCGTATGCCTTCGAAATGAGGCCTGAAGTTTGCGCGCCAGGTTGAAGACAATGGAAGTCTGGACATTTGCAATACACCTCTTTTACAAAATGCACACTGGGTAATGGGTATGATCAGAAGCAAACTTCAAGCAGTGCTGCCGTCATATTTATTGATAATCGAGTACCTGACATAAACGTCCGCCTCCACATTGATCTGGTGCTCTCCCTTAGCGTCAGTCCTCGGACGAGATGTATCGTTCCCTTTAACAAGAATAACCTCCACATCACTTGCCGGAGTGTTCAAAAATGAAGAGATCGCACGAATGCCAACCAGTTTTCTCGGATAGTCCGGGAATCCTTCGACTGGCCCCCCAAAATGTTCGGCAGTCACCAGGTTATGCGCCAATGAAATCCTCAAGGGTAAAGAGGCCAGGCTCGTTTTTTGTGGAACCAGTTTTAAATCGAACTCCCCGTTCCGGGAAGTATTGAGACAGTTCAGCGTCCATGTCGCCCCCTCCTGAGTCACCAACTGGCTATCCGACAATGAAGGTTCGAACGCCATATCAGGATTTATTCCAACGATCAGAAGGTACGCATGCGTATTCAAAAACTGACTGGAAGGTTTAGACCGCACGGTTAATGTGTGTTGTGCGCCATGACAAGGAAAGGCCGTACCCGCTCCGAACGTAACCGGAAAGCTGTCGAACAATACGTCAAACTCTTGCTCATAATTGATGATCGTCCCGGGGATCGGTGGTGATTGCGGCATGCCTTGATAAAGGGGCATCTCGAAATGTAACTCAAACGGTCCACTGGATTCCCGCTCGGCACAAATATGCCAAGTCAGCTCAATAAGCCCTTCCGCCATCTCGACCAGCTGTCCAAAAGGTGGATCACACACCAGCCCCAACGACTCCGCGTCCGGCTCACAACACAACTTCAGAGGGGACTCCGGATCACCAATCAAATAGCTGTATTCAAACTCCAGCGTCAGGTCGACGCACTCTCCCGCCACCAGATTCAAATACAAGTCAGGCCACCTTACTTTTACGCCATTTACGTATAGCCTGAAGTTCTGCAGCCAGGTCTGAGAAGTAACCAATGAACTATTCATTTTGGTATCACCGTGAATTCGAGATGTGTTCCTTCCCAACCCGCAAGCCCACCCACAACGGTCGCTTCGAGAAGCGCACGGTTCATGTTGGGCAGTCTGAATTCCACCGTCGCCTTACCCGCACCGTCCGTCGTCGACAGTGGAAGGACTTGGTCCAAAAATGCCCATTTGACTTCGACATTCTGCAGTGGCTGGCCATTGCGCGCCGACACCACCAGGATCTCTGCTGAAACTCTTGTCCCGACAGGACCTGAGGTATTCGGACTGGTGAGCGACGCTATTTCCCGTGGTTCCAACAACTCATAGGGGAGCGTAACCGACCGCGAAGACGCCCCCGTCCCCACGGAGCAAATCACAGCTGACGGACCAGGAGTTTTCGGGACGAACTGCACTTTCGCATTCCCGTAATAGTCCGTGACCCTGGTAAAAATCTCTCCGTTTTCTCCTGAGTAATTGACCTCCACACCGACCATCGCCTTCCCGCTTATCGACGAGCGAACGCTCACGACTCCAACAAACGCCTCTCCCCAATAAAGGGTCGGGGCGGCACGATTGGCTGCACTGATCGTCAGCACCTGATCGCCCTTGCCCACCGACATATGCATCGGCGGCGACAGTCGCGCCAGCCGCTCGGCGGCGAGGCGCAGCGCGCAGCTGCCGTCCTTCAGATCCTTTACAGAGAACGGAAACTGCAAAGTACCGTTGAATACTCGTGCCAATCCAAGCGTGTTGGCCGGGATGAAAGCGAACCCCAGCGCGGCAGGCCCCTCGCCGCTCATCCCCAGGGTCAGCGTGCGTCCGATCAAGGCATTGCCAACGGGTGCCGAAACCTCAAGCGCATGCTCCGCCTTGCGGCGCGGGAAGTAGGTTTTTGTCCCAAGCCGATGTTGGGGCGATTCGTCGAAGGCGGACAACATCTGCTCCCAGGGATCGACTTCCAAAGCGTTACACTCTGTCGAGCGCGACTCTTGAAAGTTGTCAAAACGGCTGGTGATCGAACCCGTGACCGGATGCACTCCGGAGGATTTCGGTTCATACGCAAAACCGCTTTTACCCTCGTCATCGGTCTTGACTTCAACCGTTGTGCCTTCGGCCTCCCATGTCACCGTTGCACCTGCAACCGGTTCACCGGAAAAATGAGAAACCAACCAGGCCCAAATCCACGCCTTGTCCATCCCGACGACAGGGTCGATCGCAGGACCGCGCAGCACCGTCAGCCTGAGCTTGTTGTGATCCAGCACCATAGGGGTGGCAGTAAAGGCAAAACCAAGCTGAGGCAAAGACAAGGTCAGCATGAATTGACCGGCTACCGCACGGATAAAGTCCAGCGCCCATATCGCCCCGCCGGCGTCCAGGCGCTGCGGCCGGTCCAGCGCAGGGGTGACCGTTGCACCCAACTCGTCGGCAGACGTTCCCGTCCACTCCAGAAACAGGTCCAGCCCCAGCAATGGGCTGAGCGCATTGGGTAACCCATTGAACTGATGAAGCGCACCCAGGCAGGGGTGGAACGGTTGACCAGTCAGTGGTGCGAAAACCTGATCGAGCAGCTGGCTCAGCTCTACCGTGAGATCCGGGTGCATCAAACGCCCGGACAATTCGCGGACACTGGCATCGCCTTCAATATGCAACTCGACTTCGAACGGCCGGCTTTGACTGGTGCCTGCCTGAGAGGAAAACCTCCATTCAACACCCTCGGAGCGCAGCGTTTTGGGTGACCCCAACTCACTGATGGTCAATCCGATCAAAGGATCCGCCTTGCGCCAGTGCAGGCTGATATTTTTCCCGATCCACGGGCTGGCGGTGTTCGGCAAGACTTTCAGGGTATGGGTCTGTCCACGGCGGCAGAGCAACCCAAGCGTATTGCGCTCAACTTCAACGTCATCAAGGAAAAACCTGACGTGGCTTTTCCATGGGCTGGTCGCAACTGCAGGGATAACAAAAGTCCGCTCGACCGGTATGGCGTCCGGGTGCGCCTGGATCTGTACAACAACCGAATGGTTTCCGGCGCTGGGCGGCTGCCAGTTGAGGCTGGTCCAGCCACCTGCGCCTGTGGTCGAATCAACAGCACTCCCGCCCGGCAACAGCCACTTGACCAAAGCTCCCTGAACCGGGTCACCCTTGCCAGCCGCCACCAGATGCAATACCTCGACCTGAACGGTAGCACTTTCGTTCTCATCCACGACGCAGGTTTTATCCGCCTCGCGCACCCTGCCTATCTCAATCTCGTTGCGTGCCAGTCGCATGTTTTTATGCGGCGATGGCTTGAGTAGCTTCGAGCAAATCAACTGCAACCTGAAGCGGCCGTCCAGCTTATCCCCATTGATCATCGTCCAAAGCATTTGAAGAGTGGACGTTATCGGCACCTCTTCTTTGATCGCCGGACTGACGCCGACATCAAGTTGCTCCTGGGAGTCCCCATCCCATCCAAGCGACAGGGTCGTTCCCACCAAAACATCTGGCACCGTGACCAACAGCTGATAAGGAGAACCCCGATTTGGCCATCCGGTCTTTAACGCCCAAGGATCTGCCTTGTCAGCGACTACGGCCATGACCTCCGGCCAGGGGCTCTTCGCCAATACCTGCACTTCCAGACTGTGCGTCACAACACCCGAAACATAAAAAAGGCTCGCGACCGAGGCGACGACGGTGAAAATCCCCGCAACATTCGGAATGAAAGGAAAGTAAACCCAACCACCCGCATCGGTGACGGTCACAACCTGAATGGATGTCCCGACCACGGTCCAGGTAACGGTTAGCCCTTCAAGGGTTTGGCCCGTGTAAAACGATCCCACCTGCACACCCAGCTCGACGCTTTCGTTGTACTCAAGTACCGGAAAATAAGCCGCCTCCTGCACTAGCAGAAATTTCAATCGGTGATGCCACAGCGAAGCCGCCAACCGATAGGGCTCGGCGGTGTACCGGTTGAACAGCATGAGTGTCATCGAGTGCGGCGCAGTCAGGTCGAGCGGCGGACAACGCAGCGAACGATGCCCGTCCAGCGGATGATCAACCGGCCAGTCAGGATCGGCGACGATCGCCCCCAGCGGATTGTCGTCAACCTCCAGGGAGTAATCGGTACCCTGCCAGGTATTTCCTTCTGCGACATCGAATGCCAGCTGATGGATCCCAAGGTCCTGCGCCCCCAGGCATAGAGGCACCAGCGCGGTCGGCGGGTGTGATTCCTCGTCGAGGCTGAAGGCCTGCAACACCAATGGCTGCAGACGTAATTCGATGGTGATGTCGGTGATGTACAGCAACAATTCATAGTCATCAGGCTCACTTGGCGCGCTGGTCACACTGAATGTCAGAGTGGCACCCTTGCTGAACTTCGAATCCAGCGCAACCTCGTACGGGAGCGGCTCAAACGCCAGCGGCTGTCCTTCGTCACGTTGGCGGCCAGGAGGAATCTGAATCTCCAGCGGAGGCATCCCCTCGCTGCTGATGCGTACAAAACCTGTGCCGGTATGACGCGATTCACACAGAAACTTCAGGACATAGACCGCGTCAACACCAGGATCCATGGGGGCAACGATTGGCTGGCTGACTGAGGCCGCATACCCGACGGACAATGTATTGACTTGCGCGCTGTCGTACTCCTGTCCCACAACCCGAACCCAGGTACTGCCTCTCGGGTACACCGTCCAATCGGTCAAGGTCTGACGGAATGACCCATTTTTCACCAGGCTCTGGTTGGCGAGCACATTCTGTCTACGCATGTCTGTCCGCTCCTTTGCGTTTTTTGTTTTTGTCGGATGACTCGGCCAAGGTCACCATGTCCTCGACCTGACGCATGAAGGTTGGCTCGCCCGCCCTGGCGGTAAAACAGATCTCCAGAATGATGTCCGTCAGGGAATCGAGGATGGCGGCCTGTGGTTCTTTTAGCGGCCAGGGGAACTTCAACTGCCAGCAGGAGACCGCTCCGGTGTTTTCGAACGGATTGAGCAAGCCTTCGTCGGGTTTCTGACCGGTCAGGCCGTTATCGGCCAGTCCCGTCGATACGACAATCGACTGGCCGGCAAGCAGGTTAATCAACACATCGGAAGGCGCCACGGAACCTGCCGGGTCATGTAGATGCGCGACCGATTGCGCTGTTGCCTTGGTCGCGATCTTGCTGCTGATCTGCACCAACGTTGCATGCACATCCTGATAAGCGCCTTTCACGACGGGCAGATGGACCGCGACCGAACTGATCTGCCGGCAGTAATGCCCCGGATGATCGCGATCGAACAGCAATTGGGTCAGGCAGAAATCCAGCGATCCCTTCTTCAATTGCACCAGTGCTTCCGACCAGCTGTAAAGAGCGAACTGAGAATCAATGGTGTCATCGAACAATTGGCGCAGGGATATCGTCTTGCGCAGCTCCAGCCGTCGCTGATAACGATGCATGTAGTCATGCTCCATACCCAGCAGCCACATTCGCAGATGCTCACCCGACGTCAGGCCGTGGCGAGCGTCCAGCCAGACCTGAGGTAACGGGCGCAGCGAATCGTAATCGCCGGTTTCGGCGCTCATCGATGCCTGCGCACTGCGACACAAACTGACAACCGCATCGTGAGCCTGATAGTGCAGCGCTTTGAGCTGTCCCAGCATCCATCTGAACAGCTCGGCCCTGGTCGCGCGCTTTTTGAGGAAGTTGAAAAGCGTCAATGCATGGGCATTGGCTCGCAGGGTCTGCTCCACATTGGTCTGAGCTGCCAGGACCGATTGTCTCTGCGCGCTGATCTGTGCATCCAGCGCGCGGACTTCCGCAAGTGCCTGATTGCGCTGCAGGGCCCAATCATTGCGGCGGCGACGGTAGGCTTCGGTCGTCGCTTCTTTGTCGGCCTCCATTTGCTTGACCGAGGCGGCTACGTTCAGCCCGAACACCACGGCATCGGTGATTTTATCGACCCTGTGTCCACCGTTCGCCAATCCGAAAACGTTGGGTAGCGCGGCAATGGCTGCGCCAACCGGCTTGATGCTGGAAGCGATGAGTGAAAGCGTTTTCGAAAGCTGAATCTTGTCCATCACCTCGTATTCGACCGCCGAAACGTCTTCCACATAGAGTCGCTCATAAGCGTCGGCACGTTCCTGTGCCACGGCTTTGCTCTGCTCCAGCGCAGTGACCTGCAGGCGTAACTGTTCGAGAGTCTGCTCCTGCATTTTGTGAGCAAAGTCGCCCAGCTCCACCAATTGCTGTTGTTGGGTTTCCTGCAGCTCAGCCTGGTCCGCTCGCTCCATCAGACTCAGGACCTGCGCACCAAACTCCGACAACATCTGCGCAGCGCGCATTCCGAGCTCGAACGAGACACGCCAGCGGAAGGCGATGACTTTCAATCGACCACCCATCGGCCTTGGCGCACCACTGCTCCCGGCAGCCAGATCGCGCATCAGTTGTCCGGGATCTGCGGGCGGAGAGTACAAATCAATGAGCAGTGGCGTACCGTCGATGCTGCGATTGCTGCGCAAGTTATCCAGGCGTTCGCCAGGCAACGCGTAAAGTCGAAGCAGCTGCTCATTGAGAGGGTTTATGAAAATGTCCGAGCCGAGCAATCCAGAACGGGCGTCGGCATCGGTGGCCAGAGGAAAATCCCCAAGGCTGAACGCCAGTGTTTTTTCAAAAGCCTCAAGCCTGGGTCGCGACTCGCTGGCGGACAAAAGAGCGCCGAGCTTGATCGATTGCCAGCGGTTCACTGCGCGAACCGACGGTGCCTTGCCCATCAGAAACTGGGCATGGACGTAACACAGTTTGGCCGCTGCCAGGCTGTCTCGGGTCAGTTGGCGATAGTGCCAATCCCCCCTTGCAATCAATGTCTTAACGTAATCGCAGAACACCAGAATCCGGTAGTGCCTGGGCGCCCCATAAGAAATGGCATCGGGATCCAGCGGATTCCAGACTTCATGTCCAGAGTTGCCGTCGTTGCTCAATGGCCGGCATCGCCAGTACAGCGGTCGTGGGTTGTCCACGGGCGGCTCCTCCGGGTCGGCCGGCCCCTGGGGATCGAACAGGTAATTGAGCCAGTCGAGTGCCTCCTGAAAACGCTCCTCATCGCGCAGACGCGTGGCGACCAGATGCGGCATATGAAAAAACAGCTCCCAGAAATGTCGGCCATTGGCACTGTCGAACGCACCGTTTGGCTCTTCGAATGGCGTACTCGAAGGCCCTGGCTCCTTCAGGAACTGAGTGAACCAGTCCAGCACGGCATCGACGGAAATGCTGGCAAGCGACACCAGTTCGGGGCCGAACAGCGTATTGAGTCGGGTGAACGTGAGCTTGAGATGCGCTTGGTTGAACGATAGAAACTGCGCCGCGTCCCGGGTGTTCTTGAGCAGGGTCGGAACCACGAAATCCGTCAGATCCTCGACCCGTACTTCGAAGCGTTTGATCCCTTCGGCGGAACTGCCAAATGTGAAGACAACCGGTTGTGTCCAGGAACCCTCGGGGCGAGTGAAAACCTGCGTAATGGTGTTCCAGCCACCTGTCAGTGGATATTTTTCCGTCAGTGGTTGAGGATCAGTGGGAAGCTGGTCTACCAGGGTCAGCGTCAGGGAAACATCGTCTCCGGAAAGCCCTGTCAACCAGCAGTAACCCTGAACCACCAGCACATCATTCGTGTCGACGCGATGAGCCGTGGCGTGCAGTCCCAGAAACCCCGTCAGAGCGCCTGCCGATGAATCACTGGCCACCACCTCCGGCTGATTCATCAGCGGATGTTGAATCATCTCAATGCCAGTGAAGCGCTTGCTCGCCACATGCTCGAGCCAGGCGCCATTGTCATGAGGGACTGGGCGCAAGAACACATCATGCACCATGCTCTCCTGGATGGCGCCGGTGCCTGTGGTCAGCAATACCCCGAGTTTGCTCTTGTGATCCTGATAATCAAACCGGACGGTGGCGATCAGCCGGGCGCCAACCGGAGAAGTTCGTTGCGCAAATTCCCGGGTGAGCAACGTCGTCGGCGGCGACCACTGATCGTTCTGGCGCTTGAAGGCCACGTAAACGTCCAGTTTGTCGTATAGAAACTGATCCTGTCGCTCGATCCTGTCGCGCCAGGTGGCCCATACGATACACAGCCGCCCGTTCCAGACCACGGGCCGCATATCCAGCACCCGTACGTCAACAGGAATATCCACAGGCAACTGCTCACTCCAGGCTGCCGGGTTCAACGCTGTTTCTTGGGATCCGAGTTCAACCTCGGCCTTTCGCCAATAGTATTGGCGCGGATCACTGCGTGTACGACTGATGAAATAATAAACCGCCTTTTCCGGAGACTCTCCGTCCATATAGGCACTGACCATTTCCAGATCGCAAACTTTCACGAACTCTTCGAGATAAGTCTGCATCGCGGCATGAACGCTGTCAGGCGTGAGGCGTGCGTGGTTCAAGTCGTTTTCAAATGTTTTGAACAGACTGGTCTTGCCAATACGCACAGACGGGTGAACGCCGTTTTCCGGATAGGTCTGGATCATCTGCACCGCCGCCCAGGTCGAGTAGTCTTGGTAATATTTCCACGCTAGCAGATCCGTCTTCTCGAATTCGACGCCCTCAAAGCCAAGCTCAAGCTTGTGATACACCGCGTGAATGTACTGCTGCACACAACTCACCGCTTCGGCGACCTTGGCGCTTTGCACCAGATGGCTATCCAGAGGATCCAGCCGAAGAAGTTCCAGCAGATCATCCGCCGTTCTCACAAAGGGGTACTTTTTGACGTTGTCTTTGCGGATTTGCCCGATGGCGTACGCGAGCAACGCCTGACGACGCTTTTCCTGCAACCCGCCAATGTTGCCAATCGATGCCATGGTCTTTGCTCCTCAAGCAATCATCGTAATTTCACGCCCCGCGAACGACCCGACTCAAGCCGGCGGCAGGAAATGGATCGGTTCGAAAAAAGCGCTTTTATTACTGCCTTGGCTGCGGACCTCAAATCTGAACGTTCCACCTTCAGGCGCATGGACAAATACTTTTGTCAGCCCTTGCTGATCGGTGAAGGATTGCCCCGATGGCCGAATGACGGCCGACTTGCCTTCATTCCCTTCGACAGGTAAGGCGAACCACTCTACGAGCTGGTTTGGCCCACGGTTTTTGAACTCGTCCCGCAGCTCGGCGTACAACTGCACATCCTCGCCCGCAGCTACGCTGGCCAGCGGAATTGCGGACATCAAGGGACCTGGGAAGAACAATGTCGTGGCGTCGGGAACAACCTGAATTTCGGTGGTGTTGACCGGCCTGAACAGATCCATCCAGAAGCTTGGCGTATCGCTACCCAGCACCTTGCCTGGAATGAACTCGGCCTGGAGTACTCCCTTATCATCGGTGACCTTTGTCGCGATGGTGCCGAGGCTGGCCTGCCAGTACACCCTGATGCCCTTCAGTGGCGCTTCTTCGGCATCCTTCAGTGTCACGGTGAAGGTGATTTTCGCTCCCGGTTTGTTGGCCACGACCACGGTGTTGTCCACCTCGAATGTCCTGTCGACCAGTGACTCCGCATCAAGAGCAAGCTGCGGATCAAGCGTTCGCGTTTCCGACTGGCTCAACAGGGCGTGCTCGGCCGCTTCAGCGTAGGCCGTCTTGTCAATGGCCTCCGGCAAGTTGCCAAGCATGAAAATCGTCCGGGCATCCATACCGCTGTGCTCCGCCAGCGTGCGGATGCGCATCAACAGATCCAGTTGATGCAGGGTTTTCAGAATCTTGAGGGATGGATCGATGTGAAAAACACACTCGCGCACCTCCTCGACGCTCCAGCGAAAGAACCTCGCCAACTTGATATAGCCGGCTTCCTGGGCAAGCCTCAGTGAATCTCCGGCGATGTTGCCTGGCAGATCGTCAACGGCACGCAGATAATCCAGCAGTTCCTGCGCTGGCTGCTCGCTCATCTCGAACGCCCGGGTGAGCGCCGTCAGATAATAGAGCGTACTCATCGAGAATTCGTGTTTGCTCGACTGTCCGAGCCAGGCCCGATGACCATAATCCAGATATTCCTGTAGCACGGTGGCACTCAGCCCCAGTGCTGTCACGATCGCACTCAAGCGTTGCACATTGGCCAAAGTCTTCAGCAGCGGATCCACTTCGACGAAGCGCTCGCTTCGGACATTTTGCGGGTTCTGCGCGACTCGCCCGGAGACCTCGCGCAGCAGTCGATAGACCGTGGTGCCGGCCCAGGTAAGAACCCCTATTACCAGCTCGGAAGCAAGGCTGGTCAGTACGGCCAAAGCCTCCTGGGCCAACGAGACTTGCGCCTCCCTGGCCTGCAACAGAACACCCAGCATTTTTTCGACGATGGCGGCGCGCAGCTCGGGAGCCATGACCGGGAGACCATCCTTCACTGCACGGTCCAGTCGCAGGCGAGCTTCGATCAGGTATTGCGAGTCGTTCCCGGCGAAAGCAAGCACCAGGCCATCGGCGTCGGCCAGCGAATCCAGGAATTTGAGCCAGTTTCCCGCAGGCACAGGCGGAACGTCGGCCATCAGGAATCCGGCATTGGTCAACAGGGTCGCTGGCAGAAGACTTGCGACTGTGTACAAGAATTGCAGCTGCGCTTCGGACGCCGTGCCACTGGCTTGGGGTTCTGCCACCATCTGCAACATCCCGAGTACCGGCAGGTTGCGATCCTTGCACCAGCCTACGCACGAATGCAGCGCATAGATGAGATTCAAGACATCCGGCGTTTCACCCGGTTTTGTATTGATTCTTGGCAAACCCGCCAGACCGTTGAGCCAGCTGTTCCCCTCTCCCATCAAGGTCAACATCAGCACAATTTCGACCGGTGTGACACCCAGCAACCGCGCCAGCTTCACCAACCGGTAAAAGGCTGAAACGACCGCTGCCGTACGTTTCAGGTTCTTACCAAGTCCCTGAGCATCGGCTATCGCAAGTGCCAGGTAACCGTAGGTCAACAGATCGATCTGTAGACCACTGCACAATTGAATGACCGTCGGGTCGCTGCTACCTGTTGCGGGTATCGCCGGAAAATCCTTGCCATCGAGCATGAAGGGCTGGCGATAGTCGCCCTGCCCGTTGAACACCTGATCGAACAGCGAGGGTTCTTCGCCGATTCCGTATACCGCTATCTCATCCAGGAAGGCGGCAAAGTCCAGCGCTTCACATCCATACCTTTCACGCAGCAGCTGGAACAGCCCCAGTGCATGCACCACGTTATCGGTTATCCACCAATCACCGGCCTTCGCTCCACCGCGCACGTCTGCGCGCATGGCGGCCACCAGCATTGCGTCCACCTCGAAACTGCGCAGGTCCAGCCATTTGTCCAGACGTACCTTGCGGTTCAGTCGATCGTAGTATTCGAAATCAGCCTGCGTATCCGGACCAATCGTCAGTGTTTGACGCCGACTGGCGTCCTCAACAACGATAGGCGGGTCTGTTGCGGCGTTTACGTAGACTGAACCGAAACGTGCGCTTTGCGGGCCTGGTGACGGCTCATCCGCGAATGCCACATTCGCGGAACGCACCGGTGCAAACGCGCGGAACGATAGAAGAGATTCAACGCCGGGGACATCGAGTGAAGTCCGCTCGCCGAAAAATTCCAACTGATTGAGATTCTGATACTTATCGTAATTATCCGAACCGTAGTTGTCGTTGAAGAAGGTTTCCCGGTCTTCGAAGTCTGCTCGCGCCTCAGTCAACAACGTTCGCTGGTAAGGCCCCAGACGCGATGCATGGGCCAGCGCACGGCCGGCATCTTCGTCCCAGCCAGCCGCTCGCAGAAAGTAAGGAAACTGCAGGTCAACCATGTGGGCGAAATTCCCCACCGACATGCCCAACTGCCGGGTTATCGAGTCGATGGTGACCCAATGCTGGAAGTAAGGCAGCTCATTGGGGTAACGCGCCTTGAGCAAGGCATCTACCAGATCGGTCACTGCCCCGTGTGTCTTGATGAACGTTTCCAGCACATGGTTGATGATGTCGACCGCAGAGATCGACTGATAAACCGCGTTGAAATCAACATCCAACTGTTTCAGGTCGGTGCGACGGTTGTGCAGAAGGTAATCAGACTCGGTGTCCCCGACACTCTCGATACGCTCGCTGACCCATTGCAAAAGCTCGACCAGATAAGCCACAGGTGACCACCTGCTTTCCAGCGCATTCGGTGGGCAGGAACCCTTAAAGTCCGGGTCGAACAATATCTCGAAAGTGGGTCCCGGAACCATTGACAGCAGCCCGTTTGCTGAAGCTTTTTTCAGCGCTTTCCCGGTTTTTTCCTGCTGGCCGCCCGTCAGGGTGTGCTCGATGAACCGACGCCTGACGTAGATGGCCATACTGCTGGCCTGGCGCAGGAACGCTTGCGCATCTTCGCGACTCATCCGGTAATCCTTCACCAGACCCGGAATACCCTTTTCCACCAAGGGAAAAATCGAACCACCCTGGCTCAGATAGGCTTGCAGGCCAGGATATTCTTGGCGGCGCGCACCGGTAGGGAACAATTGTTCATACATTTGCTCGGCGGGACGTTTGCGGGTCTTGGCCATAGTGAATTTCCTTGCGGTAAAAGCCATCCCGACGACCCGCACGTGTTGGCGGGTCATCTATTCGGTTGATTCGATTAGGCGCCAGTCGCCAGCACCTGACAACTGTCAGAAATGACAGTCAATCCGACCTTTCGTCGGGACAATCAGATGTATTTTTGCGTGGCGACGTCGGGTGGACCTCAA
>Ga0182005_1000804_pt1 | contig 14275 bp, 8 predicted proteins | sample Sormic07211103_1_FD_123021 | JGI IMG/M metagenome (GOLD analysis project Ga0182005, IMG submission 123021) | Rhizosphere microbial communities from Sorghum bicolor, Mead, Nebraska, USA - 072115-103_1 MetaG | ecosystem: Host-associated > Plants > Roots > Rhizosphere | place: USA: Nebraska...
CTGAACGGGAGAACCTGTACAGCCGCATCCAGGCCGCTTGGGCCAGCGCGCTGAAAATATGCGTCGACGATACCGAGGGCTTGGTGCATATCCCGGCAAACGCCACATTCAACCTCTCTCAGGACGATCCAGCGCAGATGGATCGGTACTTCCACCGAGTGAGCTACATCTGTAAGGCCGCGACCAAGGAGTTCGGCAGTCGATGCCGGGCGTTCGGTTGCAGCAGAGGCTGAGTGACGGCGTCACCGCCACAGCCTGAAAACCTTTTCCCGCAGCGACGTCATCGTTGATACCGATCCAGATCGGCTCGTCATCGGGAGAGTATTCCCCCTGACTACTGAACGCCAACATCACGCCTCCAGCCTCGCCCTGTGCTTGCATACGACTGCACGTTCCGTGTGGGAGCTGGCCATGCGTGAGCAATGGCGTTGTATAGCCACGGCCATGCTCGTGGGCATGAGCTATTTCGCTAATTCCATTCTCAGTCCATCAATTATTTAGCAGGAGCGACAATGAGTTTTCCCATCAGTGATTCACGTATTGATCTCTCCCATTCAAACGCTTCAATCCTAATCAACCGGATGGTTGAGGTTGTCGCTTGCACGGACGAGCCGGCCTACCTCGTCACTCTGGATGCTCTGGGCGATGAGCAGGTCAAATCGACAATACTCTCCATGCTATTCGACTGCGTGCCACAGATTAACGAGGAGTACGCAAATCGCTGCGACGACGAACATCAAGAGGTGTTTTGGGCGGCGTACCAGGAGATCGGGCTCGAACGCAGCCCATTGGGGCTGGTCTGCATGAACAGTGAAGAGACATGCTACTTAAGCTCGGCTCAGGCGATGAACGCACTGGTCGACAGAATCCGCCTGCTGATCAGTTTTCAGGAGTTGGACAAGGTCACAGAATAATACGAAATAATAGTCAGTCCGACTCAATGTCGGGCTATGCACCAATAGCCCGCAGACTTGACTCGCGCACGTCGGCGAGGCGCCAGCAGCGCCACCGAAGAAATCGTCCCATCACCTTGCAAGGCTCTTCCACCGACGCTGGAGCGTCAAACCCAGGTCGTGCTGACCTAACCTAGCCAGTTGGACAGCCCCTGCAACGCGTGCATATCGCCGCCGCGAGCGAACAGGCCGGAACCATGCAGGAAGTGAATCAGCACATGCACCGTCGGCACGATATGATCCGAGGAAACTGGCAGTATGAGGCGCATAGAACTGGCATTGGGAGAGCCCTTGGTGATTGGAATAATCACCAAGGACTAGCATCAGGAGGGCGGTTTCCCGACTATTTCGGCATTACAATGCAATCAAACAGGTTGACGATTTGCAGGCCGCAATTCCCGCAGAGGAAAGGCTGATAAGGCGGATACGGTTTTCCGTCCAAAGTCTGGATGTTTTCATGATCGACCTGGTCGCGGCGATATTTTGGGGGGTTGATCAATAGAGCCCTAGCATGGCACGGCTGGTCACCCGCAGAATGCATCAGCACGCAGTCAAAAGGCTCCGGTAAGGGAAAAAACCAAGCCTTTCCGAATTGCGGATGATCTAGGAGTTGGTAACGACCGAAAACTACGAGATCCTCACCCTCAAGTGCAGAAGGAAGCACTTCGGGTGCCGCCCCTGTTGGTTTGAAATACTGTTGTCCCTGCAGCATTGTGACTCTACTACCGTCAAGCGGTCCCCCCACACATGGGTAAAACGTAACTTCATCCATTTGAATTTCCTGTACATGCCCGGAAGTGATGTGCCCGCCAGTCGCCGGGCGCAATGATGGTCACGGCCTGTGACCTGAAACCAGAACGCCAAAAGACGCTCACCCTCGCTATACCGAAACAGGTTACCTGAGCACTGCCCAATCGATGAACGCACTGGCGGATAAAATTCGGCTTGTGGGCGGCATTATTGTTTGGCTGTGGCCTTATTTTGCTGGGGCACGTGGAGATTCCTATTTCTGTCCCCCTATTTATCCCCCCCCCCACTGCGCCAATGCATGCGCTTATCCGTTCAAGCTCGTGGCTGGTGTCGTCAATGTACGCACTCATGCAGTCGAGCTCCCATTGGGCTGTGATTTTGAGTACGTGGCAATTTGCTGGCTAGTATTACGTGATATTACTCCCTGGCTCCATGATAATCCCCTCAGCGCGCATAAAGGGATTCCTCCAAATGGAACTGATCGACAACATCAACACCCTGCTTGGTGAAAACCTAAAAGGTACGCTCAAGCCGGGCTCGAAGCTGAAGATTGCCGCCTCGTGCTTTTCGATCTACGCATACGTCGCGTTGAAGAAGGAGCTGGAGAGCATCGACTCCCTGGAGTTCATCTTTACCTCGCCGACCTTTGTGCCCAACGAGGTGAGCGACAAGATCAAGAAGGAACAGCGCGAGTTTCATATTCCCAAGGCCGAGCGCGAGCGCAGCACCACCGGCAGTGAGTTTGAAATCCAGCTGAAGAACCAGCTCACTCAGAAGGCGATAGCCAGGGAATGTGCTGACTGGATTCAACGCAAGGCCAAGTTTCGCTCCAATCGAGGCCAGGCGCCTATGCAGCCCTTCGCGGGCGTGCAAGACAAAGTTGGCGACAGCGTCTACATGCCTTTGCAAGGCTTCACGGCCGTGGATCTGGGTTACCAGCAGGGTAACGCCGTATCGAACTTTGTCACCAAAATAGATGAGCCAAGCGTTACCGCGACTTTTCTCAATCTGTTTGATCAGATCTGGAGCGACCCAAGCAAGCTGGAAGACGTGACCTCACGGCTGTGCGAGCACATCGCCTCGGTTTATCAGGAGAACGCCCCTGAGCGCATTTACTTCTTGATGCTCTACAACATCTTCCGCGAGTTTCTGGAAGACATTAATGAAGACGTGCTGCCCAATGACCGTACCGGCTATCAAGACAGCCTGATCTGGCAAAAGCTGTTCAACTTCCAGCGTGACGCCGCCACCGGCCTGATCAACAAACTGGAGACATACAGCGGCTGCATTCTTGCCGACAGTGTTGGCCTGGGTAAAACCTTCACTGCGCTGGCAGTGATCAAGTATTACGAGTTGCGTAACAAGTCGGTGCTGGTGCTCTGCCCGAAGAAACTGGCCGACAACTGGCTGAACTACAATCGCAACCTCAAGACCAACATCTTCGCCAAGGATCGCTTTAACTACGACGTGCTTTGCCACACCGACCTGACCCGCACCCGTGGCGAGTCGTTGGGCATTCCGCTGGATCGCGTCAATTGGGGTAACTACGACCTGGTGGTGATCGATGAGTCGCACAACTTCCGTAACAACGATATCTATAAAGACAAAGAGACTCGTTACCAGCGGCTGATGAATCAGGTCATTCGTCAAGGCGTGAAGACCAAGGTGCTGATGCTCTCGGCCACCCCGGTCAACAACCGTTTCAGCGACTTGCGCAACCAGTTGGCCTTGGCTTACGAGGGCGACAGCGACAAACTCAGCAAGAAGTTGCGCACTGAAAAGGACATCGACGGTATCTTCCGTCGCGCCCAGGCAGCCTTCAATGTGTGGACCGGTCTGCCACCGGAAAAACGCACTGCAGCGGCGATTCTCAATACCCTTGATTTCGACTTCTTTGAGCTGCTCGACAGCGTCACTATTGCCCGCTCGCGCCGGCATATCGAGACCTTCTACAACACCGCCGACATCGGCAGCTTCCCTGAGCGCCGCAAGCCACTGTCGTTTCATTGCCCGTTGACTCCGCGTGGTGACGTCATCGGCTTCAACGAGATCTTCAACCAGCTGTCGCTGCTTAAGCTCGCCGTGTACGCGCCGGTTAGCTACATCCTACCCAGCCGGTTGAAAAAGTACGAAGAGATGTACGACACCGAAGTGGAGGGAGGTAAAGGCAAGCTCAAACAGGTCGACCGCGAGAGAAGCCTGCAAGCGCTGATGACCACCAACCTGTTAAAGCGCCTGGAAAGCTCGGTCGAGTCTTTCCGCCTGACCCTGAAAAATCTGCAAAACACGCATCGGAACGCGCTGGATAAAATCGCCACTTTCAAGAAAACCGGCCTTGCCAGTGACTTCGCCGACGTTACCGCTGCCTTTGAAGATGCCGATTTTGACGACGACAACTTACCGTTGCCCGACGACATTACCATCGGTAAGAAGATTCAGATCAGCTTGGAAGACATGGACGTGCCGTCCTGGGAGCAAGACCTGCAAGGCGACCTGATCTTCATTGAAGAGTTGCTGGCTGAAATGGCCAAGGTCACACCAGCCGACGACGCCAAACTGCAGCACCTGAAAACCCAGATCACCAGCAAGCTGGCATCGCCGATCAATCCTGGCAATCGCAAGGTGCTGATTTTTACCGCCTTCGCCGATACCGCCAATTACCTCTACGACAACCTGGCTGAGTACCTGCTGAGCACTCACAAGGTGCATTCCGGCAAGGTCACCGGCAGCGATGCGCCCAAGTCCACCCTCGGCACCATGCCGGGCAGTCGCCAGACTTACGACTTCCAAGGTTTGCTGACGCTGTTCTCGCCGCGCTCGAAAGAAAAAGCGCTGATTTACCCGGACGAGCCGCGTGAAATCGACATCCTCATCGGCACCGACTGCATCTCTGAAGGCCAGAACCTGCAGGACTGCGACTACCTGATCAACTACGACATTCACTGGAACCCGGTGCGCATCATCCAGCGCTTCGGCCGGGTGGATCGTATTGGCTCGCAGAATGCCAGCATCCAGTTGGTCAACTACTGGCCAGACATCAGCCTCGACGAGTACATAAACCTCAAAGAGCGGGTTGAAAACCGCATGATGATCGCTGACGTTACCGCCACTGGCGACGACAACGTGCTCAGCGCCCAGGCCAACGACGTGGCCTACCGCAAAGAGCAACTGCGACGTTTGCAGGATGAAGTGATCGAGATGGAAGACATCAAGACCGGCGTCTCCATCACCGACCTCGGCCTCAATGACTTCCGCATGGATTTGCTCAATTACATTAAGGCCAACGGTGATCTTGGTAATGCCCCCAACGGCATGCACACCGTAGTGCCGGCTCAGCAGGAGCTTGGTCTGCTATCGGGTGTGATCTTCACCCTGCGCAATCGTAAGCATGGCGCTAGCCTCAATCAGCAGAATCGCCTGCACCCCTACTACCTGATCTATATCAGCCTGGAAGGGCGGATCATCAGCGACCAGACAGAAGCCAAACGCCTGCTGGATCTGGCCCGTAGTGCCTGCAAAGGTCATAGCCAGCCAATTCGTGAAGTTTATGAGCTGTTCAATCAGGCAACCCAGGATGGGCGTTACATGCACGCCTATTCCAACCTGCTCGACCAGGCTATTCGATCAATGATAGACGTCAAGGAAGAGAGGGATATCGAAAGTCTGTTCAGTGGCGGAAAAACCACAGCCTTGGTTGATACCATCTCGGGCCTGGATGACTTCGAGCTGATTAGCTTCATCGTCATTCAGGATGTTGCATGAGCGAGGTCACTACGAGGCCAGTGCTGTTCAGCTTTCCCAAGCCGGCCAAGGTTGGCCGCCTGGTAGCGAAGAACAAAATCTACGAGCACGGCTCTGTGAGCTCAACATTGCGGAATAAGTTCGTTGCCCAGGTCGAGCAAATCACTTGGGCTTACAAGCTGGCTCCAGAGACCATCAACTTGTCGGCACGGGCGGAAGTGCCAGAGCTCCAAATTTTCGATATTGAGCTGAAAACCGCCGTGCTGGACGATGAGGTGCTACGCGCCATTGATCGAGCCATACCTCTGCCAATCATCTTTCAGTTGCATCGTGACCAGCAGGTGCGCATGGTGGCGGCTTTTAAGCGACCCAGCCAGGCGGAAGCAGATAAATGGGTGCTCGAGGATTATGTGGCGGGTCCTTGGTTGCCAGCCGATGCTGAGCGTCAGTCATTGCCCATCGCGCTTGATCTACAGGGCCTTTACGAACAACTGCTGCGTAGCTTGCTGCCGCAAGCTGCCCGTGCTGATGAGAGCCTATATGAGCAACTGGAGCGGCTGGCCCGACTACGTAGCCGGCAGAGCGAGTACCAGAAACTGGAATCTCGTCTGCACAAAGAAAAGCAGTTCAACCGCAGGGTGGTGCTCAATGCCCAGCTGCGGGAAATCCAGAATGAAATCGCCGAGCTGAGCGCCTAAGCCTCAGTTCGAGCCAAGTACTTAAGAGATACAGGAAGTCCCATGGACCAGCTGAAAATGCATTCGCGCAACCAAACCGAAGTCAATATCGAAAAGTTGGCCGAGCTATTCCCCAACTGCATCACCGAAACTCGAGATGCCGAGGGTGGGATGAAAAAGGCCATCGACTTCGATTTGTTGCGACAGGAAATGTCTTCCTCCATAGTGGAAGGTCCGCAAGAGCGGTATCAGTTGAACTGGCCAGGGAAACGTGAAGCCTTACTTGCTGCTAATGCGCCAATTGCCAAGACTCTACGTCCATTTAGAGAAGAAAGTGTCGATTTCGATAAGACGCAGAATCTCTTCATTGAAGGCGATAACCTGGAGGTGATTAAGCTTCTTCAAGAAAGTTACCTCGGAAAGGTTAAACTCATCTATATCGATCCACCCTACAACACTGGCAGAGATTTCATTTACGACGATGACTTCAAGGACGATATCGGTACCTATTTTACGCGATCGAACCAGACTGACGAGGTTGGTATGCGTCTGGTGGCGAACACTGACGCCAACGGCCGATTCCATTCTGATTGGCTGACCATGATTTACTCGCGTCTTCGGCTAGCACGCAACTTGCTACGAGACGATGGCGTACTGTTCATCTCCATTGACGACAACGAAGTCGATAACCTGCGCAAGATCTGTAGCGAGGTTTTTGGCGAAGACAACTTTGTAGCTCAGATCATTTGGCAAAAGGTTTATGCGCCAAAGAATACCGCTGATTGGTTTTCGGAGGATCATGATTATGTCCTTGTTTATGCGAGAAATAAGTCGTTGTGGCGCCCTGAAAAGCTGGCCAGAACAGAAGAAATGGAGGCGCGCTATAAAAACCCTGATAAAGATCCGCGAGGCCCTTGGAAAGCTGAAAATATGTCAGCTAGAAATCGCTATGATGCTGGGGTTTACGCTATTAATTGCCCTTCTGGAAGACTTATTTCTGGTCCTCCTACTGGGAACTATTGGCGCATTAATGAAGCCAAATTCAAGGCTTTAGATGAAGACAATAGAATCTGGTGGGGGCCGGATGGCAACAACACCCCTTCAGTTAAAAAGTTCTTAAGTGAGGTGGCTAGTGGTCGTACCCCTCAGACACTATGGTTTTACCGTGAGGTCGGCCACACACAGGACGCTAAAAAGACGCTGCTTAAATATGTTCAGTTCCAGCATACAGAGAACGTTCTGAATTCTGTTAAGCCTGTAGAGTTACTGCAGCGTATCCTCCAGCTGGCCGGGAAGCCTGATGAAAATAGTATTGTTCTTGATTTCTTCAGTGGCAGTGCGACAACAGCGCATGCTGTGCTAAAGCAAAACTTCGAGGATGGTGGGAACCGCCGCTTCATCGGTGTTCAGATTTCAGAGCCGGTGCCGAAACCAGAACCTGGACTCGGTTCGATCTTCGAAATGGGGCTTAAGCGTATTCGTAGCTTTAGTGAAGAGCTCCGTGAGCAAAATGAGGCTATCGAGCTCGACTTAGGCTTCCGCGTCCTGAAAATCGACACCTCCAATATGAAAGAGGTGTACTACACCCCGGATGCGGTCAGTCAGGATTTACTCTTCGATCAGGTCGACAATATCCGCGAAGACCGCACTGCTGAGGATTTGCTATTCCAAGTGCTGCTGGACTGGGGAGTGGATCTCGCTCTGCCTATCAGCCAGCAACGTATTGCCGGCAAGACGGTGTTCTTTGTTGACGGCAACGCCTTGGTTGCCTGCTTCGATACCGATATCGACGAAGACTTCGTCAAGCAAGTTGCCAAGTATAAACCTCTACGTGTGGTTTTTCGCGACGCCGGCTTTGCCAGTGACAGCGTAAAGATTAACGTCGAGCAGGTATTCAAGCTGCTGTCGCCAGCTACCGAAATCAAAACCCTCTGACCGACAGGGAGCCGTCGCTATGGACAATCAATCCCTGTCACAGCTGCAACAGCGCTTTGATGCGCTTGTGCATCGGGTGCCCGATGAGGACATCGAATTTTGGTTTGCCCGCGAGTTGCAAGAGCCCTTGGGCTATGCACGCTGGGAGAACTTTCTTACCGCTATCCAGCGCGCTATAGCCTCGTGTGAAACCACTGGATTAGATGCCGCTGATCATTTTCGTGGCGTCACGAAAATGATCGAGATCGGCAAAGGCGGGCAACGGTCCGTCGACGACTTCATGCTCACTCGTTATGCCTGCTACCTGATTGCTCAGAATGGCGACCCGCGTAAGCAGCCGATTGCTTTTGCTCAGAGCTACTTCGCGCTGCAAACGCGCAAGCAGGAGCTGATCGAAGACCGGATGCGCCTACAGGCCCGATTCGATGCGCGAGATCGTTTACGTGAGTCGGAAAAAGAGCTGTCGCAGAACATCTACGAGCGCGGTGTGGATGACGAGGGCTTTGCCAGAATCCGATCCCGAGGAGATGCCGCCCTGTTCGGCGGCAAAACCACCCAGGCGATGAAGGACAGATATGGCATCGTCAAAAGCCGTCCGCTGGCGGATTTTTTACCGACGCTGACCATCGCCGCCAAAAACCTGGCCACTGAGATGACCAACCACAACGTGCTACAAGCTGATTTGCAAGGTGAGCCGGCCATCGTCAAGGAGCATGTTCAGAACAACCTGAGCGTGCGTGACATGCTGGAACAGCGCGGCATCAAGCCCGAAGAACTGCCCGCCGAAGAGGACATTCGTAAGCTTGAGCGTCGCGTGAAATCGAAAGAGAAGAAAATCGCCAAACAGGCGCCCAAGCTGCCAGCTGACGATTCGAGTACTGAAGCATGAAACTGAAGTTTAAAGTCCAACCCTACCAGACCCATGCGGTCGACGCCTTCGCCGACTGTTTTGTCGGCCAGCCAAAGTCTTCGAGCATTAGCTATCGTGTCGACCCTGGCATTCAATCAATTACGCCAGTGACTCCGCAGCAAATAGACCTTCTCGGTTCCGGGACGATTGAGCTACCCGAGGCCGGCTTCAAAAATGCTGAAATCAGTTTTTCGCTCGGAGAGAAGTGGTCCGGTGCTCACGAAGATCAACTGCTGAAGAATATTCAGGCTGTGCAGCGGCGGCAGAACCTGCCGCTTTCCTCTGGACTGGAGCGGGACAACAAAACCGGCAGCCTGATCAACCTCGATGTAGAGATGGAGACGGGGACCGGGAAAACCTACTGCTACATCAAGAGCATGTTCGAGCTGAACAAACGCTATGGCTGGAGCAAGTTCATCGTCGTGGTGCCGAGTATTGCCATTCGTGAAGGTGTCTATAAGTCGCTGCAGATCACGGCTGAGCACTTCTTGGAGAGCTACGGCAAGAAGGCGCGCTTCTTCATTTACAACTCCAAGCAGCTGCACAACCTGGAAAGCTTTTCCTCGGATGCCGGCATCAACGTCATGGTTATCAACGTCCAGGCGTTCGCAGCCCGTGGTGCAGACCAGCGGCGGATCTATGAAGAACTGGATGACTTTCAATCGCGCCGCCCGATCGACGTGATCAAAGCCAACCGGCCGATCCTGTTTCTCGATGAGCCGCAGAAGATGGAGGGAGCCAAGACGCTGGCTTCCTTCAGTGAGTTCAACCCGTTGATGATCGTGCGCTACTCGGCCACCCACAAAACGGAGTACAACAAAATCCACCGCCTCGATGCGCTGGATGCCTACAACCAAAAACTGGTGAAGAAGATCAGCGTGCGCGGCATCACTGTCAAAGGCCTGACCGGCACAAATGCCTATCTGTTCCTACAGGACATCGAAGTCTCGACCAAGTCGCCCGTGGCGCGGGTCGAGATGGAGATTAAGCAGAGCAGTGGTATCAAGCGGGTGATGCGCAAGCTCGGCCGCAACGACAATTTGTACGACCTGTCCGGTGGCCTGGATCAGTACAAAGACTACGTGGTTGCCGACATCGACGCCCGTATCGACACGTTGAGCTTTACCAACGGTGTGGAGCTAGTTGCCGGGGAGGCCGTGGGCAACGTGGATGAGGCCGCCATGCGCCGCATCCAAATCCGCGAGGCGGTAAAGGCACACTTTCAGAAAGAGATGATGCTGTTCAGCAAGGGCATCAAGGTGCTGTCGCTGTTCTTCATTGATGAGGTGGCTAAATACCGCCAGTACGATGCAACCGGCGAATTACCCGGCGAGTACGCACAGATTTTCGAGGAGGAATACAACGCCTACCTCACCGACGTGATGACGTTGGAAGACACACCCTACAACCGCTACCTCAAGGGTATTCAGGCTCGCCAGACCCATAATGGCTACTTCTCTATCGACAAGAAGAGCAAGCGCCTAGTCGATCCCGCAGTGGGCAAAAAAGCTACTGAGACCGACGACGTGGATGCCTACGACCTTATCCTCAAGGATAAAGAACGCTTGCTGTCGCTCGACGAGCCGGTGCGTTTTATTTTTTCCCACTCGGCTTTGCGTGAAGGCTGGGATAACCCCAACGTCTTCGTTATTTGCACCTTGAAGCACAGCGACAACAGCATCTCCCGGCGCCAAGAGGTGGGTCGTGGCATGCGCCTGGCCGTCAACCAGCTGGGTGACCGTATGGATGACCCAGCTACCGTGCACCAAATCAATGAGCTGACGGTGGTGGCCAGCGAAAGCTACAAGGACTTCGTTGGCGCACTGCAGAGGGACATCAGCGAATCGTTGTCGGCCCGACCGCGTGAGGCCACCGAGAATTACTTCAAAGGTAAAATTTTACAAACCCCAACTGGCGACGTCGAGGTCTCTGCGCAACTGGCCAAGCAGATTTACAAATACCTGCTGAAAAACGACTACACCGACGACAACGATCAGATCACCTTGACCTACCATGAGGCCAAAAAACAAGAACAACTGGCAGAGCTGCCGGCTGAACTGCAGCCCTATGCAGCCGAGGTGTTCCTGCTGATCGACAGCGTCTTCAGTGCGGCGCAAATGCCGGAGATTAGCGATGACCGCAAGGCCAAGATCAATCCCCTGAACTCGAACTTCGAGAAGACGGAGTTTCAGGCGCTGTGGAACAAGATCAATCGTAAGGCTGCTTACACCGTGCATTTTGAAACCAATGAACTGGTAGGTAAGTGCGTGGCGGCTTTGGATGCAGAACTGCGGGTTAAACCGATGCAGTACATTATCGAGCGCGGCAGTCAGCTGGAAAATGCCAGCTTCGATGATATGAAGAGTGGTTCGGCCTTTAAGATTGCTGAAAGCTCTACCGAAAAGTACAACCATTCCGTTCATTCAGCGGTGAAATACGATCTGATTGGCAATCTGGCCGAGGACACCCAGCTAACACGCAGTACCATTGCCAGCATCCTCAAAGACATCAACGTGGCAGTGTTCAGCCAGTACAAAACCAACCCGGAAGACTTCATCGCCAAGGCCTCTACGCTGATCAACGAGCAAAAGGCTACAGCCATCGTCGAGCACATCGCCTACGACCCGGTGGATGAAATCCACAGTTCGGACATTTTCGCTGCAGAGAAGCCCAAGGACGATTTCAGCAAGGCCTTTGAAGCCAAACACCACGTCTACGACTACGTATTTACCGACTCGAGCACTGAGCGGGAATTCGTTAAGGAACTGGATGCCAGCACTGAAGTGGTGGTGTATGCCAAGCTACCGAAGAGCTTCTTCATTCCCACCCCCGTCGGTAACTACAACCCCGACTGGGCCATCGCCTTCCAGGAAGGTCAGGTGAAACATATCTATTTCGTTGCCGAGACCAAGGGCTCGATGTCCTCACTTCAGTTGCGCGACATCGAAAAATCCAAAATTGCCTGTGCCCGCAAGTTCTTCGCCAAAATCACCTCGGATCAAGTGAAGTACCAGGTGGTGGATAGCTATGGGAAATTGATGGAGTTGGTGAAGTAATAATCAGGGAGGAGATAATTCGTGGCTCGTATCGAAAATCACAAATACAGCATCGAGGAAGCATTCAGGGAATGCTTCTACATTGTCCCCGACTACCAACGCGAGTACGTCTGGGCGGACAAGGAAGTGCATCAGCTGCTTGAAGATATCAATGAACAGATTGATGCCGAATCGACGCGTGAGTACTTCATAGGTACGGTGCTTGTGTCGCCGACCAATCAGAAGAACCACTACGAAGTAATTGATGGTCAGCAACGTTTGACTACGTTTTTCTTGCTGCTGTGTGCCCTCAAGCACTTGTTCAAGGGCGAACTGCAGCGGCAAACCGTCAGCAGCCTGATTTCGACCAGCTACACAGACAGCGACGGCGAGACGCGCACCAGCCTGAAGCTGGAGCCACGGTACGAGAGCGCCGGGGAAGTCATAGGCAAACTGGTGGAATTGGACGCCGATCCGTTGGTTGTGCGTGCAGGCATCCAGGCAGCAGGCATCACCAGCTTCGGTTCGCTTGAGAATCTGGTCAACGCCTATGGCACACTCTACCGCTATCTGCAGGATAACTACGACGATGCTTCGAAGCTGAAGAAATATTGGGGTTATCTGGCAAACAATGTTGTGTTTATTCAGATCTCGACGGACGTAAGCAGTGCGCTAAAGATCTTCGAAACTATCAACGAGCGTGGGGTCGGCCTGAACCCGATGGACCTGCTGAAGAACCTGCTTTTCACGCAGGTCAAGCAGACCCAGTTCACCCAGCTAAAGGATGAGTGGAAGAAGATCACCAAGCCGTTGGAGAAGGACAGGGAGAAGCCACTTCGATTCCTGCGCTATTTCCTGATGGCCAATTACTCGATTAAGAATGCGCGCGGGGATGCGGTTGTACGCGAGGACGAGATTTACGACTGGTTCGTCGAGAAGGACAACGCGGCGCTATGCGACTACGCGAATAAGCCTTTTGAGTTTATCCGTAAGGTAATTCGAAGCGTCGAGCACTACCTCGCCTTCAGAAGCGGTCTGGGTAATGACGGCAAGCCAAGTCTTGCGATGGATAGCCTCAAGCGTTTAGCGGGGGGCGCGTTTAGCTTGCACTATGTGTTGCTGTTGGCGGCTGCCAACTTGCCGAAGCCGCTGTTCGAGCATTTTGTAACCCAGCTTGAAAGCTTTCTCTTCTACTACATCTTCACCAAGACACCGACCAAGGATCTCGAGCGAAATTTCTCGCTTTGGGCAGATGAGCTACGGAGCATTTCCGAGGTGGTAGATCCGGTGAGGCAGCGTACAGCTCTGAATACTTTCGTCGCTGACCGCTTCGAGAAGAACATGATCGCCAAGTCTCAGGAGCTGTCAGATGCGCTCAAGCGCTTCTCGCTCTACTCTATGCAGCAATACCGGACGCGGTATCTATTGGCTCGCCTCACGCAGCACGTCGATATGGCGTTCAGCGGGCTCAAGTTGCCAGGAAGTCTCGAACCGTTCACTAGCCTTGAAATCGAGCACATCCTGCCGAACAACCCTACTGCCGCTTTGCGCGAGAAGTGGGCTGACGAAAACCCCGGTGCTTTGTACGACGACTATAAGAACAGGCTCGGGAATCTGGCCTTACTGGAAAAACCGATCAACATCGTTGCGGGCAATGACTTCTATTTGACGAAGCTAGTGGAGTATCGCAAGAGCAGCAACTACCTGACGCGCAGTCTGGCTGAGCTGACCAATGTCGGGCAGAACACATCGATAACGCGGATAAACGAAAATTTAGAGTCCTTCCCTGAATGGAGCGCGGTATCAATCGACAAGCGCCATGCACTGCTGATGGCTCTGGCGAAGGGCGTTTGGAAGATTAGTTCCATCGATGTCTGAACGTCGATGACACCCTTGGCGAATGTGCTGCTGGACGAAGTGGATAGGGAGCTTGAACGAAGATGGCCACTGTTTTGTGCGCTACGACGATGACGCGAATATTTATGGTCAGGCGGGGCAGCAGGTGATGGCCTTTGGGGTAGGAGTGGCGTCGGTGCATGGTCGATTCGCTTAACAAAGCTAAAAAATGGCGTCCACTTCAATGGACACCATCGCCCTAGCCCAAGGATTTGGAGGTGTGTTGTCGAACGGTTAAGGTCCAGACGAGAAGTTTTTTAATTTTTGTTCTGGCGTGATAACGCTGCCGGCATAATAAACCAGTAGTTTATATTTGGAATATCAGTGATCACGAATACGAAGAACGCCAATCTGTCAGCAGCAAAGAAAACCAAAAAC
>Ga0182005_1000805_pt1 | contig 14256 bp, 9 predicted proteins | sample Sormic07211103_1_FD_123021 | JGI IMG/M metagenome (GOLD analysis project Ga0182005, IMG submission 123021) | Rhizosphere microbial communities from Sorghum bicolor, Mead, Nebraska, USA - 072115-103_1 MetaG | ecosystem: Host-associated > Plants > Roots > Rhizosphere | place: USA: Nebraska...
ACATGTTCTTCGCTGCTCAATTGGCTGCCGCTGGCATCGAGCCGCTTCCAGGCTGAAATCAGCAGGGATTTCGCGGTACGCAGGCTGCCGCTTTCATTCGTGGCCAGTTCGAAGCCGTCGCCGCGTGCCTTCGCTTTGCCGTTGCTGCGCGGGTGAGTCAGGTAGCCGAGATTGAGCTGCGTCTCGGCGTGCCCGCTGCCCAATTGCACGGAGATCTGGCCAGGCGAGTCGTCGATACGCAGCTGATTCGCCCGTGTCCCCCGGACTTCCTTGCTGACGATGCCGGACAGGTAGCGATCGCCCGGCAAGCTGCTGGTGCGGCTAAAGCTGGGCGGCGGCGTGGCGCCGCCGTGCACGGCGCCGGTAATGATCGGTTTATCGGGATCGCCTCCCAGGAACCCCACTCGGCACAGGGTGCCGATGCGCGGCAGCGAGATCGCGCCCCATTGCGCGCCTGCCCAGGAGGTCGCAACCCGTACCCAGGCCGAGTCATGTTCCGTGACGCCGGTGCTGGCCGGCTGCGGCGTTGCGCGTTCTTCCGGCCGGACGCCAGGAAACCTTACCTTCACTCTGCCGAGATTGTCGCAAAACACTTCCTCATTTTCCGGACCGACGACAACCACATCCTGCGAATCGGCGCGCGGCAGATCGACGCGGGGGTCGTAGGCCGGCACGATGGGAATGTCACGCCGCACGCAGGTGAATTGATTGGTGTAGCGGACGCCACGTTCGGCATTGGCCTGGCCCAGCGCGGATTCCCGGTGGCCGCTGCCTATGCCCCACTGGTTCAGCGCAAACAGACGCTGCGCACGTTCGCCGATGGTACAAGGCAGATTGTTCTCTGCCTCGACCCACAGTTCCGTAATGACGAATTCGCGTTCCTTGACCGGATGGCTGTCGATACCGGCGTGGCCGGTAACGGCAACCCATTCGCCGACGCACAGGTCGCGCACGCCGCTTTCGGCCTGGTAGCATTTTGTGCGGTATTCATGGCGCTGGATGCGCAAAGTGCCGAGGCTGATGTAATCGGCGGCGTTGTCGCCAATGTGGGGCGCCTCAAGCAACGTATCGTTGAGCGTGCGGGCAAAGCGATTGCCCAGCACGCCCTGGTCACTGGTGCCGAGCAGGTTGGCGCTGCTCATGCGCGCCGTCTTGTAGTCCCAGCTCTGGCGCGTGAGGTTACCGGCGGTCAGGTTGCGCAGTTTATGCCATGCGGTGATGCAATCGCGCTGTTCGGTGCCGTCATCGCGATGGTAGCGTACGGTCCCGGCATTGTTTTGTTTCAAGGACCAGGAATCGTCGAACAGCACCAGGGTATGCCCTGGGGTATTGTCGCTGCCGGCGGTGCTCGATTTACCGGGCCGGACAAACCATGACAGGCCGCGCCGTTTCCACAAACGACACAAGAACGCCGCGTCGGATTCGTTGTACTGCATCGTGAATTCTCTCGGCGGGTAACTTCCCTTCAAGTTCAACAACTCGAAATTGAAGGCACGCGCCAGAATAGGATTTTTCTGGCGCCAGTCGCCGAGCATGATTTCCGTAATCTCGACTTCGCTTTTGTTGCGGAAGATGCGGGTATTGCAGCTCTTTTCCATGATCGCCAGCGCATCGCGCACGATCAGCTGGTAGCTGGCCAGGCCGCCATCGGCTTCGCCCGCAACAACACTATCGACAATGCCGCACACGGCGCGCATGCCGCCGGAGTCGGTGACGAACTGCAGTTCTACCGGCATCGCGATGAACTGTTTGGTGGGCAGATTGGCCTGGGTCGATACGCACAGCAAATGATATTCGATGCCGCCGCAGATTCTTTCCACCCCGCGCACATGCTTGACCAGCAACGCATCGTCAACGACGCCTTTTTCTTGCGACAGGCGCAGGCGGATTGGACGGTTGGCTTCGGTCAGGCCGGTGATTGCTGCGAGTAGCATGTTCGAATTCATCGCGCTTTATATGCGGTTGCGGAGGAAACAACTGGTTTTTGTCTGTCTAGCTGATCGATATCTTGCAAGCATGGGTACTCAAGATCATTTCGATACTTGCCTTATATTTATTTAAGAACCCTGGCTTCGCGTATTCTTTGACAAAGTCAAATATCCCAAAAAAGAAACTACACATATCATTTATACAAAGCATTTTTATGGTCGTTCTGATAAACAATATTGAAATAATTGTTTATCAACAATACTTGTCTATATATTAATATTAATTTAAAGACAACACAAGAGGCCGATCACTTATACATTTGCTGATCCGAGCAAACAACAAATCAGTGATTTTATGATTGAAGAGTTATGCGACCTGATGGGCATTGCCGAATTTCGAGCACCCATCTACACTTCAGACTTCCAGCCACTTCCGCCGCACCTCAGGATTGGCGCGCAATTCGTCCGGCGTGCCGGCAAATACAATCCGTCCATGGCCCATCACCAGCACACGGTCGGATATGTCCAGCGCGATGCCAAGCTTCTGCTCGACCAGCAGCACGCCCAGTCCCTGCCCCCGCAACGCCAGCAAATGCTGCGCCACCGATTGCACCATGTGCGGCGCCAAGCCCTCTGTCGGCTCATCCACCATGACCAGCCGCGGCTTGCCCATCAGGCTGCGGCACAGGCTGAGCATCTGCTGCTCGCCGCCGGACAGCAGGCCGGCGGCCACGTGCCTGCGCGCCGCCAGCTGCGGCATCAGCCGCCACATGTCGTCCATCGCCACCCGCTCGCGCTGCTGGCCCAGGAGCAGGTTCTGCTCTACCGTCAGGGTCGGAAACACGGCCCGCTCTTCCGGCACGTAAGCCAGGCCCTGGCGGGCGATGCGGAAAGTCTTCAAGCCGTTCAGCTCGACGCCGTTGAAACGCACCGAGCCGCTGCTGCGCAGCATGCCCATGATCGCTTTCAGGGTAGAGGAACGGCCGGCGCCGTTGCGGCCCAGCAGGCTGATTATCTCGCCTGGCCCGACATCAAGGTCGACGCCGTGCAAGACGTGGCTTTGACCGTAGAAAGCGTGCAAGCCGCGCACTTCGAGCATGGCCGTCATGGCGTCGCCTCTACACCGGCATTGCCCAGGTAGGCTGCCTGCACCGCGCGGTTGCCGCGGATGGCCGCCGGCGTATCGCAGGCGATGATCCGCCCCTCGACCAGCACCGCGATCCGGTCCACCAGCCCGAACACCACATCCATGTCGTGCTCGATCATCAGCAAGGTCTTGCCGGCGCTGACGCTGCGGATCAGCTCGGCGGCGGTGGCCGATTCGTCGCGGCTCATGCCGGCGGTGGGTTCGTCCAGCAGGATCAGGCCGGCATCGCCGGCGATCGTGATGCCGATTTCCAGCGCACGCTGGGCGGCATAGCTGAGGTCGCCGCCGAGGGTGTCGCACTGGGCTTGCAAGCCGCATTGCTGCAGCACTTCCTCGGTACGCCGGCTGACTGCGCGCAGGGCCGACAAGCGGCGCCAGAAAACATGACGGTAGCCATGCGAAGATAGCACCGCGGCGCGCAGGTTTTCACGGACGCTCAGTTGCGGAAATATATTGGTGATCTGGAAACTGCGCGCCAGGCCGAGCCGGTTGACCTGGAACGGGCTGAGGCCGTTTATGTCCCGTCCGTGCAGCAGGATCTCGCCGCTGCTGGCGGCGGTACGGCCCGAGACCAGGTTGAACAGGGTCGATTTTCCGGCGCCGTTAGGGCCGATCAGCGCCAGCCGTTCACCCTGCTTCAACTGCAGGTCCGCGCCGCGGATGATCTGCGTATTGCCGAATTGCTTGCGCAGGTTGCGCAGCTCCAGGACGACCGACATGTCATTCGCGCTCATAGGCCGCCCGCCCGTCGGTACAGCATTTCAACCAAGAGCACTGAGCCGCCTGCCAGCAGCAGCCACCCGGCCGCACGCAGCAAGGACCGCAGCGCCGGCCGGCGCCGCATCGACAGCGCTTTCACCAGGACGCCGGCGATGCCGCCGGGCGCGAACAGCACCACGATCACAAACAGCAGGCCAAGATACAGCTGCCAGCCTCGCGTATAGGTCGACAAGGCAGAAAACAGCACGCCGGCCAGCGCGCCCATCATCGGCCCGAAGAAATAGCCGATGCCGCCGATAAAGGTAAACAGCAGGATTTGCGCCGAACGCAGCAAACCCAGGTTTTCGGCGCTGGCGATTTCAAAATTGATCGCCGTCAGCGCACCGCCGATGCCGGCAAAGAACGCCGACAGCATGAACATCAGGTAACGCACGCGGCGCGGATCGTGGCCGATGAATGCCGCCCGTTCGGGATTGTCGCGCACGGCGTTGGCGATGCGGCCCAGCGGCGTGCGCGTCAGCCCGTACATGGCGGCGGCGGATACGAACAGCCAGAAAGCGATCAGGTAATACACCTGCAGCTGCGAAGCAAAGTCGATGCCCAGCAGCGGCGCGCCGAGCACGCGATCGGTGCTGATCCCGCTCTCGCCGCCGAACCATCCCGGCAGCATCAAGGCGCCGGCCGCTACCAGTTCAGCCAGCGCCAGGCTGATCATGGACAAGGCAGTGCCCGCTTTACGGGTAGTGACAAAACCGAAGACAGCGCCGCACAGCAAACCGGCGCAGCCGCCGGCCAGCGGCACCAGCACCAGCGCGGCAGGACTGCCGCCAGCCCATCGGTTCATCACATGCACGGCGGCAAAAGCGGCCAGGCCCGAATACATGGCGTGTCCGAACGACAGCATGCCGGCCTGCCCGAGCAGCATGTTGTAGGAAAGCGCCAGGATCATCATGCTGCCGCATTGCGACAGCAGCGACAGCGCGGCGCTTTGCCGGAACACCCAGGGCGCGGCCAGCAGCGCCAGTGCAAACGCCATCCAGGTCCATTTTCGTGCCAAGCGCGTGTCCATCAGTCGCGCACCCCGGACAAGCCGCGCGGGCGCAGCAGCATGACCAGCACCAGCAGCAGGTACGGCAACACCGGCGCCAGCTGGGCCAGCGTCAGTTGCAGCAGCGGATAGGCCGCGGCGCCAGGATCGAGCGCCAGGCCCCAATGCGCCAAGGTGCTGGCCAGGGACACATCCAGCGCCACCGCGTACGTCTGCAGGACCCCGATCAGCAGCGAGGCCATGAACGCCCCGCGCAGCGAACCGAGGCCGCCGACCACCACCACCACGAAAATGATGCTGCCGACCCCGGCCGCCATGCCCGGCTCGGTGACAAAGGCATTGCCGCCGACCACGCCCGCCAATCCAGCCAGGCCGCAGCCGGCTGCAAACACCAGCGTGAAAATGCGCGGCACGTTATGCCCGAGCGCTTCCACCATCTGCGGATGCGTCAGCGCCGCCTGGATCAGCAGGCCGATCCGCGAACGCTTCAGCAGCCAGGCCGCTGCCAGCAGGACCAGCAACGCCAGCAGCATCATGAAGCCGCGATAGATGGGAAACGTGGTGGCATAAAACGTGAATAGCGGGCCATCCAGTTGCGCCGGAATCGCATACGGCAGCGCCGATTTTCCCCAGCCTAGCTGCACCAGCTCGACGACCAGGTAAGACAGGCCGAAAGTGAACAGCAGCTCCGCCACCTGCCCATGGCGCCGCACATGGCGCAACCCGAAGCGCTCGACCAGCGCCCCCAGCAGGCCCGTCAGCAATGGCGCCAGCAGCAGCGCCGGCCAAAAGCCCAGCCTGGTGCTGATCCCATAGGCGAAATACGCGCCCAGCATGTAAAAACTCGCATGCGCGAAATTCAGCACGCCCAGCATGCTGAAAATCAGCGTCAGTCCCGACGACAGCAGGAACAGCAGCAAGCCGTAGCTGAGGCCGTTGAGCAAAGTAATGAGGGTAAATTCCATTGCGCAGGATGGTGAGAGACGGTAATGACAGGCAGTCCGGCATTCTACCGGTTCGCCGGCCGCCGGTTTGCCGGCCATGGTTAATGTCAGTTGAATATTTTTACCAAGGTAATATTGACCTCCCAATTAAACCAGGGTAATATTCGCTCACCTAAACAGATCACGAGAATCCGATGAACCAGATTACCCCGCACCAGGTTATCGCCTTTGCCGGCGCCAACCGCATCGCTTCCGGCCAGCTGGAGCTGGTGGCGCTGAAAGTAAAAGAACTGATCGACCGCAACGACTCGGCAAGTGTCTTGATCTTCGACGGCGTCACCAGCGAACAGGTCGAAATCGATTTCCGCGGCAGCGCCGAGCAGGTATTGCAGCGCCTGTCCGCGACGGAAGCCGTCGCCGCGGCAGCAGAAACAAGCGCCGACGCGCAGGAAACGGCGCGCGGCCCGGGACGTCCGAAACTGGGCGTCGTCGGCCGCGAGGTCACCCTGCTGCCGCGTCACTGGGCCTGGCTCAACCAGCAGCCGGGCGGCGCTTCGGTGGCGCTGCGCAAGCTGGTCGAGGACGCGAGACGCCGCGGCGAAGAACGCGACCAAGTACGCAAGGCGCAAGAATCCGCCTACCGTTTCATGTCAGCCATGGCCGGCAACCAGGCCAATTTTGAAGAAGCGACGCGCGCCTTTTTTGCCGGCGACCAGCTGCGTTTCGAGGAATTGAGCGAGCCGTGGCAAATCGACATCCGCGATCATGCCAGGACCTTGGCAGCCAAAGCCTTCACTTCGGCCGAATAAAAACGACAGGCGGCCGCCGTGAGATACTTGGAGTTTCCCTTCTTGCCATCAGGATCAATGCAGTCATGAACAACCGCCTGGCTTTCCCCGAAGCGACCGGATTCGAGCATCTACGCTTCGCCAACGCATTTGCCAGCCTGCCCGCTGCCTTTTATACACGGCTTGCGCCGACGCCGCTGCCCGCGCCCTACCTGGTCGCCGCCAGTGAACAAGCCGCGCAGCTGATCGGACTGGCGCCGCCGGAATGCGCCGGCGAGGACTTCATCCAGACGTTCTCCGGCAACCGTGCCGCCGCCGATTCGCAGTCGTTGGCGGCGGTGTATTCCGGCCACCAGTTCGGCGTCTGGGCCGGGCAATTGGGAGACGGCCGCGCCATCCTGCTGGGCGACGTCGCCGCCAGCGACGGCGGGCGGCTGGAGCTGCAGCTCAAAGGATCCGGCGCAACGCCCTATTCGCGCATGGGCGACGGCCGCGCCGTGCTGCGCTCGTCGATCCGCGAATACCTGTGCTCGGAAGCCATGGCGGCGCTGGGCATCCCTACTTCGCGCGCCTTGTCGGTGATCGGTTCCGACCAGCTGGCGATGCGGGAACGGCCCGAAACCACCGCCGTGGTGACGCGCATGGCGCCCAGCTTCGTGCGCTTCGGTTCGTTCGAGCACTGGTATTACAACAACCGCCGCGAGGAATTGAAAACCCTGGCCGACTATGTGATCGCCGGTTTTTACCCGGAATTGCAGGCGGCAAGCAATCCATACCAGGCGTTGCTGGCCGAAGTGACACGCCGCACCGCGCAGCTGATGGCGCAATGGCAGGCAGTCGGCTTCATGCACGGCGTGATGAATACCGACAACATGTCGATCCTCGGCCTGACCCTGGATTACGGTCCGTTCGGCTTCATGGAAGCCTACGACCCTCGCCATATCTGCAACCACACCGACCAGCAAGGCCGCTACGCCTATGACAAGCAGCCGCAGATCGGCCACTGGAACTGCTTTGCGCTGGGCCAGGCGCTGTTGCCGCTGATCGGCAGCGTCGAGGAAACCGAAGCTGCGCTGGGCGGCTACCAGGCGATATACGGCGCCAAGCTGGATGAATTGCTGCATGCCAAGCTGGGCCTGGCGTCGCGCCAGCCTGACGACGATAAATTGCTGGACGCCATGTTTGCCCTGATGCAGGGCAGCCACGTCGATTTCACCCTGTTTTTCCGCCGGCTCGGCAATCTGCGCCTGGACGGCAGCGACGGCGATGCAGCCCTGCGCGACTTGTTTATCGACCGTGCGGCATTTGACGCCTGGGCGTTACAATACCGGGCGCGCCTGAAACTGGAAAACAGCCAGGACCGGAGCCGCAAGCTTGCCATGGATGCAAGCAACCCCAAATATGTATTACGAAACTATTTGGCGCAAACCGCTATCGAACGAGCGCAGGAGAAAGACTTCTCGGAAGTCAGGAAACTGCAGCAGATTCTTGAAAACCCGTTTGACGAACAGCCGCAACATGCCCGGTACGCCGAATTGCCTCCTGACTGGGCGCGCGGGCTGGAAGTCAGTTGTTCGTCCTAGATTGGATTAAAACGCTATGAGCAGCAAAGTCATCAAAACCGACGCCGAATGGCGCGCCGCGCTGGAACCGATGGAATACGAGGTAACCCGCCACGCCGCCACCGAACGGGCGTTCACCGGCAAGTTCTGGGATCATCACGAGCATGGCGTCTATACCTGCGTGTGCTGCAACACGCCCCTGTTCGAATCGGACGCCAAGTTCGATTCCGGCTGCGGCTGGCCGAGCTATTTCAAGGCGATCGATCCCGACAACGTCGAAGAGCGCATCGACCGCAGCCATGGCATGATGCGCACTGAAATTTTATGCAAGGTGTGCGACGCCCATCTCGGCCACGTATTTCCCGACGGCCCGCCGCCAACCGGCCTGCGCTACTGCATCAATTCGGCGTCGCTGCGTTTTGATCCCGCCGGCTGATGCGCGCGCTGACCACCATTTATCCTGACTGAAAGCAAAAACACACATGAAGTTCCTGTTCGACCTGTTCCCGGTAATCCTTTTTTTCGGCATCTTCAAATGGAGCGAAGGCAACGCCGATGCTGCCCAGGCGCTGGCCAGCCAATACCTGTCGGGTTTTGTGTCCGGCGGCGTGGTCACCGCCACGCAAGCGCCGGTGCTGCTGGCTACCGCGGTGGCGATCGTCGCCACGATTGCGCAAATCGGCTACCTGCTGCTGCGCCGGAAAAAAGTCGATGCGATGCTGTGGGTATCCCTGGTCATCATCTGCGTCTTCGGCGGCGCCACCATCTACTTCCATAACGAAACCTTCATCAAATGGAAGCCGACCGTCCTGTACTGGGCATTCGCGGCGGCATTGCTGATCAGCCAAGTGCTGCTCAAGAAGAACCTGATCCGCACCATGATGGAAAAGCAGATCGCCCTGCCCGACCCGATCTGGCCGCGGGTCGGCTTTGCCTGGATCGCCTTCTTCATCGCCATGGGCTGCCTGAACCTGTACATCGCCTTCAATTTCCCGACCGCCACCTGGGTCAACTTCAAGCTGTTCGGCGGCATGGGACTGATGTTTGCCTTCGTGATCGGCCAAAGCATCCTGCTCTCCAAATACATCAAGGACCCAGATGAACCCAAGACTTGATACCATTCGTAACAAATTGACAGCGGCACTTGCACCGTCGGAATGTATAGTGGAGGACGAATCGGCGCTGCATGTGGGACACGCCGGTGCTGCATCAGGCGGCGGACACTATAAAGTACGGATAGTTTGCGCAGTTTTTGAAGGACAAAACCGCTTAAATCGGCATAGGCTGGTGTATGATTGCTTGGCTGATATGATGCAAACTGAAATCCATGCATTGGCTATCACTGCACTAGCTCCATCTGAAACCAAAGCTGCGTAAAACATAAGTGATCTTAAAGAATAATTGCCCTTCAAACACACTTCAGTTATTCTGCCCTTGCCTCGCATTGATTTATTAACAACCTCCCCAATTTAGGATTTGATAATGACATTTAAACCTTCACGTTTACTGGTGGTACTTTTTGCAGCAGCGACTTTGCCTGTTATGGCCCAAAACCTTGCAGTCGTGAATGGTAAGGCAATCCCTTCGTCGCGCGCCGACATGATGGTCAAGCAATTGTCCGCGCAAGGCGGCCAGGCCGACACCCCGGAACTGCGCAGCATGGTCAAGGACGAACTGATCAACCGCGAAGTGCTGATCCAGGAAGCCGACAAGCTGGGCTTGGGCAATAACGCCGACGTCAAGGCGCAAGCCGACATCGCCCGCCAATCGATCCTGATCCGCGCCCTGGTTGCCGACTTCGTCAAGAAGAACCCGATCAAGGATGCCGACATCCAGGCTGAATACGACAAGTTCAAGGCGCAAGCCGGCGACAAGGAATATCACGCTCGCCATATCCTGGTTGAAAACGAAGCCGATGCAAAATCCATCATCACCAAGCTGAAAGCCGGCGGCAAGTTTGAAGACCTGGCCAAGCAATCGAAAGATCCAGGTTCGGCAGCCAACGGCGGCGACCTGGGCTGGGCCACTCCAGCTTCTTTCGTGAAGCCTTTCTCCGATGCGCTGGTGGCCTTGAAGCCTGGCCAATTGACCGAAACGCCGATCAAGACCCAGTTCGGCTACCACGTGATCAAGCTGGAAGAAGTACGCGCAGCCAAGATCCCTACCCTGGCTGAAGTCAAACCGCAAATCACTGAAGCGCTGCAACAGAAAAAGCTGCAAGCTTACCAAGCTGACCTGCGCGCCAAAGCCAAGGTGCAATAAGACCCCGGCAACAGCAAAACCGCAGTGAATGAAAAAGCGCTCCTCGGAGCGCTTTTTTTATGCCCCGGCCATGCCGGCAACGGCATGGCCGGGTGGCCAGGCGATTATCCCACCCACTTGCGCGCATTGCGGAACATGCGCATCCATGGCGAATCCTCGCCCCACGAATCAGGGTGCCACGATTGCTGCACGGTGCGGAACACCCGCTCGGCGTGCGGCATGCAGACCGTGAAGCGGCCGTCCGGCGTAGTCACCGCGGTGATGCCTTGCGGCGAACCGTTCGGGTTGTACGGATAAGCTTCGCTCACCTGCCCCTTGTTGTCGACAAAGCGCATGGCGACCAGCGCCTCCTTGATATCGCCGGTTTGCGAGAAATCGGCAAAACCTTCACCGTGCGCGATGGCGATGGCGCTTTGGGTGCCGGCCATGTCTTGCAGGAAAATCGATGGCGACGATTCCACTTGCACCATCGAGAAGCGTGCCTCGAATTTTTCCGACTTGTTGCGGGTGAACTTCGGCCATGCCTGGGCGCCGGGGATGATCGCCTTCAGGTTGCTCATCATCTGGCAGCCGTTGCAGACGCCCAGCGCAAAGGTGTCGCCGCGCTGGAAGAACAGCGAGAACTGCTCCGCCAGCTTGGCGTTGAACAGGATCGTCTTGGCCCAGCCCTCGCCGGCGCCCAGCACGTCGCCGTACGAAAAACCGCCGACCGCGATGAAACCCTTGAAATCGTCCAGCCGCGCACGGCCGGCGATCAGGTCGCTCATGTGGACGTCAACCGCCGAGAAACCGGCCTGGTGCATGACATAAGCAGTCTCTACATGCGAGTTGACGCCCTGCTCGCGCAAGATCGCCACGCGCGGCTTGGCTGCCAGGTTGAGGAAAGGCGCGGCGATATTGTCTTGCAGGTCAAACGGCACGACCGGCGTGATGCCAGGATCGGCGGCATCCAGGATGCGGTCGTATTCGGCATCGGCGCTGGCCGGATTGTCGCGCAGGCGGGCGATGCGCCAGCTGGTTTCACTCCACAGGCGCTGCAGCGCTATGCGGGTCTGGCTGTAGATGGTCTTGGCGTCGCGGCTGAACTCGATGACGTCGCGCGCATTCGGCTTGCCGATGATGTGGCTGCACGCGCCGAGGTTGAAGCTGCGCAGCACGTTCATGACTTCCGACTTCTGTTCGGCGCGCACTTGCAGCACCGCGCCCAGCTCTTCGCTGAACAGCGCGCGCAGGGTCAGTTCATTGCGGCGCTCGGCCACCTGGCCGGTCCAGTTCTTGGAATCGCCCCAGTCGGCCGCGTGCTCGCTTTCCATGGTCAGGATATCGAGATTGATCGACAGGCCGCTGTGGCCGGCGAACGCCATCTCGCACAAGGAAGTGAACAGGCCGCCGTCGGAACGGTCATGGTAAGCCAGCAGTTTCTGTTCGCTGTTCAATTGCTGGATCGCGGCGAAGAAAGCCTTGAGGTCTTCCGCGCTGTCGACGTCCGGCGTTTCATTGCCGATCTGCTGCATCACCTGGGTCAGCGCGGAAGCGCCCATGCGGTTCTTGCCGCGGCCGAGGTCGACCAGGATGATGGCGGTATCGCCGAGATCGGTGCGCAGCTGCGGCGTCAGCGAACGGCGCACATCGGTCACCGGCGCGAATGCGGAAACGATCAGCGACACCGGCGAAGTCACCGCCTTGGCCTGGCCGTCGTCATTCCAGGTAGTGCGCATCGACAGCGAATCCTTGCCGACCGGGATGCTGATGCCCAGCGCCGGGCACAACTCCATGCCGATCGCCTTGACGGTATCGAACAAGGCTGCGTCCTGGCCTGGCTGGCCGCAGGCAGCCATCCAGTTGGCGGACAGCTTGACGTCGGAAATATCGGCAATCGCCGCGGCAGCGATGTTGGTCAAGGCTTCGCCGACCGCCATGCGGCCCGATGCGGCGGCGTTGATGACCGCCAGCGGCGTACGTTCGCCCATCGCCATCGCTTCGCCCAGGCAGCCCTCGAAACTCATGCTGGTGACCGCACAGTCGGCGACCGGGACCTGCCACGGGCCGACCATCTGGTCGCGCACCGAAGTCGCGCCGACGGTGCGGTCGCCGATGGTGATCAGGAAGGATTTGTCGGCCACCGCCGGCAGCTTCAGCACGCGCTGCGACACTTCCAGCAGGTCCATGCCGGTCAGGTCGACCGCCGGCAGCACCGGATTGAGATGCTTCACATCGCGCTGCATCTTCGGCGGCTTGCCGAGCAGGACATCCATCGGCATGTCGACCGGATTGTTGTCGTGTTGCGGATCGATCACCTTCAGCTGGCGCTCTTCGGTAGCCGTGCCGACCACCGCGAACAGGCAGCGCTCGCGCTGGCAGAAATATTCGAACAGCGGCAGGCTTTCCGGCGCGATCGCCAGCACATAGCGTTCCTGCGATTCATTGCTCCAGATTTCCTTGGGCGCCATGCCGCTTTCTTCCAGCGGCACTTTGCGCAAATCGAAGATCGCGCCGCGCTTGGCGTCGTTGGTGATTTCCGGGAAAGCGTTGGACAGGCCGCCGGCGCCGACGTCATGGATCGACAGGATAGGATTCTTGTCGTCCATGGCCCAGCAGGCGTTGATCACTTCCTGCGCGCGCCGTTCCATTTCAGGATTGCCGCGCTGGACCGAATCGAAATCGAGGTCGGCGGTATTCGAACCGGTCGCCATCGACGATGCCGCGCTGCCGCCCATGCCGATGCGCATGCCGGGGCCGCCCAGCTGGATCAGCAGGCTGCCGACCGGCAGTTCGTTCTTCTTGGTGTGCTTGTCCGAAATGCTGCCGATGCCGCCGGCGATCATGATCGGCTTGTGGTAACCCTGCACATTGCCGCCGACGTTCTGTTCGTAGGTGCGGAAATAACCGCCCAGGTTGGGACGGCCGAATTCATTGTTGAACGCAGCGCCGCCGAGCGGGCCGTCGATCATGATCTGCAAGGCCGAAGCGATGCGCTCCGGCTTGCCGTACTGGCTTGCATCCGGCTGGCCGGCAGCAGTGACGTCAGCCGCATTCTCCCAGGCTTGCCGTGCATCCGGCAGCAGCAGGTTGGATACGGTGAAACCGGTCAGGCCAGCCTTCGGCTTGGCGCCGCGGCCGGTTGCACCCTCGTCGCGGATCTCGCCGCCGGCGCCGGTGGAAGCGCCGGGAAACGGCGAAATCGCGGTCGGATGGTTATGCGTCTCGACCTTCATCAGGATATGCGTCAGCTCATCCGAAGCACGGTAGGTATTGCCTTCCGCCGCGCCGCGCGCGTAGAAGCGCGACACGGTGGCGCCTTCGATGATCGAGGAATTGTCGCTATAGGCGACGATCGTGCCTTTCGGCTGCAGCTGGTGGGTATTCTTGATCATCGCGAACAATGACTTGTCCTGCGCTTCGCCGTCGATAACCCAGTCGGCGTTGAAAATCTTGTGGCGGCAATGTTCGCTGTTGGCTTGCGCGAACATCATCAGTTCGACATCGGTCGGATTGCGCTTGGCGCTGGTGAACGCAGCCAGCAGGTAGTCGATTTCATCGTCCGACAGCGCCAGGCCCAGCTCGCTGTTGGCTTGCTCCAGGGCGCCTTTGCCGCCCGCCAGCAAGTCCACGAACGCCAGAGGCTTGGCATCCAGTTCGCTGAACAGGCCGGCCGCCTGCTCGGCGCTGCGCAAGACGGTTTCCGTCATGCGGTCATGCAGCACGTCGGCGATGGCGCGCACGCTGTCGTCGCCGAGTTTCTTGGCGCCGCCCAGCAAGCCGCTCTTCAGTTTCACCTGGTAGGCGATGCCGCGTTCAATGCGCTTGATATGCGCCATGCCGCAGTTATGGGCGATGTCGGTGGCCTTGCTGGCCCA
>Ga0182005_1000806_pt1 | contig 14253 bp, 14 predicted proteins | sample Sormic07211103_1_FD_123021 | JGI IMG/M metagenome (GOLD analysis project Ga0182005, IMG submission 123021) | Rhizosphere microbial communities from Sorghum bicolor, Mead, Nebraska, USA - 072115-103_1 MetaG | ecosystem: Host-associated > Plants > Roots > Rhizosphere | place: USA: Nebraska...
CTGGTGAAATTAGCGCTGTGGAACCACCCGATCCCATCCCGAACTCGGAAGTGAAACGCAGCTGCGCCGATGGTAGTGTGGCCTAAGCCATGCGAGAGTAGGTCATCGCCAGGGTTTTTACCCGAAAACCCCGCTGCTCACGCAGCGGGGTTTTCCTTTTGTCCGCGATTCAGCGATTCCGACACTCAGCGATCGCAACGCGGGAAATCGAGACCGCCGCGGCGAAGGTGCAGCGCATGATCGCTGCGGATCCAGCAGGGCCGTACTGGTTTCCGGATGGTGCACTGGTTTCTGGAGGCTGCACTGGTTCCAGGCGGCTGCGCGGCGCCAGCGGGTGCACCTCGTGCATCGTGCGAAGTTTGATCCAGTGGACGGCACCGACAGGCATGCCCGACCCGATATAGCTGGCAGTCGCGGCAGCTTGGAGGCTGATCCTGATGTGATGCTTTCGCTGGCGCCCGTGGTCCTGGTGCGCGTGGTCACCACGCTGCGCGGGGAACGGGTGCTGACGGCAGGGCACCGGCCACACCACGCCCTGCACGGTGTGCGTCCGGGGCTGCATGGTCGGGGCAGGAAAAGTCGACGCGTGGCGCGGATTGGCCCGGCGTTTGGAAGCGAGCGTATGTCTCGGAAGCGAGCGTATTTCGGGGCGACAGACGCCACAGACGTGCTGCTGGCTGCGGCGAAACAGCTGCTGTTTGCCGGAAAATGAGGGGTGTCAGCTCCGACCGATGCAGTCCCGGTATCGCTGTCGCAACGCTCCTTGGCCAGCGCGTCCGCTGCATCGCGCCCGGAGGCCAACCCAACCATCGCGTGTCAGCCAGGGACGAGCATGTCGCCGCCTGGCTGCAGGGCGCGCGCCGCAGCGGGGCGCTGGGCATTGGGGCAGATGAGGCTTACGCGGCTGCGCGGTAGGCCTGTTGCTGATGACGGAACACCGCCACCGCCTGGGTCAGGTCGGCGGCCTGGGCTTCGAGCAGGCGTGCGGCGGCACTGGCTTCTTCGACGAGGGCGGCATTCTGCTGGGTCGCATCGTCCATCTGTGCCACGGTCTGGTTGACCTGGTCGATGCCCGCCGCCTGCTCCTGCGAGGCCGAGGAGATCTCGGCCATGATGCCACTGACGCTGGCCACGCTGCTGACGATCTCGCCCATGGTCTGCCCTGCGTCCTGGACCAGGCGGGCGCCTTCGGCGACCTGCACCACGGAGGCATCGATCAGTCCTTTGATCTCCTTGGCCGCGTCGGCGGATCGCTGGGCGAGGATGCGCACTTCGCTGGCGACCACTGCAAAGCCGCGGCCCTGCTCGCCGGCACGGGCCGCCTCCACGGCTGCATTGAGTGCCAGGATGTTGGTCTGGAAGGCGATGCCGTCGATCACCCGGGTGATATCGCCGATCCGTTGCGACGCGGTCTGGATCGCATCCATGGTGGTCACCACCTGGCTGACCACCTGGCTGCCGCGCGTGGCGACATCATGCGCGCCGTGCGCCAGCGCGCTGGCCTGGCGTGCGTGTTCCGCGTTCTGGCGCACGGTCGATGTCAGCTCCTCCATCGAGGCGGCGGTCTCTTCCAGATGCGCGGCCTGGCGCTCGGTGCGCTCGGACAGGTCATCGTTGCCGCTGGTGATCTCGTGGGCGGCCAGCGAGATGGAGCCGGTGCACTGCTTGATGCGTTCCACCATCGCGGTCAGCTGCTCGGCGGTGGCGTTGGCATCGCGCTGCATGGCCTGGAACGAGCCATGGAAGTCGCCGTGCATGCGCTGGTCCAGATCGCCATCGGCCAGGGCCGACAGCACGCGGCGGATCTCGCCGACCGTGCCGCCCACGCTGTCCAACAGCTGGTTGATCCCGCCGGTCAGGGCATGGAGGAAACCGGCGCCCCCCTCGGTGGCCTGCAGCCGCCGATCAAGATCGCCCTTGCTCGCAGCCTCGACGATGTCCGCCACCGCAGTCTCCAGCAGCAGTTCGTGGGTGCGGTCATGCCACTCCACCGCGAAGCCCTGGCGCTGGCCCTGCGCATCGAACACCGGTGTCACCACCTGGGCGAAGTGCACCGGGCCGATCCGCACGCGACCGTGGTGGGTGACCATCAAGGTGTTGAGGATGCCGCGGATGCGGTCCGGATCCACATGGAAGCGGTGGATGCTGCTGCCGACCAGGCGCTCGGCGTCGAAGTCGGGAAAGGCCTCGCGCAGGCTGGCCTGCTGGTTGCGCAGCAGGCTCACCACGGCCTGGTTGACGTAGCGGATCACGTGGTCGTTGTCGGCGATCATCATCGCCGTGCGCGAGACATCCAGTGCCTGTCTTACCTGGGCGTCATGGGCATGCCCGATGTCGGCGCGGGCGTGGTCGCGCGCCGCTTCCTCAGCCACCGCGATCGATCGCTGCTCGGCCTGCCGCAGGGCGTGGGCCTGGCGCCGCGAGCGCAGCGCCACCAGGCCCAGCAGCACGGCGGCGACCGCGATGAAGGGCAGTCCCCACGGCTGCCGCTGCCAGATCGTCGTGGTCGCGGCTGCGGCAAGCAGCACGCCCGTCGCGAACAGATACGCGGTGTCCAAGGAGACCCGGGGCGATCGCGCGCGGAGTTGGTCGGGGGGACGGGAGGTGGCAGCAGGAAGGGCGGACATGGCGGCTCCAGGATCAGTAGAAAGCAGAGTGCCCGCGGCGCGTACGCACGCAGGCGGAGGCCGCACCCGTCACCGGCGTAGCGGTGGGTGCGGCAGCGGGAAGCAGCGGATGGGCGCGCAGGGAACGGGCAGCGGCGGACACCGCGTCGGCGGTGGCGATCACCGCCGGCATGGCCCGGTCCTGTGGGCGATGGCACGGCCAATCCGGCATTGCGACGACGTTCCCTGGAAGCCTGGGTGATGCGCGGCTTCGCAACGGCGGAGCAAGCGACGACAGTGCGGCCGAGGAAAATCGGGCTGCATCATCGGTATCGGTCGCTGCCGGGAGAAGTTGAGTGCGACCGTGTGTCGCACCGCGCCGGGACTACCCGGCCAGGAAGGTCCGGATCACCTCGGCCACCCGCTGCGGATGCTCCATGTGCAGATGATGCGTGCCCGGGAACACCGCCAGGCGACCGTCACGCAGCAGCGAGATGCGTTCGCTGCGCAACGGCTCGGGGTAATAGGCCTGCGCCGGGGTGGCGTAGATCACCTGGGTCGGGCATTCGACCGCCGCGAGCAGGTCATCGATCTGCGCTTCGCTCAGGCGCATCGCGGTGGGCAGCATCAGGCGCTGATCGCTGCACCAGCTGTAGCCGCCGTCGACCGGTTTGACGCCACGCTCCACCAGCAGCCGTGCGCACGGCTCGCTGAGCTGGTTGGTCATCATGCGCGCGCGGATCGGTGCGGCGAGGTCGGGGAACACACGCAGCCTGCGGGTGGGCAGCGCACGCGCGGCACGCACATGCTCGCGCAGGCGCTGCGCGGTTTCATTCTCGGGCCCGCGCAGGCCGCCCAGCGCTTCGATCGCGATCAGGCGTTCCACGCGTTCCGGTGCGGCGGCCGCGGTAAGGCTGGCGATGCCGGCCCCCATCGAATGGCCGAGCAGCACGAAGCGGTCCCAGCCCAGTGCATCGGCGACCTCGAGGACATGGCAGATCGCACCGGGCGTGTTGTATTGCGTACCGGGCGGCAGATGCGCGCTGTGGCCGTGCCCGGGCAGGTCGATCGCGACCAGTTCCAGCCCGGGCAGCTGCGCCGCCAGCGGGACGAAGCTGGCGGCGTTGTCGAGCCAGCCATGCAGGGCGAGCACACGCTGGCCACCCGTGCCGGGGGAGCGCAGGCCGGCTACCGTGGTGCCGGCAACCGGCATCGAAAAGCCTGCCAGGGTCATGCCAGCGCCGCGATGCTCAGCCGCGACAGCGCCAGGGCATGCGCCTGCGCGTCGTTGAGACAGGGGATGTAGCGCATCGTCGCGCCGCGCTCGGCGACGGTCTCGGTGAAGCCCATCGCCACTTCCTCCAGGGTTTCCAGACAGTCGGTGGCGAAGCCGGGACAGACCACGTCCATGCTGCGCACGCCGCGTTCGGCCATCGCCCACAGCGTGGGTTCGGCATAGGGCTGCAGCCATTTCTCGCGGCCGAAGCGCGACTGGTAGGTCAGCTGCCAGGCATCGTCGGTCAGCTCCAGCGCCTGCGCGATCGCCCGCGCACTGGCTTCGCAGCGCTGCGGATACGGATCGCCGGCGTCGGCCAGGCGTTGTGGAATGCCGTGGAAGGAAAACACCAGCGTCTCGCCACGGCCATGCTGGTCCCACCACTGGCGGATGCTGCCGGCGACGGCGGCGACCCAGTCCGGATCGACCGCGTAATCGCGCACCAGGGTCACGGTGACGCCGGGATGTTTCGGCTGCCACTCGCGCACCTGGTCCTCGATCGAGGCGGTGGTGGTGGTCGAATACTGCGGATACAGCGGCAGCACCACGATCCGCTTCATGCCCTCGGCGGCCAGACGATCCAGCTCGGCCGGCAGCGCCGGGCTGCCATAGCGCATCGCGTGGCGGACCCGCAGATCGGGCATCAGGCCCTGCATGGCCTCGGCCAGGCGCCGGGTGTAGACCATCAGCGGGGAGCCGTCCGGCAGCCAGACCTGGGCGTACTTGGCGGCCGAGCGACCACTGCGCAGCGGCAGGATCAGCCCGTACAGCAAGGGTTTCCAGAACAGCGGCGGAATCGCGACCACGCGCGGATCGCTGAGGAATTCAGCCAGGTAGCGACGCACCGCCGGGGCGGTTGGCGTCTCGGGCGTGCCTAGATTGACCGCCAGCACGGCGGTGTCGGGTGCGTCGAGCATGGTGTCATTCTCGCAGGTCTAAGCGATTGGCGGGATGGATTTGGATGATGAACGTGATCCAGCAGGCATATCGATAGCCCGGATTACTCATTGCCGATTCATCGCGGGCCTTCTAACGTCGAGAAGCGTATCGACCCCGGTCGTACCTGCCGCTATCTTGTATGAATCGACTTTCTGGAGCCCACCCATGCGCCGCCTCAGCCTTGTACTGCTGATCTCCGCCAGCCTGCTGTCGACCCAGGCGATGGCCGGGCCACAGGAGGACCAGCGCGCCCGCAATGCCGTGCGCGTCCTGAATGAAATCCAGGACATCCCCGAGCAGGGGATTCCGGACAAGCTGCTCGACGAGGGCCGCGCGGTCATCGTCATTCCCGACACGATCAAGGCCGGTCTGGTGATCGGCGGCCGTCGCGGCCACGGCCTGATGTCGGTCAAAACGCCGGACGGCAGCTGGTCCAATCCGGTGTTCGTCAAGCTCACCGGCGGCAGCATCGGTTTCCAGGCCGGCGTGCAGTCCTCCGACGTGGTGCTGGTGTTCCGCAATGACCGCAGCCTGGACAATCTCGTCAATGGCAAATTCACCCTGGGCGCCGATGCCGGCGTCGCCGCGGGCCCGGTCGGCCGCAACGCCGCCGCCGCCACCGATGGCCAGCTGAAGGCCGAAATCTGGTCCTGGTCGCGCGCCCGCGGCCTGTTCGCCGGTGTGGCGCTGGATGGCGCCGTGCTGCAGATCGACGATGCCGCCAACCTGGATGCCTACGGCAGCAACACCACGCCACGCATGGTGTTTGAAGGCCGCGTCGGCGAGCCCCCGTCGGTCGACGTGGTCGCCTTCCGCGATCGCCTGGAAGAAGCCACCTACACCGCCCGCGAGAAGCGCGGCACCGCCGGCAGCGCGCCTGCACCGGCCCCGGGGCCGCGCGCCGCTGCCGTGCCGGTCCGACCTGAACAGGCACCGGCCCCGTCCGCCGCCGGCGCGACCACTGCCCCGCTGCAGTCCGTGCCGGCACAACCGGCCCCGCAGCAGGGCTTCCAGCCGGTCGGCGACGGTGAAGTCCGGACCGAATCGCTGGACGGCAACTGACTTTTGTCACGCGCGCCGGCTTACCGCCGGTGCGCTATGCTCACCCGTCTGATCACTACGTAACGAGCGAGTCATGGGCAGTTTCAGCATCTGGCATTGGTTGGTCGTGCTGGTCATCGTTCTGCTGGTGTTCGGCACCAAGAAACTGACCAGCGGCGCCAAGGACCTTGGCAGCGCCGTCAAGGAATTCAAGAAGGGCATGCGCGACGAGGACAAGCCGAACGCGCAGCTCAGCGACAGCTCGCGTCCGCAGGACTCGACGACGACGTCGCAGACCGAGCACGACCGCGACCCGCGCTGATCCGGGCGGCTTTGCGTGTTCGATATCGGTTTCAGTGAACTGCTGGTCATCGCGGTGGTGGCCCTGGTCGTGCTCGGCCCCGAGCGGCTGCCCAAGGCCGCCCGCTTCGCCGGGCTGTGGGTGCGCCGTGCGCGCAACCAGTGGGATTCGGTGAAGCAGGAGCTCGAACGCGAGCTGCATGCCGAAGAGATCAAGCGGCAGTTCGACGATGTGAAGTCTTCGGTGCGCGATACCGAGTCGCAGCTGCGCGCCAGTGGCGAAGCGGTCCGCCGCGAAGCCGAGCAGATGCGCCAGGACGTGGCCCGGCAGGGCGATGACGTTGCCGCAGGGGCCGACGACGAAGCGGTGATGACCGGTCCCGCACCGGGCTCCCCGGCCAGCGTGGCCCAGCACGTGATGGCGCCCGACGAGGGCGGGCCGCCGCGCGATGCGATGTCGCCCCCCGGAATCGACGGCAGCGCGCCCCGTGCGGAGCCGCCCACGGCCTCACCGGCCCTGGCGGACACCGCGCCGCGCACGCCTGCGCCGCCGAGCGAGGAGACGCCGCGATGAGCGAACATGAAAGCAGCGAAAGTTCGCTGGTCGAACACCTGATCGAACTGCGTGCGCGCCTGGTGCGTGCCCTGATCGGCCTGGGCGTGGTGCTGCTGGGGCTGATGCCGTTCTCGCGGCAGATCTACACGATGATCGCCGAACCGCTGATCTCGCAGCTGCCGAACGGGCAGACGATGATCGCGACCAATCCGGCCGGCGCCTTTTTCGCGCCGTTGAAGCTGACCTTCTTCGTGGCGGTGTTCATCGCCGTGCCGTGGCTGTTGTTCCAGCTGTGGTCGTTCGTGGCGCCGGGCCTGTATGCCCGTGAAAAACGCCTGGCGGTGCCCTTGCTGGCCTCGTCGGTGCTGCTGTTCTACCTGGGCTGCGCCTTCGCGTATTTCCTGGTATTGCCGGCGGTATTCCACTTCCTCACCACCTTCCGCCCGGAAGTGATCGCGATCACCCCGGACGCGACGGCGTACCTGGATTTCGTGCTGGCGATCTTCTTCGCCTTCGGTACCAGCTTCGAACTGCCGGTGGCGATGGTGATCCTGGTGCTGCTGGGCTGGATCACGCCGCAGCAGTTCAAGGAAGGTCGTGGCTATGCGATCGTCGGCATCTTCGTGCTCGCCGCGGTGCTGACGCCGCCGGACGTGGTCTCGCAGCTGATGCTGGCCATTCCGATGTGTCTGCTCTACGAGCTGGGCATCCATGCCGCGCGCTGGCTGGTACCGCGCCCGGGCGGGAAAGAACAGCCGGAGTGACGCGCAAACAAAAACCCCGGCCAAGGCCGGGGTTTCGTGTTGTGATCAGGCCGCGAACACGTTGTTCGGGCCCGGCATCGGCGGCGGGGTCTGCGGCCCCTGCTGGCCGAACATCTGCTTCCACGCGGTGTAGATGGCACCGGCGAAGACCGGCATCACCACGCCCATCAGCAGCAGCTGCGCAACGAACAGGGCGATCATCGTGCCGCCGATCAGCTGCGCGATCAGGGCCACCAGCATCACGCCGAAGTAGATCGCGAACACGGCCACGAAGGCGAGCAGGAAGAACACCACCATCGCCAGCACGTTGTGCAGGCAGGCGCGCAGGCTCAGGCGCATCGCCTGCAGGCCGTTGCGGTGCTCGAACATCACCTGCGGCGGCAGGGTGAACAATGCCAGCGCCATCGCCAGGAAGGTCACCACCACCAGCGCCAGCCACAGCAGGATGCGCATCGCCGGCAGGCTGGCCATCAACTCCTCGATCTGGGCCGGGTCGGGCTGCGCGCCGGACTGGCTGATCGCGTTGAGCTGCACCATCACCTCGCTCAGGTGCTGCAGGCCGCTGCTGCCGATCAGTACCAGCAACAACACGCCCAGGAACAGGCCGGCCACCAGCTGCGGCAACAGCGAGGCGAGCAGGTTCAACGCGCGGCCTTCCTGCAGGCCCTGCAGCAGGTGCGCAGGCTGCGCGACGCGACCCTGGTCGACTTCGCGCACGGCCCAGACCAGGCCGCCGAAGAACAGCGGGCCGGCCAGCGCCATCAACAGCTGTGCCAGCGAGCTCAGCGCCGGGCTGACCATCGCCAGCGACATCACCAGCAACGCGGCCACGGCCCAGATCACGCCGAGCAGGCCCAGCGCCAACGGCGCCTTGCGCAGCAGGGTGAAACCCGACACCAGCCATTCCGCGCCGGCGGAGGCCGGCAGCTTGCGAATCTCGCTCATAACATTCCGGGACAGGGGAAAAGGCGCGAACGCCCGAGTGCGGTCGATTATCCCTGTTTTCCCGACGCGTGACCTGAAGGCCGGCATGCGCGGCGCGGACGCTGCGTTGCGCCCGGAGGCGGTACCGGTGCGGGCGTCAGGCGTTGCGCGCCTGGCGGACGAAACGGCGCAGCAGCTGGCGGGCCAGCGGCGCGGCGCTGACGCCGCGGGCGACGCTGCGCGCGCAGCCGCCGTGCTGGCGGATGCACTCGGCGCGGGCGCGGACATAGCCGCGCATGTGGTGGGTGGCGAACTCGGGATGGAACTGGACGCCCCAGGCATGCGCGCCCCAGCGGAACGCGTGGCAGTTGTCCTGTGCCGAGCGCGCCAGGATCGCCGCGCCCTCGGGGGCGCGCAGCACCGTCTGCAGGTGCGTGGCATGCGCAGGGAATCGCGCCGGCAGGCCGCCGAACAGCGGATCGTCGACGGCCGACGGGTCGAGCGCCAGTTCGATCGTGCCGGACTCGCGCCCGGCCGGGTTATAGGCGACCTCGCCGCCCAGCGCGTGGGCCAGCAGCTGGTGGCCGTAGCAGATGCCGAACACCGGGCGGTCGTCGTGGGCGGCATCGCGCAGCCACTGCGCGCTGCGCTCGCTCCATTCGGCGCGATCGGTGACGTAGGCGGCCGAGCCGCTGACGATCACCCCGGCGAAATCGCGGTGGCTGGGCAGGGTACCGCCGTGCTCCACATCGACCACTACGGTCTCATCGGCATCCAGCCCGGCCGCGACCCGGATCCAGTGCGAAAACCGCCCGTAGCGGCGCAGCGAGGCGACGGGTTGGCCGGTTTCAAGAATCAGGAACGGGGCGGAATTCATCCGGGGGAGGCAGGACCGAGAGGACTTCCTCGATTGTAGTCAGCCCTGCCGCTACCTTTTCAAGCCCCGCGCGGCGCAGGGTTCGTACCCCTTCAGCACGTGCGGCACGGTTGAAGGCGGCCAGATCCATGTCCGCGCGGATGTGTCGGCGCAGGCTGGAACCCAATGGCAGCAACTCATACAGGCCGACGCGGCCAAGGAAACCGGTGCGCCGGCAGTCGATGCAGCCGACCGGTGCATATGGCGTGGGCGCCTCAGGTAATGCCGCATCGGCATCAGCCAGCACCGCCCATTGCTCGGCCGAGAGCACGGTGGGCACCTTGCAGGTGGTGCACAGGGTGCGCACCAGGCGCTGGGCCAGCACCCCGTTGAGGGTGGTGGCGAGCAGGTAATGCGGGACGCCCAGATCGAGCAGGCGGGTGATCGCCGAGGGGGCATCGTTGGTATGCAGGGTGGACAGCACGAGGTGGCCGGTCAGCGAGGCCTGGACCGCCATCTGCGCGGTCTCCAGGTCGCGGATCTCGCCGATCATGATGATGTCCGGGTCCTGCCGAAGCAGGGTGCGCACGCCGCTGGCGAAATCCAGGTCGATGTTGGTCTGCACCTGCATCTGGTTGAATTCCGGCGCGATCATCTCGATCGGGTCTTCCACCGTGCAGACATTCACGTCCGGCGTGGCCAGCCGCTTGAGCGTGGAATACAGGGTCGTGGTCTTGCCCGAGCCGGTCGGGCCGGTGACCAGCACGATGCCGTGCGGGCGCTCGACCAGGGCGGTCCAGCCGGCCGCCTCCTGCGGGCTGAAACCCAGCTGGTCGATGCTCTTGAACGCCGCATCCGGGTCGAAGATGCGCATCACGCACTTCTCGCCGAACGCGGTGGGCATGGTCGACAGGCGCATTTCCACTTCGCGCCCGCCCGGTGAACGGGTCTTGATGCGGCCATCCTGCGGGCGCCGGCGCTCGGCCAGGTCCATCCGGCCCAGCACCTTGATCCGGCTGACCACGGCGGTCATCACCGCCGGCGGCACCTCGAACACCTTGTGCAGCACCCCGTCGATGCGGAAGCGCATGCGCCCCATGTCGCGGCGCGGCTCCAGGTGGATGTCCGAGGCGCGCTGCTCGTAGGCGTACTGCAGCAGCCAGTCCACGATGTGCACGATGTGCTGGTCGTCGGCATTGACGTCGCCGGCGCGGCCCAGCTCGACCAGCTGCTCGAAGCTGGGCAGGGTGCTGCTGGTTTCGCTGCGCACATCACCGCGGGCGCCGCGCACCGAGCGGGTCACCCCGTAGAACTCCATGGTGTAGCGGTGCAGGTCGAGCGGGTTGACCATCGCCAGCTCGATCCTGCGGCGGCTCAGGTGCTGCAGGTCGCGCAGCCATTCCTGTGCCAGCGGCTCGCTGGTGGCGACCAGCACGCGCTCGCTGTCCACGGCCAGCGGCAGGAAACGGTGGCGGCGCGCGTAGGCGTGGGAGACCAGGGCGGTGACCGCCGAAACGTCGACCCGGGTCGGGTCCACCCGCAGGTAGCGCACGCCCGCGCGCTGGGCCAGCCACTCGCTCAGGCGCTCCAGGCCGAGTTCGCCGCCGGCGCTGGCGCCCAGCTTCAGGTTGGCCAGCAGCACCAGCGGATGGACCTCACTGGCGTTGCGCGCGCCCTGGGCGGAGAAACGGATGCGCTCCAGGTCCGCGGCGGCGACCAGGCCATCGGCGACCAGCGCCGCGGCGACCTGGTCGAAATCGAGGCGGCCGTATGGCAGGGGCAGCCCCCCCTCAGGGACGCTGGCAAAAGCCGCGGGCAGGCGTGGTTCCATCCTCCATTTCCCCAGGCACGGAAGGCCCGTGCGGTCGGTCGCTATACTAGCGCACCCCTTCTGCAGGCAAGAATCCGCCGCATGTCCGCCACTTCGAACGTTCCGATCACTTTCCAGGGCCTGATCCAGACCCTCAACCAGTATTGGGCGCAGCAGGGCTGCGTGCTGATCCAGCCGCTGGACCTGGAGGTCGGTGCCGGCACCTTCCACCCGGCCACGTTCCTGCGCTCGATCGGTCCGGAAAGCTGGAATGCCGCGTACGTGCAGCCCTCGCGCCGCCCGACCGACGGCCGTTATGGCGAGAATCCCAACCGCCTGCAGCGCTATTACCAGTACCAGGTGGCGATGAAGCCGAGCCCGGACAACATCCAGCAGCTGTACCTGGAGTCGCTCAAGGCGCTGGGTATCGACCCGCTGGTGCACGACCTGCGCTTCGTCGAGGACAACTGGGAATCGCCGACCCTCGGCGCCTGGGGCCTGGGCTGGGAAGTCTGGCTCAACGGCATGGAAGTCACCCAGTTCACCTACTTCCAGCAGGCCGGCGGCCTGGAGTGCAAGCCGGTGCTCGGCGAGATCACCTACGGCCTGGAGCGCCTGTGCATGTACCTGCAGAACTGCGACAACGTCTATGACCTGATCTGGACCTACGGTCCGGACGGCACCCCGGTCACCTATGGCGATGTGTACCTGCAGAACGAGATCGAGCAGAGCACCTACAACTTCGAATACGCCGACGTGGACGAGATGTTCCACCGCTTCGATGCCTGCGAAAAGGAAGCACAGAAGCTGGTCGATGTCGGCCTGCCGCTGCCGGCGTATGAGCAGGTCTGCAAGGCCAGCCATGCGTTCAACCTGCTGGATGCGCGCCGCGCGATCAGCGTGACCGAGCGCCAGCGCTACATCCTGCGCGTGCGCGCGCTGGCCCAGGCCGTGGCCAGGCTGTACGAGGCCAAGCGCCTGGAAGCCGTCGCCGCCAAGGAGGTGCAGGCATGAGCACGATGCAGCCGCTGCTGATTGAACTGGGGACCGAAGAACTGCCGGTCAAGGCGCTGCCGGGCCTGGCCCAGGCCTTCTTCGATGGCATCGTCGACGGCCTGGGCAAGCGTGGCGTGGCCATCGAACGTGGCGATGCCAAGCCGCTCTCGACCCCGCGCCGCCTGGCCGTGCTGCTGCCCGGTGTGGCGGTTGAGCAGCCGGAACAGCATTCCGAAGTGCTCGGCCCGTACCTGAACATCGCGCTGGATGCCGAGGGCCAGCCGACCAAGGCGCTGCAGGGCTTCGCCGCCAAGGCCGGGATCGACTGGACCGCGCTGGAGCGCACCACCGATGCCAAGGGCGAGCGCTTCGTGCACCGCTCCACCACGCCGGGCGCGCGCACCGCGACCCTGCTGCCGGAGATCCTGCGCGAGGCGATCGCCGCGATGCCGATTCCCAAGCCGATGCGCTGGGGCAGCCACACCTACGGCTTCGCCCGCCCGGTGCACTGGCTGGTGCTGCTGCACGGCCCGGACATCATCGAGGCCGAGGTGCTGGGCCTGAAGGCCGACCGCATGAGCCGCGGCCATCGCTTCATGCATGACAAGACCGTGTGGCTGAGCGCGCCGGAGGACTATGTCGCCTCGCTGCAGGCCGCCTATGTGCTGGTCGATGCCGACGCGCGCCGCGCGCGCATCGTCGAGCAGGTCAACGCGGCGGCCGCGCAGGCCGGCGGCCAGGCGCGCATCACCCCGGACAACCTGGAGCAGGTGGTCAACCTGGTCGAGTGGCCGGCGCCGGTGCTGTGCAGTTTCGAGCGCGAGTTCCTGGCGGTCCCGCAGGAAGCGCTGATCGAGACGATGGAGATCAACCAGAAGTTCTTCCCGGTGCTCGATGCCGGCGGCAAGCTGACCGAGAAGTTCATCGGCATCGCCAACATCGAGTCCAGGGACGTCGCCGAAGTGGCCAAGGGCTACGAGCGCGTGATCCGTCCGCGGTTCTCCGATGCCAAGTTCTTCTTCGACGAAGATCTGAAGCAGGGCCTGGAATCCATGGGCGACGGCCTGAAGACCGTTACCTACCAGGCCAGGCTGGGCTCGGTGGCCGACAAGGTGGCCCGCGTGGCCGCACTGGCCGAGGCCATCGCGCCGCAGGTGGGCGTGGACCCGGCGCTGGCCAGGCGCGCCGCGGTACTGGCCAAGAACGACCTGCAGTCGCGCATGGTCAACGAGTTCCCGGAACTGCAGGGCATCGCCGGCCGGCATTACGCCGTGGTCGGCGGCGAGTCGCCGGAGGTGGCGCTGGCCATCGACGAGGCGTACCAGCCGCGCTTCGGTGGCGATGACATCGCGCTGTCGCCGCTGGGCAAGGTGCTGGCGATCGCCGAGCGCCTGGACACGCTGGCCGGTGGCTTTGCCGCAGGCCTGAAGCCGACCGGCAACAAGGATCCGTTCGCGCTGCGCCGCAATGCGCTGGGCCTGGCCCGCACGGTGATCGAGAGCGGGTTCGACCTGGACCTGCGCGCGCTGGTCGCCACCGCCATCGCCGGCCTGCCGGCGGGCGTGCAGCCCAGCGCCGAACGCAAGACCGAGGCGCTGCCGCAGGAGCTGTACGACTTCGTGATCGACCGCCTGCGCGGCTACTACGCCGACAAGGGCGTGCCGGCCACGCACTTCAACGCGGTCGCCGAGTTGAAGCCGGCCTCGCTGTACGATTTCGATCGCCGCATCGATGCCATCGGCACCTTTGCCGCGCTGCCGGAAGCCGACGCGCTGGCCGCGGCCAACAAGCGCATCCGCAACATCCTGCGCAAGGCCGAGGGCGACATCCCGGGCATGATCGACCCGGCGCTGCTGGCCGAACCCGCCGAGAGCGAACTGGCCGAAGCGGTGGAAGCGGCGATCGATGACAGCAACGCCAGCCTGCACCAGAAGGACTACGTGAGCGTGTTGAACCGCTTGGCGCGCCTGCGCCCGCAGGTGGACGCGTTCTTCGATGCGGTGATGGTCAATGCCGAGGATCCCGCGCTGCGGGCCAATCGCCTGGCCCTGCTCAAGCGCCTGGGCGACCGCCTGGGCAGCGTGGCGGCGATCGAACACCTGTCCAACTGACGCTGCGGGGCTGGATGCCCCGAGGCGCACCAGAAGGCGCGACGGCTTCGGCGGTTCGCGCCTTCTGCGTTTCC
>Ga0182005_1000807_pt1 | contig 14203 bp, 10 predicted proteins | sample Sormic07211103_1_FD_123021 | JGI IMG/M metagenome (GOLD analysis project Ga0182005, IMG submission 123021) | Rhizosphere microbial communities from Sorghum bicolor, Mead, Nebraska, USA - 072115-103_1 MetaG | ecosystem: Host-associated > Plants > Roots > Rhizosphere | place: USA: Nebraska...
ACCCTGATGTCTCTCACATAGGATCCTGTCAATGGACCTTCATTCATTTTCTCCATAATGCCTTTCATTATAGATGGCAAAAAGCGGGTATCAATCGCACCTCCCACAATACAGTTATTGAACACCAGTTTTCCACCCCAGTTTAAATCCACTGTTTCCGTATCACGTACAGGATGTTCTTTAAATGCAGGCATGCCGTCAAAATAAGGCTCTATCTTGATATACACTTCTGCAAACTGCCCCGCACCACCTGATTGTTTTTTATGCCTGTAAGTAGATTGCGCCGCCTGCCGGATCGTCTCCCTATAAGGAATCTTCGCAGGGAAAAATTCAACCGGCATTTTGTAAATATGCGCTAATCTCCATTTAGTCAGCGCCAGATGCAACTCTCCCTGCCCATGTAAGATGACTTGTTTTAATTCACGGTTATATTCAACTTCCAGCGTAGGATCTTCCATATGAATCTCCGCCAGCACTTCACTGAGTTTTTCATCATCCCCTTTATTCACAGGCTCTATCGCTACCCGCACATTCGGTGTGGGAAAATGAATTGCTTCCACCTGCACACCTCCCTTCTCTCCCAATGTATGATTGGTCAAAGTATTTTTCAGTTTCAAAGTACAGCCAATATCTCCTGTACGCAGTACATCCACATTATTGCGGTTCTTTCCATCTGCTATGAATAGCTGATTCAACCGCTCCACAGTATTCCCCTTCTCATTGTACAACTCAGCTCCCGCCGTCACTTCCCCCGACAACACTTTAAAGAACGATAACTTTCCAATATGAGGTTCCAGCAAAGTCTTAAATACGAACAACACTGGAGGTCCCCCCGGATCACATACAATAGTTTCACCTGCTTCCCCTTTTTCTGCAGGCATATCCACAGCCGATGGCGCTACATTGTCAATAAAACCCATCAGCCTTCCACTCCCCATATCATTTAATGCGGATAAACAAAACACGGGAAAAACATCATGTTTCAACATCCCAATCTTCAATCCCTGCCGCAACTCATCTTCGTCGAGATTCCCCTTTTCAAAATACTGCTCCATCAGGGTATCATCATTTTCGGCAGCTTTTTCTACGAGTTCATTATGCAGCTTTTCTGCCTGCTCTTTCTCATTGTCCGGAATGGGTAGTTTTTCCGGCTTCCCCCCTTTTTCCGGAAACCGGTACATGGTCATTTTTAACAGATCGATCACGCAGTTAAAACCCGGCCCCTGGTTCACAGGATATTGCATTACAGTTACGGCGTGGCCCAGTACGCGCCTGGCCTCTTCGACAGTGCGGGAAAAATTTGCCTGCTCTGTATCGAGCTGGTTCACGGCCAGAATAGTGGGTTTGCGGTATTTATCCACATAATCCCAAATCAGTTCGGTACCGACCTCTACCCCATGCTGCGCGTTGAGCAACAAGAGGGCAGTGTCACAGATGCGGATAGCCGCAATTACTTCCCCGATAAAGTCTTCCAGTCCCGGGGTATCAATGATATTGATCTTGTAATCACGCCACTCTGTGTGCATACAGGTGGCGTAGACCGAGCTACCCCTGTCATGCTCTATGTCATGATAATCGGAGACCGTGCTCCCCTCCTCGACCCTGCCTCGTCGGGGAATAATGCCGGCTTCGAATAACATCGTTTCACAAAGTGTGGTTTTACCGCTTTTCGCTGGTCCTAATAGAACAATGTTCTTGATGTGTTTCTCATCATAGGTCTTCATAACAATTTATTTAAGAAGAAATTGTGAAGTAAACGTGGAAAGCCGTTTTGGTGGAATAGTGGCCGTAGCGGCGCTGCTGCCGAAGCGTTGCTGTTGAATTATAACCCTTTATAAGCTATATGAACCCTTCTCTGAGTATTAAGTTACTCAATTTTTATGACTGTGGTACAGTCAAACATGTTGCAACATTTATAATATCGTATATTTGCGATCTAGACTGTTCTTTGCATCATGAAATTGTTTTTACATTATCTGAAAAGATATAAATGGCTAATTGGATTGGCTTTACTACTGGCTAGTATTAACCAGGTCTTTTCCCTGCTCGATCCGTATATATTCGGTAAGTTGATTGATCGCTTTGCGAATCATCCTCAGAAGACTAATACGGGCCTGCCACGCGCCCAAAGTGACTATATTACCGGTGTAATTCTGTTACTACTTGCATCCATGGGGGTAGCCATGGTCTCGCGTATTGCTAAAGCCTTTCAGGATTATTTTACCAATGTGATTATCCAGAAGTTCGGCGCCAGTGTGTATACTGACGGACTAAAGCATTCCCTTCGCCTGCCTTACCAGCAATTTGAAGACCAGCGTAGTGGTGAAACCCTCGCGGTATTACAGAAAGTGCGTACTGACAGTGAAAAATTTATCACTGCCTTCGTGAATGTACTATTCGTAGCGCTGGTAGGGGTGATTTTCGTAATGGTGTATGCTTATTCTGTACATCCCAGCCTGGTATTCGTGTATACCGGGGGATGCCTGCTATTGGCATGGATGATGAACGTGCTCAGCCGCAAGATCAAGACCATCCAGAAAACGATCGTAAAGGAAACGACCATGCTGGCAGGTGCCACCACAGAGTCACTGCGTAACATCGAATTAGTAAAAAGCCTTGGCTTGACTCACCAGGAAATCCGTCGTCTCAATTCAACGACCATCCGTATCCTCATGCTGGAACTGAAAAAGGTGCGTAGCATCAGAAGTATCAGTTTTGTGCAGGGTACGTTTGTCAACTTCCTGCGCCAGGCAATCCTCTTCCTGTTATTATACCTGATTTATGGAGGAACTGTCACCGTAGGGCAGCTGTTTACCTTACAGCTGTATTCCTTCTTCATCTTCGGTCCATTACAGGAATTGGGCAACATCATCCTCGCCTACCGCGAGGCACAGGTATCTCTCCTGAACTTCCAGCGTATCCTGGAAACGCCGGTAGAAGAAACTCCCAGCAACCCTGTCCGCATCAGCGATATCGAATCCCTCGCTTTTGAGAATGTAGGATTCCAGCACCTGACGGCGAATACCAAAGCCCTGGATCAGATCAATTTCACAGTGAGAACTGGTGAAACGGTGGCATTTGTCGGTCCTTCCGGCTCCGGCAAAACCACGCTGGTGAAGCTGCTGGTTGGTTTATACAACCCCGCAGAAGGTAGCATCTCCTACAATGGTATTAAGAGTACTGAGATCGATATTGAAGAACTACGTTCACAGATAGGTTTCGTAACCCAGGATACACAATTGTTCTCAGGAACAATCAAAGAAAACCTGCTCTTCGTAAACCCTCGTGCCACAGATGAAGACATGCTGCGTGCCTTGAAACAGGCAAGCTGCGATACCCTGCTGGCCCGCGGCGAAAACGGACTGGATACCATGATCGGTGAGGGAGGTATGAAAGTATCAGGCGGCGAGAAACAACGTCTCTCTATCGCCCGTGCTTTGCTGCGCCACCCTCGTTTGCTGGTATTTGATGAAGCGACTTCGGCGCTGGATTCCATCACAGAAGAAGCGATTTCCAATACGGTCCGGCAGATCACCTCTACCCGTGAGCATATCACCGTGATGATTGCACATCGGTTGTCCACGATTATGCATGCGGACAAGATCTTTGTCCTGGAAAAAGGTAGGATTATTGAAACAGGTAATCATATTGACCTGCTTGCTGAAAAAGGGCTGTATTACGCCATGTGGAGGCAGCAGATCGGAGAAAGATAGTTTTGTCTTTTTTATATTGGAGAGGGGTCGTGTATGAACACACCCCTTTTCTTTTTTTGGTAAATACTTTAACAAGGGTTCCTGCTGCAAATTTCCACCTCTCAATCCTCTTTTTCCTCCCAAATACCATCCTTCCAGCTTCAAATACACCTCCTCCTCACACATCCCCTCCTTCAACCACTTCGCCGCCTTCCCCGTCATCTCCCGATACACCCCATGCTTTTTTTCCACCAACTGCTTATACACCCTACTCGCTATCTTCGACGCCCTACCCAACCGCGCCGCACTCCGCCTCGTCCCCTCAAATACAGGCAACACCCTCACCTCCTCAGCCGTCAGGGAACTCTTCATCCTCAGATAAAATTCCCCTTTTACCGAATAAAGTGTAATATCACCATATGTACCCTGTAAAGGATTGGGATCAAACAACTTAGCCATACTATAAGTTAGGCAATTTCACCGGACTGGACAAATATTTATGCGGGATAATCCACACCTTTAAATCAACCGTTTTAAAATAAAAAAGGTTGCTCCTTTATATCAGGACCAACCTTATACCAAAGATATTATCTGGTAACTACATCTATATCACTATACCGACGCTTCGCCGTACTTACTGCGCACTTTCATGACAATTATGACAAATCACAGCTCCGCCGTATCCTCATCATAATACACAAAGAAATATAAATAGATCACCCTGCTGATCCGCATCATCCACGGCTGCAACAACACCAGCAAGACCCCATTGATCCCCAGCCACCAAAATACACTATCATCCTCCCAGGATAACCCCACAAATACCCAGTAACAAATGAGAGTAAACACAGAGAACGCTACCCCCAGGGCATAACTCACATACCCGGTTCCAAACCAGAACCCTGTCTCCAACTCATAAATCTGCCCACATACCGGACAACGGTCGTACATATCAAAAATCTTCTTGAAACTCCATTGATACGGGTTCTTATTCCTGAACATATCCCCCCTTCTGCAATGAGGACACTTCATAGAAAACATGCTTAGAAAGTAATTTGGTCTTGGATGGCTCATACCACAAAATTACAATTATATTCCATATATCCTTTTGCATGACTTTTGTGTTATCCTTGAAAACAAAAACATCCATTATGCGTCCATCAAACCTGCTTATTATCGTCTCCATGACCCTGCTCTCTGCCTGCGCAGCTGCCTCGCAGGAAGCAACCGCCGATACCACGGGGACTAATCAGGTCATTGCCGAATCCACACCTACTAACGCAGATGTAAAAGATTCCGCCAGTACCACCCTCAAGCCCCAGGCCGGCTCCTATTCTCCTGAATGCTACAAAGCCATCACTGACATCGTTATGAGCTCCAGCTTCAAAACAGAAGCGGCAAAAAAGGAGAATATTAAAGTGAGAATAGACCGGGAAGAAGGAAGCAAACTCTTTCTGCAACTCTTTGTCAGTGAAAAAGACCATGAGTCTACCCTGGCATGGCTCAGACTGGATAAGGCAAACGAAAAGCTGGAAGATATCACAGTGGATCCGGCGAGCCCTGTTTTATTAAAGTACGATAACTCACTGATCAGTACCCTGAGACAAAATTGTCCGTAAAAAATCCTGCAGAAGTAGCACTATACTAAAACTGATACAGTATTTCTTTTGCAAAATCTCTTATAAAATCAGAAAGGTCGTCCACGCCCGGACGACCCTTCCTTTTCTATCTGTATACGCAACGACTATTTAAAATTGAGCGGTATAGCTACCTTCACACTATAATTCCTTCCCATATTAAATACACCCACACGACCAGTCGCCTCATTCTCCGGTGCATATTTCAATCTGCTCAGGTGATTCTGATAAGCTACATCCGTAATGTTATTCGCTGCCAGATGCAGTGAGAACAACACCTTCTTATTCTTATTCACCACATCGGCACCAATACCTGCATTCCATAATGTATATCCGGGTGTAGCCGTCTCCGTTTGGTAAGCATAATACACATTGTTCTGATCAAACGTCCAGTCCATCTGTATTCCTGCATACGCATTCTGGAAAATACCTCCCACATGTTTGAACTTACCTTTCAACTCAGACAACCATCTTGCTGCCGGAATGTTTGGTAAATACTTAGTAGAATCCGATCCATTTGCAATCACCGCTTTCACATAAGAGAAAGTATTCTCAAAATGCAGCCAGTCAATCGGATGAGGATGAATATCAATCATCACCTCACCACCATACAGATTGGCAGTAGACTGCTGATACTGGAAAGCTGCATACCCTTCATCATTATCAGTAACAGGAATAGAATCACCTCCATGCACACTGCTCAGCTTACGGCTATATATAAAGTTGGTAATATGGTTATAGAACAGGCTACCAGTCAGTGATACATGCTCTGAATTAAACTCCGCGCCGATATCACCCTGTGTGCTCACTTCTGGTTTTAATGATGCATTACCATATTCATATTTGATCGTTCCTTCATGCACTCCATTTGCCCCGATCTCAGAAATATTCGGAGCTCTGAAACCACGTGCTGCATTCACTTTCAGCGTCACCTTATCACTCACTGCATAACTCAGCCCAGCACTTCCGGAGATGTTGGAAAAATTCTTATTCAGTGCATTGAACTTCTCTTCACCACCACTGCCTACCGGTTTACCATCTCCATCCAGCATTAATCCATCTACACGCAGATGCCTGTTGTCAAAACGAAGACCACCACTGAATGTCAGCTTATCCCATGTCTTACTGGTTACGCCATAGATACCCGCATCAAACAGGTTGTAACCCGGTACCAGGAACTCTGTACCAGAAAGAATATCATTATGCTGCTGCATACCATTCACACCAATGCTCGTCTGCCAGCCATTCATGTCAGCAAATGAATATTTCACACCATAGTTGAAGGTATTCAACTTCAGGTACAGCTCAGGTTCATTGGGATTCAATACATCCCCAAACTCCTGACGTCTGTTCCACTGATAACCTAAGATCACATTCAGTCTGCCTCCATTGTGCATATAGAAATTGTTATCCCATACTAACTTCTGGTGGTTGATCTGCTGACGTGGTAAACCAATTGTATAAGACCTCGAATCCTTATCAGTCGCTACGGCTTCATCAGCTACACCATTATTATTAATTGGCTTGATGAATTGTCCCAGTTCATTACGGTCACCTTCTACCAACCCTAACTCCTGATTAAAAGAGGTAAAGCGCAGTACAGAAGATCCCCAGTTCTTGTTGATACCAATGGTACCACCGTAGTTTGTGTTGTGAAATTTAGAGTTGTACACATAACCATCGTACTTATTCTTATAGTCGTGTGCAAACTTCTGCGTACCATATACGCTCCAGCTAAAACCATTTTGAGTGGTGCCGGCCAGATCTGCGTGATAGGAAATCATTCCATTGTTAGACAGATAATTGGCGGCTATGTTGCCTTTCACATGACCTGCTGGCTCAGGACTGGGTGGTACGATATTGACCACCCCTGCCAATGCATCAGAACCATATACCAGGGATGCAGGGCCTTTCAGCACTTCTACTTTACTTACATTATAATCGTCGATTTCTATACCATGCTCATCACCCCATTGCTGACCTTCCTGTCTTACACCATCGCCTATTACTACCACCCGGTTGTAACCCAGCCCTCGGATAAACGGCTTGGAGATAGCCGGACCCGTCGTCAGCTGACTTACACCTGGCAGCTTGGCCACTGCATCAATGATATTGGTAGATATATTTGCATCCAGATAATCTTTTCTGATAATGTTCACCGGAGTTGGGTTTTGCTTCAGCGAAGTTGCCTGGCTGACACCCGTAATGACCACCTCATTTTCTTCAATCACTTTAGTACTCAGACCAAAGTTGATATTAGTAGCCCCATTCACCTGAACGGTCTGCGTGAGACTCGCGTAACCAATTAAATGCACCTCTACCAGGAATTTTCCCTTTGGTAAATTTTTAATCTCATAATGTCCCTGCGCATCTGTAGAAGCACCTACATGCAGGTCAGGAAAATAAATTGTTACACCCGGTAATGGGGTATTATTCGATTTGTCTGTAACCGAGCCGCTCATGGAGTTGGCAGCATCGTCATCGGCAAAGGCAGGAGTATAGATAGAAAGTCCTGTCAGTATACTTAATATAACAACACGCAGGTAGTGCATAACAATAAAATAGTTTAGATAAATGCATGGCATACATGCATAGGCATTGACATTGCGTCAATTCAATCAGATAAAAAAGAAAATACTAAAGACGGGAAATAACCGGAGGCGCGCGGGGGGATAACATGCGGTAATCGCCATGCGTAATAGCAGGCATTACCGGCGGGGCATAATGCCATACCACTGATTGCTCCAGCACAGCAAAGAAAGTGCTGGTGTGCTGGTAAGGTTCCGGCTCTAAATGGAGGAACTGACAGTGTTGGTGCTTCGTAGAAAAAGCAAGTCCATCGTGCGTGATAGGCACATCCCTGGTATCGTGGTGGTCCATGAATACCTGGTGTATGAATTCCCTGGGGGTCGTATTAAAAGTAAATACACCCAGGAGCAGGACTGCCAGTATCTTATGTAGAAACCTGTTTTTCAAGCCAAACAAAGGTAGGTGAATTCCCCATAAATGCAACAATGTTGTTAAATTTATTGATGAGTGGCGAAAAAGAAAAGGGGATGCATGTTGCCATACACCCCCTTTATATATTTTAAAAAGTTACTTACACCTTCACTTTCAGCATTGATCTTACTTCCTGGAACACACCATTCTGCAAACGGGCATAGTAAATACCGGCAGCCAGTTTTTTACTGTCAAACACCGCTGTATACTCCCCTCCTGCCATCATATTATTCACAGGTACCCCAACCAGGCGACCCATCGTATCAAAGATCTGGATCATGGTATGACCGCCACGCGTTTTATACTTCAGGGTGGTGGTATCTACAAATGGATTCGGATAGTTAGTGATCAATCCCTTACTGCCGTTATTCACATCGTCAATACCCGTAATAGTACCACAGGCGATACCACTTACAATTGGTAAACGCTGGTAATCCTTGAACAAAATAGATTGCAGGGTGGTGTTATCCACACAGAACCACTGCTCCAGCAAGCTCGCGTATACGGAACGGAAATCGTACTGCATCGGGGTATTATCCGCTACGGAGCCGCTATCCGGAATATCCGGCGAAGTACCGAGTACACCTTGCTGTACATAGTCACCAAATACGATCATTGGCGCAGCAGCACCGTGGTCGGTACCCATGCTGCTATTGGATTTGATACGGCGACCGAACTCGGAGAACGTCATCCCAACAACCCTGCGGGAAGCTTTCAGTTTGGTAAGGTCATCCATAAATGCCTTGATCCCTTCTGATAGTTCTTTCAGCAGTTCGGCATGGTAACCGGTGGTGTTATCCCCACCTTGTGTCTGGCTGGCGTGGGTATCAAAGAAGCCCATGCTCACCATATACATTCTCGTCTTCAGCCCACCAGCTACCAGTCTTGCTACGATCTTCAGCTGTCTGCCCAGTTGAGTATCCGGGTATTCACTTTGGGAAGTAACATTCTGTGCAGCCTTCTTGATAGAATCAGAGAACTTATTTGTCTGCTTGGCAATGAGGCGTACGTAAGCCAGCTCCACACCCGCATGGGTATTGGGAACCGGGTCAACTACATCATCCAGCAGGTTATAGAAGTCTGTCGCACTTGAAATCGCGATCCCTGTGTTGGTATTAGCTCCCTGAAATGCAGGAGACACGATAGAACCAATCTGAATCGCCAGCGGATCAGGATTATCATCATTCGGATACCCATCAGGATAACCTGGATATTGTGTATCGAGGTAACGTCCACCCCATCCGGTTTCTACAATCTCGTTGGCATCAGAACCTGATACCCAGATATCGGTAGCGCGGAAGTGTGAGTAGTTGGGAGAAGGGTAGCCCACGCTCTGGATAATGCAGACCTTACCTTCTTCATATAATTGCTGTACGCCTGTCATAGCAGGGTGAATCCCTGTTTTTACATTATTCACCAGTGGCAATAGCTTGCCCTGGGGAATGGCGATATTCGGACGGATCGCCTGGTATTTATCATAGAGATCGATAGGCACGACCATGTTCAGGCCATCGTTCCCACCGACCAGCTGGATCATCACCAGTACGTGATCGTTGTCTGCAGAAGCACTTTCCAGTGCCGACAATAATGAAGATGAGCCGAAAGCTTTTACGGCAAACCCGTTCATAAAGGTTGGCAGGATAGCAGCCGACACGGTATTTTTAAGAAAATCTCTACGTTTCATATTGATAGAGTATAGGTTCTTCTAAAGATCAGGATAGTTGATATTCGGATAGGTTCATCATGTATTTGTACAAAGTACGCAGGCGGCTTTCAACGACTGTGCGCAATGCAGTATCTGTAGGATAGGCTGCCCAGGCATTCCATGCATCCGTCCAGTAGTAGTCGCTGTCAGGGTTCTGGCCACTGAGCAGGATGGTATTTTTCAACCATGCCTTGAAGGTGTCAGATACGTCGATACGGTAAAGCACGGCTACTGAGTCAGTGATTAACTGCTTAGGGTCAGCAGGATTAGTCAATCTGCTGGCAAATGCCATCACATCGATTGCTACACCCCCATAGCCACCTTCGCTCACCATTGCATCGGTGATCTGGTTACGCTTAGGCAGGGTATCGGTGTTGATCCACATCTCATGGTATTGAGGTTCCTGGTAGTAAGGCTGCCAGCCGGCTACCTGTGGTGGTTCGCCAATGTCCTGCAGCATGCTGGCTGCGTGAGAGCGCAGTCTGTCCCAGGAGTTGTAGGCATCCATATAGGCAGTAGGAAAGGTTACGCCAAATTCACGAACCATCCCTACGTTGTGATCGATCGGGCTCTTGATGAGTGCTGACATATTCAGCGGATCGAAGAAGTGCTCACTCTTGAAGAGGGCTCTGAGTACCGGCAGCAGTTCGTAATTATTATTTCTGAAGATGTCTGCCAGTGGAGTGATCACGTTTGCTTCCACAGCATCATCGATGAGGTAGTATACAAACCAGCGGTAAAGTTTGCGAACAATAAATTTCGCGCATTCCGGCTGGGCAAAAATGATAGTCAGCAGGTCGTCCAGTTCAGTGGCGCCATCCTGACCAGTTTTGCCGGTGATTTTTTTATTGCTATAGAAATCGGAGAATTCTTTGTTTTCGATATCGTGCTCAGTGCTCTCGAAGTAGGTAGTGATGGTATTGGCATTGATGCGGAAACCAGTGAGTACACGGGCAGTAGCACGCACGTCTTCTTCGGTGTAATGGCTATCGGGACCTTTACCGACGGTGAAGAGTTCGTGCAGTTCACGGGCATAGTTCTCATCCGCACCTGCTTTTGAGTTGAGGTATCCGTTCAGATATCTCAGCATAGCAGGATCGAGGGTGATAGCTTTCGTGAGCGTTTTGAAGTTGCCAACAGCATTAGCACGCAGGGTGGTGTTGTATTTGTAGATGTAGCGGGAATCGTGGGTCATATCCATTTCAGTAACGAAGTGGTTATGCCAGAAGAGCACCATCTTTTCCTGGATGCTACGGCTTTGGTTGATCATGACACCGATCCACCATGCTTTGTAAGAGTTCCAGCGTTTGCCATCTTCGTCGTCGGAGGAAGGTGGGGGTGAGTTCACCCAGGATTCGCCGGGTAATATGCCATGTTCATCCTCGCCATAGATGTTGACAGGTTGAGAAGTAACAGCGGTGACGGTGGTGAGCAGGGCTTCTACGGCCGCGTCCATGCCGAGACTTTTCACCCACGCGATATCTTCAGGAGTGCTGCCAAACATGGTACGTTTGAGCAGGTGCACTGCCTGAGCGGTATCAAAAGTGCCGGTGTATGCGGAAATACCTGAATCCGTACGCGAACCGGTGGTAGTCGCTTTCACTGCTGGCTGTGGCTTTGCTGATAGCGAAAGGAATTGTCTGCGATCCATAAAGTAATTGATATGGTTATATGGTATTAGGGATGAGTTTTTAATATAGGCTTTTACACGGTACCTGAATGAGGGTACAAGTTAATAAAAATTTTAATGAATAGTACGAAAAATGTGGTTCGCCTGCAAGCAATTCTGCGTATCATTTTCGTGTTTTGATGCTCATCTTGACATTCAAATTATCATTACTCAATATATATTTAAATGATGTAAATCAATTTATTAAGTAAAAAAATTAATTTTGCAGGTCATTGTTATTAGCGAAAAATGGCCTAGCTTTAATCAAAAGCTATATCTGTTAATACAATTTTTTAAGTTATGCATGACCAGGATGAGAATAGTTCCGGGAAACGATACTCTGTAAGAACGGGTATCAACGGGGTAGCGAATATTTTCAAAGAATATGAGGTGGATATTCCGGTATATGAAGGGAATGTTCAGTTATTGCATTTGGCGGATGTACAGCCTTCTTATGTATTGAAGGGGGATATCAAAAGGCGGGGAGATTTGTTTATATCACTGAAGGATGGGGGTATGATGCCTGAATGGGAGAAGGATGACCTGGTTTTGTTGAAGCAGGTGAGGGAGGAGGAGTTAGTGGTGGGGGATTGGTATTATTTGCTGTTGAAGGATGGGCGAGAAATAACAGGGGTGTTGACAGAGGTGACTGACTTTCTTGTCATTACTCCAAAGAATGTGGAGTATGAACAGGTGCGGGTAAAAAAGGAGGGGGTGGTAAATATTTACAAGGTGGCGGAGGGGTTAAAAAAGGAGGATGCTCTGAAGGAGCGGGAGAAAAATAAATAAAAGCCCATCCTTGCAATCAAGAATGAGCTTTTTATGCAAACTGCATATGGAGATGGAGAAGTTGTTTGTTCCTTATGGCCGTTTGTTTCCTTAGGGCTGTTTGTTCCTTATGGCTGTTTGTTCCTTATGGCTGTTTGTTCCTTATGGCTGTTTGTTTCCTTAGGGCTGTTTGTTCCTTATGGCCGTTGTTTCCATATGACTGTTTGTTTCCTTAGGGCTGTTTGTTCCTTATGGCCGTTGTTTCCATATGACTGTTTGTTTCCTTAAGGCTGTTTGTTTCCTTAGGGTGTTTTGATTTTCTCAAATTTCCATCGGACTTCTTCTGCAGTTGGTATTCCCACCTGCCATATATCATCAAGTGGAATCTCCAGTTTTTTCACAATTTCCGGATTATCAAAGTCTTCAAAATTTGCAGCATATTCCACTCTCAGGTAGGGTCTGACTTTTATTATCTGTGACCCGGTTATAAAGTTATATGCATTTGATGATCCCACCGGATCGTCATTATTGGCCTTCTTGCTAAAATATTCCAACTTTTCAATCATAAGATCTGTGCCTGCGGCTGTCCTAAATAGCCTATTCAGTCCTCTGGCCTGCGGGAAAAATTCCCCTTCGGGAAGGGGCTGCTTTGGTTTTTTTACTTCTATTCTCAACATTTATTTCTTTTTTGTAAAAATGAAATAATTAAACATTGTATCTAATTCTCTACTATTTTCCAATTCACCTTTTAACAGCTTGTGATAGCTGTATTCCACGTCTCTGAAATCAAATGGATTTTCATATAGTTCCGGTCCTTTTCGCTTTACCCTTACGTAGTATTTAACACCATACATTTCAAATTGTGCACTCAGATAATCGTAATTCTGACGAATGATCCGGAAGTATAAATAAGCCCGGCTATTAGTTGATCCATCTAAACCAATTGCACGATCCGGACTTTGATCTAAATATTTTTTTGCAAAGTATAATATGGTCGAAAATGCCATGGAATAATCAGCATGCTTGATAGATTCCATGTCTTTTAATCGCTTCTTCCGGTCATATGGACCAAAGGCAAGATTATATACATGGTCCATGTGCGGTTGGGGCGTATTGGAAATTTCTATCCCTATCAACTTCTTTTTCTCGCTCCTCAAAACCGTAAAAAAACTACCCTTGCTCCAATTTTTATTTCTTGAATTAAAAAGATAAGTCTGTTCAAAATCTAGCCTGACAACCATTATGATTTATTTAAAAGCTGGTTAACCATAATTAATACACAATACTCCCCTACCTGCATTTTCATGCAACCACTTTCAAAATAAAAAGTATAGCTAACTTTAAAACAGGATTACCCTAACCTTGACTATTAATACTACCCTAAATGGCTAAATGAACATCCTGCGCTTCTAATGATACTCACAATCTCCCTCCCCTTAAAACACAATAGCTAAATGAACATCCTGCGCTTCTAATGATACTCGCAATCTCCCTTCCCTTAAAACACAATAGCCGCACAGGTCTCACGACCCTCACGGCTATAGCATTTTACATTCTCAAATATACCACTCCCCCTCAGCATAACAAACTTTTTCCTACCCATTTTTCGTTCATTTGTAAAATGAACAAAAACCTCACTTCCCCAATATATCTCTAACCTAAATTCCGATTATATCAAAACCTACTCCTCCTTTCACGACGCACAATTCGAAGCCACCCCCAAATTTTATCC